>FWPV01008875.1_pt1 | contig 10934 bp, 4 predicted proteins | sample 2228371 | NCBI WGS metagenome assembly FWPV01 (sample SAMEA103939776, study PRJEB20133) | metagenome | reverse complement strand
TTATGTCCCTGCCCGCGGCGCAGCCGACGCCAACCCCCAAACCGTGAGCCGGATCGCCTGCCGCGCTCCGAAGGCCAGATTCTGGTCATCTTTGCGGTGGCGTTTCTGGTGCTGCTCTTCTTCATCGGCCTGGCGATTGACGCCGGTTCGCTGTATGTCACGTACGGCCACCTGAAACGGGCGGTGGATGCCGGCGCCGTAGCGGCTGCCAATACCTTCAAGCGCGGCGAGAATTTGGCCAGCATGACCGCTGCCACCGAAGAGGTGATGATCCTGCACAATGTGGACACCTCCACCCTCAACCTGCAGGTCTTCATCTGCGATGCGGACGGGGATTCGAACCGCGACAGCAACCTGCCCGCCGAATTCTACGCCCGCTGCCCGGATACCAGCGCTGGACAATCACCGCGCAAGCTGGTCTGGGTGGAGGCCACTCAGCGCGCCCCGTTGTATTTCCTCGGCTTGCTCGGTTTTGGTCCGGTCAATTTGCACACCAACGCCATTGCCGAAGCGGCCGCCGTAGATCTGGTGATCGTGCTGGACATTTCCGAGTCGATGGCCAGCGATACCCCCGGTTTCATCCCAGATGACTATGACCCGGATGCGACCTGCAATCCGCTCACCCGCACCCCTCCCACAAACCGTTCCGACCCGCCGCCGGCCGGCGCCTGTTTGCCGATGTGGCATGCCAAGAATGCCGCCGATGCGCTCATTTCCCGCATGTATCAGGGTTTCGATCAGGTAGCCATCATCACCTACGATTCCCGTGCCGAACTGCACCCCATCCCCAACTTGCACGGCGTGACGGTAGCCCTGACCGACGATCTGGAGGCTGCCCGCAATTACCTGTGGAACAGCATCAAAGTGCATGATGATCCGCCCGTACGCCGAATCTGGAAGCAGTGGGTGGATTACCGCGCCGTTAACCCGGTCAACCCGGAGGACCGCGATGGAGACGGCAGTGATTACGACAACCCGGCCATTCTCGGTTACACCTGTCCGCCGATGACCGATCCGCGCATGGCGGATCGCTGGTGGTCGGTTGCCGAAGGTGGTCCCGATCCCTACGGTTGGGGTGGGGTGCCCTGCGACGATGACGGCCTGCTGGATGCCTACGATTGGGACGGCGACGGCGTGTTTGCCATGGCCGATCACAATGCCGCCCTGGCCTACCTTGCCAAATATCCGGTGCAGTACAGTCAGGGCCGTCCGATTCGCCCCTCGCTTTCGCCGCTTTCGACCTGCATTGGCTGCGGGCTGCGGGCGGCTAATCTGGTGCTGAACGATGCCCGCCCGGGCGCCGTTTGGGTGGTGGTTCTCTTCACCGATGGTGTGGCCAATCTCAGCGATACTGCCGGCAGTGGCGGCAGCGGTCCCGGCGATACGCCCTGGACGGGCGGCTTGGTGCCGCTTACTTACCCGAACGGCTTTTGCGACGGCCGCATGAATCAGGGCTGGTGGCCCAGTCTGTGCATTGACACGACCTTCACGCCGCGCTACTGCATTGATGAGCAGGAGCAAACCTGCCCGCCTGGTTCAACCTGGATTCGCAACAACAACCAGCCGTCCTATCACCGCAATAACAAATACTCGGTAAGCGATTATGTTCGCGATATGGCCGACGCGCTGGCGCTGACCCGTTCCACTAATCAGAACGAGCCGCGCGGCAACGATGTGGCGGTATATACCATTGGCCTTGGTGCGGTTAGTTTGGGCGAACCGCTTCTGCGCTACATTGCCGCCGTGGGCGACGACGGCGACCGCACCACCGATCCGTGTTCTTCGGCGCCGGCCTTCCGTTCCTGCGGTCAGTATTACTACACCAACAACCCCGAGGATCTGGTACCGATCTTCGAGGATATTGCCACCCGTATTTACACGCGCATTACGCAGTGATGCACTTCGCGGAAAGCGAGGAATGCCTATGAAAATGCCCAATTTTTCACTCAAAATCAATTTCTTCCCGCGGCGCAGCCAGCGGGCGCAGGGTCTGGTGGAATTTGCGCTGGCGTTGCCAATTCTGCTGATGCTGGTGTTTGGCATCATCGAATTTGGGCGTTTTCTGCAAGCCTGGCTGGCGCTCGAAAATGGCGCCCGCTTCGGCGTTCGCTATGCCATCACCGGTAACTTCAACCCGGCCTACTGTCAGGCTGCCGCCGAAGCCCTAGCCCTGGAAGATGCCGACATTGCCGATGGTCATTACGACTGTCGTGTGCCCGAATCGTTCTCATCGGATTGGGAGCAGATGCAGAACGCCCTGCAGGACTGGGCGCGTTTGCCTTCCATTCGCGATGCGGCTCTGGCCGGGGCAACCGGCATCGCCTGGGACCCGGCGGCTGCCGTTTCGGGCGATTATCTGGCATATCTCGACTATGGCTGGAATCATTCCGATTTCGACATGGTCAACCGCGGCAACCCGGCTCTGAAAGGGTATTTCAACATTACCACCTGCTCCAACCGCATTGAACCGGTCGGCAGCAATCAGGCGGCGCGCTTCCAGTTCAACCCGAATGCCCGTTACTACACTCCCTTTGACCCGGCCAACCAGGACGATTACCGCTTTCCGGATTACTGTGAACGTGTGCGCGGCAACATTGATGCGGCCGGCAATTTTACCAACCCGGTTACCGAGCGTTATGTGGACGATGCCGGCGGGCCGGGCGATCGCGTGCGGGTGGTGCTGACCTACCGTCACGAACTGATCACCCCGTTTCTCAACTCGTGGTGGCCGACCGTGCGCATTCAGGCCATGCGCGAAGGGATTGTCGAGAAGTTCCGCACCTCGCGGGTGACCGGTCTGGTGGGCAGCATTGGTATGGCGGCCACCTTCACCCCCACTCCTCCGCCGACGGCGACAGACACCCCCACCACCACCCCGACCAACACGCCAACGCCGGTCTTCTGCGAGTACAACGGTTCGGTACTGCGCCAGTGGTGGACGGGTATTAGTGGAACCAGTCTGAACGACCTGATCAACAACCCGCGCTACCCCGGTAATGCCACTGCTTATGATTTCCGCACCTCGTTTGAAGCGCCCACCAACTGGGGTGACAATTACGGGCAGCGCATGCGCGCCTACCTGTGCGCGCCGTGGACGGGAGAATATACCTTCTACATCGCCAGCGATGACTCCAGTGAGTTATATCTCAGTTCCAGCACCAATCCGGCCGGCGCTGTCCGAATTGCTTACGTCAACGGCTATACCAGCAGCCGCCAGTGGGACAAATACGCTTCCCAGCGCTCGGCCTCGATCAGCCTGCAAGCCGGGCAGTTGTACTACATCGAAGCCATTCAAAAGGAAGGAACCGGCGGCGACAACCTGGCAGTGGCCTGGACTGGGCCGGGCATTACCGAGCCGGGTGATCCGCCGTTAGTGATTGAGGGGCGCTATCTTGTGCCGCTCACACCCGAACCGACCTACACCCCCACCCCCACCAGCCTGCCGCGCTGCGAGGATTTGGTGGTCAACGGTGAACCGCTCACTTTTGATAGTTACGTGAGTGGCAACCCGGGCCGAGGCTTCGTCATCCAGTCCAATCTGGTCAACACCGGCCCCTACAACATCTACCTGAGCGGGGCGTTGATGGACTGGACCGGCGCATGGCACAATCCTATGCACAGCCAGCCCAGCGGACACATCTTCAACTACTACGCCAGCAGCAATCAAAGCCAGCCGATATACGACCCGCCCAATGTGGCTTCGTATCCCTATGGGCATGTCTTCACCCCCACTCCCGGTCGCAATCTGATTAGCGGCAACAGCAGCAGTTATTTGCGCTGGGTGTATGGGCAACCCTCGCCGAACTTGAATAATTTCTCCTTCTGGATTTTGCCCAATTTCAATCATTACCCGCCGGTAGGCGCCGGGACACCCACGCCGCGCATGACCGTGACGCCGGTTCTCTGGTCGGTTAGCGGCAACAACCTTTACCACAACTTCTACTGGGCCAGCGACTTCACCGGCAGCATTTACTACAACATTGTCCCGACCGTTGGGCCGACCCTTTCCTGTGTCCAGCAGGTGACGGGTTATCCCGGCCCGAGCATTCAGGTCATCATCAATCCCGGCGGCACGCCGTTCTCGGCGCGGGCGATCATCAACGGCAATGATACGAATGTGGATACCGGTCTGGGTGTGTACTTCTTCGTCTATGACAGCGCCGGAAATCTGGTGCACTGGTCGCGCGATCCCAACTCATGGTTCTGCATCTTCGGGCATACCGGTTCGGGGAACAATCGCAGATGTATTACGCGTACCCCGCTGGTCGATTCGTGGGATCGGGGCGGCGGGCTGATTCGGAACGGCAATTACACGCTGGTGGTGCTGGCGCGCAACAATTTCTCCAGCAGCAGGAAATCCAACGTGGCGGTGGTGCCTTTCGTCATCTCGGCCAACACCCCCACCCCGACCCCGCTGCCGACCAATACCCGCACGGCCACCATCACCCGCACGGTCACCCGCACCTTTACACCCGGACCAACCCGCACCAACACCCCCATTCCTTCGATTACACCCACGCGGACGATTACGCCGACCCGCACGGTGACCCGCACGCCGACCATTACCCGCACACCGACCATTACCTCCACACCGACCTTGTGTCTGACGCCGTGGGAATTGGGCGGCTGCAACTAGGCCGATCGGTTGACGCTGAGCGGGGATGCTGACACCAGCATCCCCGCTTTTTTTCAGGGATCTCCAGAAAGGCCGCTGAATTTGCCTGCCAAGAAGAGGTTGCTAAATACCGTTCTTTTATTTTAATTTTGTCCGCCACAGGAATTTATAGAGAACGGGAATTTTGGATGGCCGCTCCCGTTTGAAATTTTCATAACACTTCCCTTTCGATCTCTTGAATTCCAATCTCATCAGTTCTATAATCGAATTGAGACAGTTGTCTTGACAGGCTGTGGCTGAGAAGTTTCCATTGTTCAACCGGTTGAAAAAACAAGGGGAGGGGTTCATCGGTTTTCAATGGTTGATAAACGGAGGGGTGGCAGCGATGAAACGTCTGTTTTGTTTGTTCATGCTTTTGGCCTGCTGTCAATCAGCATGTGTAGATATTCCTTCTCAATTTGGCTTTGACGTAAATCTAGAAACCAGCAGTGAACTGGGACCGGATACGCTTGCCCGGATTGATGCTGTCAATCAAACGCTGGCAACGGGTATCGAAGTTGGGCCGGAAACCCGGCAGGTGATTCGCGAACTCAATCAAACGATCCGTCAGGGGGTAAAAGGCGGTTTCGACGAAGCCACGCTGGCGCGTGTGGACGAGTTGCTGCGGGTGGTCGAGGATGGATTGAAAATTGGGCTGGACGCCGAAACGCTGGATACGATCAATGGCATCGTGGATGCGATGGACCGCATGCCCGGCAATTGGGAAATTGCCGCCACGGATATCGTCCGAACACTGGAACGAAGCGGGGGAACGCTCGCGGGGCGCATGGCCGATGAAGTAAAAGCCGTCATGAACGAGGCCCGCTTGAACATGCAGCAAATGACAGCCATTGCCGGGACTGAGTTTCGCTGTAATGTGGATTTTCTCGGTTCGAAGGCCGGGGCCACTCTCAATGAATTCATCGGACGAAGTATCATTGGACGCTTGAAGAATATCCTTTCCGGCAAGCCGGCCAAGGAAGAAATCCCGACTCCGTGGGTGTGTCAGGTCATTCCGGAACGAATTGAGCTGATTCAGGTGGGTGGGCGGTTGATCTTTCAGGACGGCCTGTTAACCCTGACCGGTTACAACTATGTGGAAGCCAATTCGCCGCGCGCCTATGTGGTGGACGAAGCCGGCAACCGCATCGAATCGATCCAACTGTTCCCCTACCGCACCAGCCCCTACCAGATTCAACTCAACCTGCAGGACCTGGATTTCGGCGTCATTCCGCCCAGATCGCGAATTGTATTCGAATGGCCGAACGTGCCCGAAACCAGCGGGGTGGCCATTCTGATGCCGGCGGTCAACCCGCCCGTGGCAAGTTTTCGGTTTTCTCCTGCCAGCGGCAGCGCCCCCCTGACGGTGCAGTTTACGGATACCTCCACCGGCGACCCATCCCAATGGTACTGGTCATTTGGGGATGGAGGCACTTCCAATGAACGCAACCCCACGCACACCTTTTTGGAAGCCCGGCGCTACGAAGTTCAATTGACCGTTTCCAATCCGCTGGGCTCTTCCACGGTCTCGGAAGTGCTCGTAGTCGGCGAGGCATTGAGCGCGGATTTCACCTTCACGCCGCGCCAGGGCGATGCGCCCCTGATTGTGGAATTCACCGACCGTTCGACGGGTAATCCGCAACGCTGGGAATGGGATTTTGGCGACGGCGAACGATCAACCGAACGCAACCCCATTCATGTATACTCCGTTCCAAACCCGGCCGGTTACACCGTCACCTTGCGGGTCAGCAACGAGCAGGGCAGCGCTCAAAAATCCAGCCCAGATCGAATCATCGTCAAGGAAAAACTGGATGCTGACTTCACCGCCGAGCCGACCGCGGGTCTTTCTCCGTTGACCGTGACATTTCGCGATACTTCCAGGGGCAGCAATATCACCGGTTGGTTCTGGAACTTTGGGGATGGCAGCACTTCCACCGAACGCAATCCCACCCACACCTACACGGAAAACAATCTCTACGATGTTACTTTGACCGTGACCACGCTGGAAGGACAAACCAACACCGAGGTCAAGCGGGGGTTCATCAATGCTTATCGCCTCTTTACCTTCCGGCCGGGCTTCATCCTTCCTCCGATTTTTGCCGTCCTAGGTGATCTCACTGCATATACCCCATCCTTTGATCTTGCCAAGGGCGGTGACCAAAAGGATACCGGGATTTCGTATGACCGCTATGTGTGTGGGATTATTGGAATGTCTGCTGCCAATGGAGATATCCAGGAAGATGACGCAGGCGACATTCTCAAAGCGTATCTGTTTCGGCAGTACAGCCCAGCCATCCGCAAAGACTCGTGGTGGCTGACCGCTGATTTTCGCACTCACAGCGACAGGAAAGAGCGCTGGCACATTGATCTGCTCTGTCTGGATCGAAAAACGGAAAACTCCACATTTGTTTACCGTGAATACTTTGGGCTGGAAGGCGGGAAAGGCCACCTGACTGGTCTGATGACCAGCGATTATCTCTTCTGCGGGGTGGTAGGCCAGGCTGCCTTGTATGGAGACATTCAAGAACACGGCGTTCGACCGGTGATCTGGCAAGCCTATATGGATGGCAGCGGTCCGGAGTGGAAAATTGTGGTGGATTTTGCCACGCATTACTGTGAGGAAAGCTGGAATGTCAATGTGCTTTGCCTCAAGCGCTCCTCATATTTGGCTACGGATAAGCCGGCATTTCTCACCCAACATTTTAACTACCTTGCTCCGCCTGACCCCCGCTACCGTACCAGCATTTCGGTGAATGATTATCATTGCGGAGTGGTGGGCGTATCCGTCGAGCGCGGTGATATTCAAGAATATGACCGGCAACCGATTGTGCTTTTGGCCGATATGGTGCCGGATGGCAGTATTTGGGCGATTCGCACCTATTTTGCCTGGCACGGCAAAGCGCCGGACTGGCAGGTGGATACCCTGTGTGTCAACAAAGAATACGTAAAGGGGGAAATTCCCCCGCCCTAAGCAGTCTGCGCCCGATTGATCCACGAGGCGGTTGAAATCCCCCAACCGCCTTTTGGTTTTTTTACCAACCGCTGGCGGTAAAGAGGGTTTCCAGTAAAGCGCGGCGTTCTTCAGCGGTCATCGGACGGGAGCGCAGAAAATCTACGAAGCGGTAGGTCAGCAGTTCAACGCCGAGGTAATGTCCGTCGTAAAATACATGCCGGTCAATGATGGCGCGCTCGAACGGCTCGCCCAGCGAGTACTGATCAAAGAACAAATTGCCCAGTCCGTAATGTAAAAAACTGCCGTTGTAGAACTGCATGGCCTGCGGCAGATGCCCCTGACTGCCGGAAACGACCACTGCCCCCGCGCGGGCTACGTTCTCGAAGTCGCGGATAGCTTGCGGCCGGGCGCTGAAAGTTTCGTATTCGAGGTGCGAAAACGTAACAATCGGCAAATACCCCTCGGCTCGCAGCCGCTCAATTTCGGCCGTCAGACGTTCGAAGTCGCACAACACTGCGCCAGGGTTGGTCGAAGAAGCGGCCGCATAGGCCGGCCCTTTGGCGTTGCAGCCGAGCAAGGCGATCCGGTTGCCGTTGTGTTCAAACAAAGCCGGCTGCCAGCCCTCTTCCAGGGTTGCCCCGCCTCCGTAGGTTTGCCAGCCGCGCCTGTGATATTCTTCCAGTGTGAACAGGACATCTTCCGGTTGAGCGTCAATGAAGTGATCGCCGGTCATCTCAACCACATCCGTACCGACCGCTTCCAACAGTTCGATCCAGCGGATGTCGCTGCAGGGGAAGATGATCACGCCGTCATCGTTGAGGCCTTCCTGGCGGGGAGAACATCCCTGCCGGAAGGCCACTTCGTTGTTGATGTGGGTGATGTCGGCCTCCTGCAGCCAGTCGGTAACTTCGCCAAGGGCGTGTTCCAACCCATACAGGCGCAGGTAAAGCGCAGTGGCGCGTACCAGCGCGGTGACGCCGGTCACGGCGACCACCGTCAGTTTGCTCTCATCGCGGTTGGTGCGCGGAATACTGGCTATCAGTTGGTTGGCTTGTTCACCGCTCAGCGCGTAGGGGATGGCCAGCGCGTAGCGGGTTTCCTCCATGCCGCGCTGGAGGGGTGAAATACCGTCCACATACAGGACTTTCAGGGATGGTTCAAGGCGCTCGAACGGGATGATGGCGCGGGCTTCGGGCCGCTCCCATAGAGATTGGGCAAGGCCTCCCGGCGGCAGCACCTCAACCGTCCGCTCATCCGGCGCGCCCCACCATGCGCTCAACATCATCAGGGTATCCGCTTCCACCAGCAGGGGAAATCCGTCCTCTTCCAATCCGTACCACACCCGCCGCAGAGTGGCCGAGCTGACTTCGTCTTGCACGGTTGCAAAGCGGGCAACCAGCGCATACACCCACTTTCCGGCTGCCAGTCCCTCTTCTCCCACCCGCAATTGAAGGTCGGCTTCTTCGCCGTGCTCACCCCATTGCCAGCCGGCTGGCAGGCTGATCCGCTGGCGCAGGTCAGCCGGCAGATGCGGGTCGAACCAGATCAGCCCGCCGGCTGAGCCGGCCTCAGCCGGTTGACCAGTCAGCCGCAGGGGTTGAAAAGGGGTTGGTGTCGGATCGCCGTTTTTCCACAGGGGATGGGGGGGCAAAATTTCCGGTACAATCTGGCAGCCAGCCAGCCACACGACCCAAAGCAAGCATAACAGGTTGCGTTTCATGGGTGGAATTATAGAATATAATCAGGTCATGACCGTAGAAATCATCCCTTACAGAAGTGAATGGAAGACCGAATTCGAGCAGATAGCCGAATTTCTACGCGGCGCGCTGGGGGAATTAGCCCTGCGGATTGACCATATCGGTTCTACCGCCGTGCCCGGCTTGGATGCCAAGGATATCATTGACATTCAGTTGACGGTAAAAGCGCTGGACGAAGCCGTTTTGAATGCCTTGACGGTGGCCGGTTTCGTACACCGTGCGGATGTCAACGGGGATCACCTGCCGCCGGGGTGGAATGAAGGGGCATCCGGCTGGAAAAAGTGGCTGTTCAAGCCGCCGCCCGGCTGGCGCGCGGTTAACCTGCATGTGCGGGTGGAAGGCGCTCCCAATCAGCGTTACCCGCTGTTATTTCGGGATTATCTGCGCTCGCATCCCCTCACGGCTCAGGCTTATGCGCGTCTCAAGCGAATGCTTGCCCCCTACATGCCCGACCGTCACACCTATTCGGATGTCAAAGACCCGGCGGTAGATTTGATCTATCTGGCAGCCGAGGAGTGGGCAGCCCAAACCGGCTGGCAGATGCCGCCCGCTGATGCGTGAGGATGCGTGACCACTGTTCAGGGAATCCACACCTGCCATCGTACCGTTTCCGGCAAGGCGGAGGAAAATGTGCGCAGGTTTTGGGCGATTTCATCGGCCTGCGCCGGGCTCAAAGCATAAAAACTGACCGTGTCGCTGGTGCAGACGATGTTGTCGGCAATCTGCCAGCGGCCAACTTCCACCCAATCGGCGGGTTGCGGGTAGAGATCAAACCACTCCGGGTAAAGAATTGCCAGCGCAGCTCCCTGTTCTCTGGCGAGTTGGTTCACCTTTTCGGGACTCCATGTGCCATCCCGCCACCAGCCTCCGGTTTGGCGGTTTGCCAGCCCGATAATGTCAATCAGGGAGATGTCCGCGTAATAACTGATCGCCCCGATGTCGTTGGCGACAATCGTCTTGCCGTTGTAAAAGCGGTTGACGAACCGTGCCATTTGTTCCTGCTGTTCGTGAATGTTGCGCACGGCGGTTGGATAGGCCGCCAGCGCGTTGCCGCCGCGGTAAGCCAGCGGCAGCAGCAACAGAACGGTGACGGCAAGCGCGGCCGCGCCGGCAGGCGTGAGGCGCATCTGCGGCCGGCTTTGCAGCCATTTGAGCCATTCGGCAAGCAGCTCCATCAACAGCGCGCTGCCGGCAAAGATCAGGTAGGCCTCGTAGCGGAAAAACCAGCCGACCTTAGCCAGTTGCAGGTGCAGCGCAAACATGCCCGCAAACAGCCCGACCCGCCAGCGCTGAGCGGAGTTGAGCAGTCCAAGGCTCTCGCCCAGCCCGAAGGCTAGCAGAATGGCAAGGATCAAACCGAACAATGCGGGAGTGTCCAGCAGGTTGAAAATGCCCTGCGTCAGAAAGTCGGCCAAGCTATTGGCGGAGGACAGGTCAACCACGCTTTTGACCAGCACCGAATTGGGAAAGAACGCCCAGCCGTTGGCCAGCGAGATCGCGCCGAACAGCGTGATGAGCGATGCCCCAGCCAGCCCCACACTCAGCGCGGCGCGCATCCGTTTTTGCCAAA
>FWPV01015512.1_pt1 | contig 10938 bp, 9 predicted proteins | sample 2228371 | NCBI WGS metagenome assembly FWPV01 (sample SAMEA103939776, study PRJEB20133) | metagenome | reverse complement strand
GAACCTTCGCCAACCCTTTGTCATATTTATTCATATCTATGTATCACTCAGTGACATGTATCCCTCGCCATCGCATCCCTTGCCGGTGAGTTTCACCTCATTTGTCCCTTAAAGCCAGTGACTTGGAAGGTCTTCGCCCAAGCGCTCCAGGCGCCGACCTTCGGAGATAATCGCCAATCCTGCCAGCCAAATTTTCTCTATATAGCTATCATCCATATTACCGGCGCTCCTCGTCCGCTTCAGATGTACCGGAAAAATGGGTAAAGCTAAACTAATAAACCTTGCATCAAAGATGCTCGTCGCTCGTTTCGGATGCATCAGTTGAAACGTTTATGAAATCATCCGCTATATCCAACGGTTACGAGAAGGGGAAATGGCATTCGGCGAGTTCGTCATAAGGTCAATTCACAATATATTGTATTGACAATTATATAAATATTACTATATATTGAATCTAAAAGAGCGCTGCATGGAAGGCTCAAGCGAGGTGCTGAGATGGGTTTTTCCAGTATATCTTTTCCCTTTTCCGCCATCGTCGGCCAGGAAAAGATGAAGAAGGCTCTTATTATCAACGCCATCAATCCAGCCATAGGCGGGCTCTTGATCAAGGGCGAGAGGGGGACGGGGAAATCCACGGCGGCCCGTGCTTTGGCCGAACTGCTTCCCGAGATCGAGGTAGTCTCCGGCTGCCCTTTCTCCTGCCATCCCCACGATATCAACCAGATGTGTGACAATTGCGCGGAGTTGGCCCTGGCATCCGACTCCATAAAAGCGGAGACCCGAAAGGTGAAGTTGGTGGAGCTCCCACTAAACATCTCCGAGGACAGGTTGGTTGGAACCATCGACATCGAAAGCGTTTTAAAGCGGGGTGAAAAGCAGTTCGAGCCGGGGGTGCTGGCGCGAGCGAATCGTGCCATACTCTATATCGATGAGGTGAACCTGCTGGACGACCATATCGTAGACCTTCTTCTTGATGCCGCGGCCATGGGCGTGAACGTGGTAGAGAGGGAGGGTGTGTCTTTCTCCCATCCTGCCCGCTTCATCATGATTGGGACCATGAATCCCGAGGAGGGAGAGTTGCGACCCCAATTGGAGGACCGTTTTGGCCTATGCGTAAAAGTTCATGGGGAAAAAGACTTTCGAGCGAGAGCTGAGATCGTCCGCAAGCTGAGGAGCTTTCAGGATAATCCTCTATTCTTCGCCTCCGAGTATCAGGAAGCTGAGGAGGCCCTGAAGAACAGAATCATCAGGGCGCAAAAGCTGCTCGACGAGGTGGAGTTACCCGACGCCATGCTGGAGCTCATCACCCTTATATCCGTGGAATTAAAGGTGTGCGGGCACAGAGCGGATATCACTATGATGAACGCGGCGATAACCCTTGCCGCACTAGAGGAGAAGAGAGAAGTCGAAGTAGAGCACGTACGCGAGGCGGCGGAACTTTCTCTGCTTCACCGCTTGCGCAGAGATCCCTTCGACGAAAAAACCACGGATATTTCAAGAATCGACGAGATAATCGAGAGCAAGCAAGGGCAATGGAAAAAGCAATCTCAACAAATCCAAACGTCGAAAAACGGTGAAGGAGGCTTGGGCAACCAGCCAATTAACCCAATTTCCACTTCCTCAGGAGAGAGCATAACCGCCGGAAATCCAGACTCCCTCTCCCTGGAGCATGCCAAAAAGGAGCTGGAAGAACTGGCAGCCGCCCTGCCCAAGCTGGAAGCGAACGCCTCCCGGTCGATGCGCAACGGCGAGGGAAAGCGTAATTCCTCGATCAATATCAAGGGAAAGGGCAAGTACGTAGGGTCCCGCATACCCTCATCTGACCAGAGGGAGGAGATGCGGGACATCGCTTTTGATGCCACCATCCGCGCTGCGGCAAGCAGGGCAAAGGGCATGGACGGGTTCTCCATCGGCCAGGATGACCTGCGCATCAAGGTAAGAAGGCGCAAGACTGGCAGTCTCATCCTCTTCGTGGTGGACGCCAGCGCTTCCATGGGCGCCCATGCCCGCATGGAGGCTACCAAGCAGGTTGTCCTCGCGCTTTTAAAAGACGCATACCAGAAGAGGGATCGAGTTGGCCTGATCTGTTTCCGGGACGACCGGGCCTTTCTGACCCTCTATCCCACTTCCAGTGCGCAGCTGGCCAGCATATACCTGAAAAGCTTGTCCACCGGTGGGGCCACTCCTCTAAGCCACGGCCTTTCACTGTGTTTACAAACAATAAAAAAAGAGAGGGCCAAGGACCCGGAACTTGCTACCATCATGGTACTGATAACCGATGGGTATGGCAACGTGGCGCTGGGTACCGCTGATCCATTGAAGGAGAGCCTGGCCTTTGCCCAAGAAATCCGCTCCGAGGGAATTAAGAGCTTGGTTATCGATACCTACCAGAATGGATCCTCTCAGAACAAGCAGAGTTTAGCCGGTTATCCCGCACGTCGTATCGCCGAAGCTCTGGGGGGTGATTATCACCGGATGGACTCTCTCAAACCCGAAAGGATCGTCCGCTACGTCGAAGACCAGAAAAAGATATAGGCTGGGTGCCGGCGATATGAACGATGTGCACTTGGCGAAGATATAGGTTTGATCATTTCTACATGTAGTAACTTAGCAAGCCTATTCCGTTGTATCTTTAATGTTCAAAATCCACTGCGTGTTGCCGATAAAAAAATAGATCGAAATGGAAAGGGAAAGTGGAATCAAAAGGGGTGCCTCAGGGAATTGGAAGTTCTCTGGGGATAGAAGGTCGATCGCCGGCGTACTGGCCTTATTGGTCTTGCTGGCGGCGCTTGCTCTCATCTCCTATCTTTCCATCGGGATCCTTCGATATTTGATCCAGGGTATTTGCGCTCTCTTGATCCTGGTAGGGTTCCTGCTGATCCTGAACAGGCTCAGGGGCTTCGAGGAGCAGAGCAAGGGTTTTGTAGAGGAGATAACCGATCTTAACACTAGGTTCGGCATCCTGGCCGACGCAATAAACGCGGTCAGTTCCAGTCTGGATCTCCAGGACATGGCCACCAATATCTTGGGCGTAATGTTGTCCCTAACGGGCGCCAGTATAGGCGTTATCATGATGCCTGATGAAAACAAGGAATATTTCGAGGTGCTGGCCCAGAGAGGATTTCGTGAAGCCGCACTGCGTGGTTTGAGGATTCCCCTGGAAAAGGGGAGCATCGGCAAGGTGTATCGCACTGCCAATCCTGTTATCAAGGAGAAGATGCCCGAGGAGCCTAAAGCCGCGGAGATCTACGTGGAAGGCAAAAGCCCGGTGACCCAGATCATCATGCCTCTCCGGGCAAAAGGGGAAACGGTGGGGGTGGCCATATCCGCCACCACCCAGCCCCACCGTTATACCCAGGAGGAGATTAACCTCTTCTCCAATCTCTGCCACCAGATGGCGGTGGCCATCATCAACGTGGAGCTTTATAAACAAAGCCAAAAAACCTTGGAGTGGCTGGCCGACAGCCAAGAGTATACCGAGCACTTCATCGAGGAGATGACCGCAGGCGTGCTGGTGCTAAATGGGGAGGGGAAAGTCATACATTTCAACCGGGCGGCCACCGCCATCACCGGAATCGAAATGAAAGACATCATAAACGCTCACTACGATGAGTTCACCGAGACTCACGGGATATATAAAAACCTGGCTCCTTTCCACAACTACCTAGACCTCTGTCTCAAGGAAAACAAAATCTTTCGAAGGCAGGAAATCAGCTACAGGAAGAGCGGCGGCAAGATGGCGGTGATAAGCTTCAATGCGTTCCCGCTCCACCGAAGCAATGGGGAGCTCCTGGGGGCTTCGCTGATCTTTTCGGATATAACAGCTGTAAAGGAGATGGAGGCGCGCTTGCGCCAGCAGGACCACCTCTCCATCCTGGGCCAGATGTCCGCGAAAATAGCGCATGAAGTAAAGAATCCCATCTTCGCCATCCTGGGCCTGGCGGATGAATTGAAAGAGGCAGAGGGAGAGGAGGAGAGAAACCGTTTAATCGAGATGATCAACAAGGAGGCCAATCTCTGCAATCAGTGGATTTCTGGAATGCTTACTTTCAGCAAGGCTCCCGCCATCATCCGGGATGCCAAGGAGTCTTCCCTTGACCTGAAGGAAAATCTTCACCATATCCTGGTGGATTTCGTTCGGGCCAATGGCAAGCCCAATCTGAAAGTGGTAGAGGATTTCGAGGAAGACCTGCCCCAGGTAAAGATAAGCTTTGACCAGTTGAGACACGTTTTCGTCAATCTCTTTGAAAACGCGGTACATGCCATGCCCGAAGGCGGAATTCTTACCGTGAGAGCCAAAAACACCGGAAATGGCTACGTGGAAGTGCGGGTGGAGGATACCGGGGTAGGAATAAGCAAAGAGCATCTCACTTCCATCTTCGCGCCTTTCTTCACCACGAAAGACGAGGGAACGGGTCTGGGGCTGGCTATAGTGCAGAAAATTCTTCTGGACATCGGCGGCTCGATTGATGTACTCTCTCAAGAGAACGTGGGAACCGCCATAATAGTAAAACTCCAAGCCGTTTGACTGAATATGGAGAACGGTTAGATGCAAGAGAAAAAACCCTTGGGCAAGCTTATGATCGTGGATGACAACGAAGGGGTAAGACACCTGGTTTCCAGGTGGTTGGAGAGGGTGGGATTCACCGTATCCCAGGCAAAAGATGGAGCGGATGCCCTGGACCTGATCAGGAAAGAACCCCCGGATGTGATAATAGCGGATATACGCATGCCCAAGATAAGTGGCCTAGAACTTGCCAGGATGGTCAAGAGAGATTTTCCGGACATCAAAGTGGTCCTGATGACCGCCTATTCCTCCCCCCAGACTATCGCTCAGGCCAAACGGGAAGGTGTAGATGACTACCTGGAGAAACCGTTCACCCAGGACCAAGTGGAAAAGATAGCCCGCGGCGTTCTAGAGAGCACTAACCGCCCTTAAAGGACAACGCCAACACCACTTCTCTATCGTCCTCCAGATCTTGCAACCGGAAATCTTGAGCCGTGCAGTTATACTAAATGGTCATTCCGCTTTACCCCCTACCCCGTCGTTCCTGAGAGAAGTTCATCCACGGGAGCTATAGCCGCCACCGAAAGACCAGCGCTATCACTCCGGGCAAAGGGACAAGAACAAACTATCTGAAAAAATATCTTTTCAAATCTCCTCAGGAAGCCTCATAGAACTTATTTTTACGCCACTGAAGCCTTACGAATCCCACTTCCCAGGATATTCACTGAAGAGGCTCCAAAACGAATTAGAGGGGAATACATTGGCTCATCATCCAGAAGGAATAGCGCTTTGTATATTTCATATCCTGACCCAGCACTACCTCGTAGTTTTATCATTTTATCGATCAAGCCTTCATTCGAGAAAGCCTTCATAGATCCCCGTTTTCCTTCTCAGCTCCATGGCCAGCGAATCCCACGAGCTCAGCGCTTCATCCAACAAGGTTTTCCAGGACATCATAGTGGAAAATAACGCCCATTTCTTCAGATAAACTGCCGTCGCGGGATAGAAGATAAAATTAGGCTAAAACATTGGGGCAACCGATGATTTCGCTATCCTCATTCGGATAATCTAATCCGCTGCGAGCGGGGTCGCCTCTTCTCGAAAAGAACGATATCCTCGTATCCCATCTCTTGCAGTAGGTTCACGGCGAGTTGGAAATCCCTTCCCACGTCTCCAGGCTCATGGGCGTCGGATCCCAAGGTAACCCCAATCCCCAGCTCCTTACAGACCTTCATAAAGGGTAAAGCTGGGTAGATCTCCCCGGCCGGTTTTCTCAAACCAGAGGTATTGATCTCCACCACCGTACCGGAACGGGCAACCCTTTTAAGACACGAAAGGTAAATCTCCTCTATATCTCGCTCCGGACGGTAACCGAATTTCTTTACCAGATCCGGATGGGCCAGGATGTCGAACATGCCCGTCTCCGCGGCATCCCCTAAAATTTGAAAGTACCTCCGATACAGGTCGGTGATATCCCATCTTTCATACCCGTTCAGATACCGAGGGTCGTCAAACCCCCACCCATCCACGTAATGTATGGAGCCGTAAATATAGTCGAAAGGGTATCGCTCAAGCAGGGAGTCCAGTTCTTCTAAAACCTCGGGCACATAATCAGCCTCAATGCCCAGTTTGATGTCTATCTACGGGAACCTTCCTTTTAGCCTATATACCTCTTCCACGTAAAGGGGCACTTCCTCAAGGCTCATAGTCAGACTCTCGTCCCTCAAATGGAGCAAGGGGAAATGGTCGGCAAAGCCAATCTCCTTCAAGCCCAGCTCCAGGGCCTTGGAAACGTAATCTTCTAGCCGCCCCGCCGCGTGACCACACCTAGGCGTATGAAGATGGTAATCCACCAGGTAATATTCCTTCATGCTATAGAGAATAGCACGCGCCATCTTGATTCAGAAAGGCGAACCACCGGAAATCCTCACCGTTCTTTGAATCAATGCCCTGATATTGCGCCACGAGCGTTACGTCACCTGATGGTGATGCCACTGGTTACCTTGACACTAGCTCAAGCGTACGGACTCGTTTACGTGGCGCGCTTCAATGACGGCCTCCTTCAGCGTGGAACCGCCACTATTACAACCTTGAAGGCCACCTGGTCGCACCATAATGGCTTGTACCGCCATTGGGCGAGACGGGCAACCGTCATTATTACAACCTTGACGGCAACCACTAGTTTTGGGGAATCAATCGAATTTGGTCATGGAGAGAAACTCGTAGTAACGCTTGTCGATATCCTCAAAAGTTATATCCTTAAGGCGTTCGCAGGAGAACGCCTCCACGTTAAACGATGCCAACACGCTCCCGTACACGATGGAGCGGCGTAGCTCCTCCTCTCTGATCGCGTCGTATCTGGAGAGAGATCCCAGAAATCCTCCCCCAAAGGTGTCGCCCGCTCCCGTGGGATCGAAGACGAATTCCAGGGGATACGCCGGAAGGGAGAAGTAGGAATCGGGGCTGAACATGAGCACCCCGTGCTCTCCTTTCTTGATTATCACCCGTGAAGGTCCCAGGTCTAAAATTCTCCTGGCCGCCAGGATTAGGTTGGCTTCCTGCACTAGTTCCCTGGTCTCCGAATCATTAAGCAGCATGATGTCCACCTTGCTGATGGTCTCGATAAGCTCTTTCCTCTTGTTCTCTATCCAGTAATTCATGGTGTCGCAGAGAACCAACCGGGGCTTTCTGACCTGTTCCAAAACTTTTAACTGAAGCTCGGGGTCTATATTAGCTAGAAACACGTACTCCGAATCGCGATAAGCCTCCGGTATCTCAGGCTCAAAAGACTCGAAGACGTTTAATTGGGTTTCCAGGGTATGGGCCTCATTGAGGTCGTAATCGTAATATCCCTTCCACCTAAAGGTTTTACCCGGCTTCCTTTGTATTCCACGGATATCCACTCCCCTGGCCTGCAAGAAATCCAGATGTTCCTGGGGAAAGTCCTCACCCACCACCGCGACTACGCGAACTTCGGAAAAAAGCGAAGCAGCGACGCTGAAGAAAACGGCGGACCCTCCCAGTACCTCCTCCCGTTCGCCGAAGGGCGTTTTAACGCTGTCCAGCGCAACCGATCCCACCACGAGTATGCTCATCTCTTCCTCCTTGTAATCCCGCGCACAATTTTAACATCAGCCAACTTATGTGACTAGTGCCTGCGCTGTTATCCGCACAATTCCTAAATAAAGAAGGGCATAAAATTGATATAGATAGAACTAGCATCTCTACATCCAGAAATGGCAGGGAACAGTTGCGGACACGCTTGAAAAAAACAAAAGCTTCAAATAGGCGATATGTGTTTTATTCATGTAATCCAATTTAAATTATCGCCCGTAGAACGATGTCTTCTAGAACCAGCCTTTCTGCCATTCCTTGAATAAAGGGCGGCAGTCACCTTCCCTTGCTGGCCTGTTCTCTCATCAGTTAATAACCCTTCAAACAGCCAACCTTATCTACAATCCTCTCCTTCGAGGGGTAGGGGGTGCCAGTTCAAGTCGCCCGATGTGGCTATTGATGTAGCGATAATGCATTTCGCTGAAAAGTCCATTTCATGCGGGGATACGGGAAAGCTAGTTCAAGTTGCCCGATGTGGCTTCAGTTATAACGCATATTATTGAAATTTTTAAAAAAATCTGTATAAATAAATATCGCCGATTATGGTAATTCTTTCAAAAGGGAAGGTGAAGAAACGATGCCGACATACGAGTATAAATGTGGAAAATGCGGGCATTGTTTTGACGTCTTTCATGGAGTAAACGAGACCATAGAATCCTGCGAGAGATGCGGGGGGAACGTGTCTTTCACCCTGTAGGGATAATATTCAAGGGGTCAGGCTTCTATAAGACCGACAGCCGGGAAGCGGGGGGCAACGGGAAAAAACCAATAGAAGAGTCCTTGGAAGCCGCCAGAGATGGGCAGGGAAACGGCGGAGGCGCCACCAAAACAAAGGAAACTGTAAGCCAGAGCTCCGCAAAAACACAGGACGGCTCAGAAAAATAAACACTAATTAGGCACTCCACATAACATGGGGGGAAGCATGAAGAAACCTAAAGCGGATATAGGCATTTTCGGAGGATCGGGATTTTATTCCTTTATCGATGATGTAAAGGAATACGTAATCGATACGCCTTACGGGGCGGCCAGTGACCACGTCTACATAGGGGAGTTGGAAGGAAAGAAGGTGGCTTTCCTTCCCCGGCATGGTAGGTTTCACCAGTACCCTCCGCATGCCATTAACTATCGCGCCAACCTCTGGACCATGAAGGAACTAGGAGTCAGCCGCATTATCGCTCCGGGAGCTTGTGGTTCCCTGCAACCTGAGATTGAGCCGGGACATTTCGTATTCTGTGATCAGTTCATTGACCGTACCAAGGGAAGAGCTGACACCTTCTATGACGGCCCCCTATCCACCCATATAAGCACCGAGGAACCCTATTGCGAAGAGCTACGCCAGGCAGCGTGCCAAGTAGCCGAGGAGATGGGCATCCCTTACCATCCCCATGGAACGGCGGTAGTCATCCAGGGTCCCAGATTCAGCACCAAGGCTGAGAGCAAGTGGTATATAAACGCGGGGTGGTCAGTTATCAACATGACCCAGTACCCCGAAGTGGTGCTCGCCAGGGAATTGGGTATATGTTATCTGAACATCTCCCTGGTCACCGACTGGGACGTGGGGTTGGCAGGAATACCGGGAGTGAAGACGGTGACCGCCGAGGAGGTCTACCGGGTATTCAATGAAAATAACGAGAAATTGCGGAAACTGCTCTTCCAGCTCATTCCCCGCATCCCGGAGAAGAGAAGCTGTCCATGTAAAGATGCCCTCAAAGACGCAGTGATAAATCCCCTGTACACCGAGTTAGATTGAAGGGTCCTGGCGAAAAGGTTGGTTCCTGAAAAAGGCATTCGTATAGGAAAGGTCTTCGGGATAGACATCTATCTCCACTGGACGTGGTTTATGGTCTTCACCCTGCTTTTCTACCTTACTGTGCAGTACTTCCAGGCCAACACCGAAAGCAAATCCTACACCAACATACCTGTGGCCTTCGCCACCACCCTTCTCTTTTTCGCCTCGGTGCTCTCCCATGAAATCTCCCACAGCTTGGTGGCCACCCATAACGGCATACCCATAAAGAGGATAACGCTCTTTATATTCGGTGGGATGGCACAAATGAGCCAGGATGTGACTTCTCCCAAGGTAGAACTCAAGATGGCGGTGGCGGGCCCCCTCTCCAGTTACCTGTTATGCGTTTTATTCGGCGCCTTGGCCTATCTAGCCCACCGGTTGGGCATGGGAACGGTCTCTCTGGGTTTGATCATGCTTTCGCTGGCCAACTTCTTCCTGGGAACCTTCAATCTATTCCCAGGATTCCCTTTGGACGGTGGGAGGGTCCTCCGTTCCATTCTCTGGCACTCCACCGGTGACCTCTTGCGGTCTACCAGAATAGCCTCCAATGTGGGGATAGCAATGGGATCCCTGCTCTCCCTTGCCGGATTCATCTTGGTGTCCATCGAGATATTCATGGGCGAGATGGACTACCTGATGAGCGGAGCGTGGTTCATCTTCATCGGGATTTTCCTGGTCATGGCGGCAGTCTCTTCATACCGTCAGACCGTTATCAGAAGTAGAATTTCTCACCTCAAAGTGGAAAACCTCTATCGACACGGGATGCCTGCTATTGACGCCAGCGCTTCCCTGGAAGAAGCTTATCAAACTTACCTATTGCCCAATCCCGGTTCCACCGTGCCCGTGTTCAAGCAAGGAAAGTTCTATGGGATGTTACGATATGAGAACTTGGGCAAATTTCCCATGTCGCACTGGTCCCTGCTTCCCGTAGAATCAGTCGCTCGTCCGGTCAGCAGCGCGGAGATAGTCGATCCCTCCGAATCATTATTTAACGCTCTGTTAAAAATGGAGAAGGGCAAACATCCCTTCCTATGGGTGGTCAGGGAAGGGCGGCTCTTCGGAATACTGGTGAAGGAAGATATACAAAAAATCGCCCAGGTCCGTCTCCAAGGATAAATAAGGATAAATAAAGGCAGTCCAATGGGATTTAGTGAAAATTTTCATAAGGTACTACTTAGACGTTACATCTTCGCTGCAAGTGGTGCAGGAGCGCGTTGCAAAGGATCAAAGGGTAAGTTTACATGGGTTTTGAGCTTAGGCCGCTTTCCCTGCAAGGCAAGCGGAGCACATAATCCACAGAATTATATACAGAATGTAAATAATATATTTCCACATTTTCCAACCAATAATTAACTGGTCTGGGGAAATCACGTCTGAATATCTCTATTCCCAGTTTCCCCCTTATACTCTTCTTTCCCATCGCAGGCTTCCAATCCTGCATTCACCGCGACCAATGTATCCTAGAAAATTCCAACGGAGTCCGAGAGTGCGTTCATCCGATCTGGCCGCGATTACCCCCTAAGCTTGA
>FWPV01015511.1_pt1 | contig 10939 bp, 8 predicted proteins | sample 2228371 | NCBI WGS metagenome assembly FWPV01 (sample SAMEA103939776, study PRJEB20133) | metagenome | reverse complement strand
TCAACCAAAGTCAAGTAAATTATAATTAACTCATCTTTAATTGCCCGCGGATGTAAAATTGATTACTACGAATAACTTCCGATGTTTTCTTACTCAAGTTTTTTATTCTTTCTACTTCATTTCTTTTGTAAAAGTATTTAAGCAATTATTTTAATATTTTTAATATTATCTATTAACATTTAAAGGTTAAAATTGTTTTTAAAAGATCATAACAAAACCGCAATGATCCTCAAGGATCAGAAAGTGGATTACAGTGAGCTGATAAGCAAAGTAAATTCATACTCAACTCTTCTTCCGAATAACGATTTATCCAAAGTTGCAATATTCTCTGAAAACAGATTTGAATGGGTTTATGCTTTTTATTCTGTGTGGAAGAAGCAAGCCATAGCTGTCCCTATCGATTTTATGTCATCTGCAGAAGATGTTGCTTTTATTCTTAATGATTGTAAGCCCGAAGTGATTTACTTTTCTAATGGAACAAAGGAAGTTCTTGAAAAAGCGGTTGAAAAACTGAATCACAAAATCCAGAAAATAAATTTGGATGAAGTAAAACTTGAAAACTCAAGTAAAACTGTTCCATTTCCTGAACCAGATCTAAATAAAACTGCTGTGATTATTTATACTTCGGGTACAACCGGTTCGCCTAAAGGTGTGATGTTATCATACGATAATCTGCTTGTTAACATTGAAGCCGTAACAAATGATGTTAATATCTATACAAGTGAAGACAGATTGATGGTTCTGCTTCCTCTTCATCACATCTTTCCTTTGATGGGAACAATGATAATTCCATTGAGTGTAGGCGGCACGATAGTCTTTTCTCCTTCGATGGCTTCGGAAGATATTATGGCAACGCTGCAGCAAGGGATTACAATAATTATAGGTGTTCCCCGATTATATAATCTTATCAGAAAAGGGATAAGAGATAAAATTGATAAAAGCGGTATTGCGAAGTTATTATTCAGAATTGCGCAGAAGAAAAACTCTCTAACTTTTTCCAGAAAAATATTTGGATCAGTGCAAAGAAAGTTTGGCGGAAAAATTAAATATATGGTTAGTGGCGGTGCTGCATTGGACAAAGAAGTTGCAAAAGATTATCTGACTCTTGGATTTGAAATTCTCGAAGGCTTTGGAATGACTGAATGCGCACCTATGATCACATTCACGCGTCCGGGAAAAGTTATGCCGGGCTCTGCCGGGCAACCGCTAAAAGTAAATGAAGTAAAAGTTGTTGATGGTGAAATCGTAAATCGGGGACGCAATGTAATGCAAGGCTACTATAATCGGCCAGAAGAAACTGCTGAAATACTTAAAGACGGATGGCTTTATACAGGTGATCTTGGATATCTGGATGAAGAGAACAGAATTTTTATCACAGGAAGAAAGAAAGAAATTATTGTTTTATCCAACGGTAAAAATATTAATCCCGAAGAGATAGAAAATAAAATCTTAAGTATGACGGAAGTGATAACTGAAATCGGTGTGTTTGAAAAAGCTGATATGCTCCACGCAGTAATTTATCCTGATTACCAGAAAGCAAAGCAGCTCGGAATTGATAATGTTGAAGAAATGCTTAAGTGGCAGGTTATTGATAAATACAATCAATCTGTAACTCCATATAAAAAAGTGATGAAGTTCAGTTTAACAAAAGAGCCGTTGCCAAGAACCAGATTATTAAAACTAAAAAGATTTTTATTGCCGCAGCTTGAACAAATATCCAAAGAAAAACTTGAAAGCATAACTGAACCAACATTTCAGGAATATGTTTTAATAAAAGAGTTTTTGCAGCAGCAAAAAGAAACATCTGTTCATCCTTCTGATCATTTGGAAATTGATCTAGGACTGGACTCCCTTGATAAAGTAAATCTTGGCGTTTATCTCGAATCCAACTTTGGGATTAAATATACAGAGGCCGACCTGGTTGGATTTTCTAATGTTGTAAAGCTTGCTGAAAATGTAAGAGATAAAAAAACTAAACTTAGTGTTGAAGCAATTGATTGGGGAAAAATTTTCAAAGACCAGCTTGATCTTGATTTACCTAAAAGCTGGTTTACTTATAATATTATGAAAAACGCTGCAAAAGTTTTTCTTAAACTTTATTTCAGATTAAAGGGCGAAGGGATAGAAAACATTCCTGATGGTCCGTTTATTCTTGCACCAAATCATCAGAGTTTTTTTGATGGATTATTTGTAGCTGTTTTTCTTAAAAATAAATTGATGAAGCAGACTTATTTTTATGCAAAAGAAAAACACATCAAGAGTAAACTTGTAAAGTTTGTGGCTAACAAACACAATGTTATAGTAATGGATCTCAGCGATCTTAAAACTTCCTTACAGAAAATGGCAGAAGTTTTAAAGCGCGGGAAAAATATTATCATCTTTCCTGAAGGGACAAGAACATTAAGCGGTGAGTTAGGTGATTTTAAAAAAACGTTTGCTATTCTTAGTCGTGAGTTAAATATACCTGTTGTTCCGGTAGCAATTAATGGGGCTTACGATGCTTTGCCGCGCGGTACACATTTTCCTAAACCATGGAAAAAAATTAATGTTAAGTTTTTAAAACCTGTGATGCCTGAAAATCATACTTATGATTCTTTAAAGGAAATAGTACAAACTAAGGTTTCAGAACAGTTAAATATAAAATAGTTAGTTGATTCTATCGCTATGATTCTTTTGTCACATTGAGCTTGTCGAGCTGTGACTAAATTTTGTAAAGGTCAGTCTTAGACAGGCTCAGACTGACAAAAATGGTTATCGATATAATTTTTGAATGAAAAAAATAGGCTTAATACTTATCCTTATTATCATTTTGCCTATTGCTTTTTTATTATTCAACGAGCTGGGAAAGCTTAGTGAGAATGAAAAAGTACTGGAAGAAATTTATAATAATCAGCTTCAGGCAATTCTCTTTTCAGTTAATCAATATTCAGAAGATGTTGTACGAACTACTGCAAATGAAATCATATCCCGCGTGGAATCTACTAATAACCAAATCGCTGAAGATGAAATTCTGAATAGAATTGTTAATGAATCACGCAAGTTTATTTTTATTTTTGTTGCTGATAGCATTGGCGATAATAATTTAAAATTCTTTTTTAGAAATGATTATAGTTCATTTAATGCAGATTCATTAAATAATTTATATTCTCAATATCTTACGAAGAACGAAGCGCTCATCAACAGATTATTTACTTACCGTGAACAAGGCTACAGAAAAATTGAACCAATAGATATGGATAATTCAGATGATCAGGCACTATTGGTTTTTACCGGCACAGATAAATATTCAAATAGAATTTATGGAACTGTTATCAATCCACAGGATTTTATAACTACAATACTTTCTTCGCGTTTGCAGGAAGTTGCAAAAAATGAATTCATAATTTCTGTAATCAATCCAGCTACAGGCTATCAGTATAATTCAACAAAAGATTTTGACAAGCGACCAGTGCAAACACAAAAACCATTATGGATTTTTCCAGACTACAATCTTGGAATATCTTTGATAGGACAGTCCATTGAAGATCTTGTTACAGATCGCGCAATGAACAACTTAATCCTAATCGGAATCTTATTGTTAGTGTTAATTGCAGCTGTTTGGTTTGTTTACAGCGCAGTAAAAAAGGAGTTAGAGTTGGCTCAGGCAAAAGCTGATTTTGTTTCAAATGTTTCTCACGAACTAAGGACTCCGCTTGCACTTATAAGTATGTTTGCAGAAACATTGGAAATGGGGCGGGTTAAAACTGAAGAGAAGAAGAAAGAGTATTACTCAATTATCAGCCACGAATCCAATCGTTTAGGAAAAATTGTTAATACCATCCTTAACTTTTCTAAGATGGAAGCTGGCAAACGTAAATTTAATTTTGCGGAAGAAGATCTTAATGAAATTGCAGTTCAGATTTATCAGAACTACAGTTATCATCTTTACAACAAGGGATTTGATTTTGAATATGAACCGGGAATTGATTTCCCAAAAGTTATGATTGATCGTGAAGCAGTTTCTGAAGCAATTGTTAATCTGATTGATAATGCAGTTAAGTACAGCACCGAAACTAAATTCATAAAGATTTTAATCGGAAATGAAAATGGCTTTGTATTCATAGAAATATCCGATAAAGGAATTGGTATTTCTGAAGAAGACCAGAAAAAAGTTTTTGATAAGTTTTATCGTGTTTCATCAGGATTGGTGCATACTACAAAAGGGACTGGTCTCGGACTTTCATTAGTTAAGCAAATTATGGATGCACATAATGGTAAGGTTGAACTTAAAAGCAAAGTTGGCGAAGGAAGCAGTTTTAAACTTATGTTCCCTGTTAATTCACAGTTAAAAAACGGAGTTACTAATGCCTAAAATTTTAGTTGTAGATGATGAACAAAATATGAGAACCGGATTAAAAGATAATCTTGAATTTGAAGGATACGATGTTGATACTGCTAACGATGGTGAACAAGGACTAAAAAAAATTCTAGAAAATAATTACAATCTGATTATACTTGATGTGATGATGCCGAAAAAATCCGGTTTTGATGTTTGCAAAGAAGTACGCAAAAACGGAATTACAACTCCTATAATTTTACTTACTGCTAAAGGTGAAGAGATTGATAAAGTTGTAGGTTTAGAAATTGGTGCCGACGATTATGTAACGAAACCATTTAGTTTAAGAGAATTGCTTGCACGTGTAAAAGCGATTTTACGCCGCGGTGAAAATCTTATAATGAATGATTCTGATCGTGATATAAAAATCGGAAGGCTGAACGTTAATTTTATCGGTTACAAAGCTTCGTCTAAAAATGAAGACGTTGCAATGTCTCACAAAGAATTTGAAATATTACATTATTTATGGAAGAATCGTAACTCAACTGTTAGCAGAGAGGATTTGCTGACAGAAATTTGGGGCTATGAAGAAACTCCAACTACCAGAACGGTTGATAACTTTATCCTGAAGCTCAGACAAAAAATTGAAAATGATCCAAATCATCCGCAGATTATAATAACTGTACATGGAATTGGGTATAAATTGGTTTTGTGAAAATGTTCAATGCTGAATGTTCAATTTTCAATTTTTTCATTCTTAATTATTAATTCCATATCCTTAACTGCCATGACATTTCTTTACATCTCTTGACTTTGAGATGACACCACTGACAATTCAATAAAGTACGTTTGTACCAGAAGCTTGGATATATTTTTAATCACTTATCACTCAGGAGGTACAAAATGAAAACGACATTAAAAAACAAAGCAGAAAAATTATACGCAATATTTGTTGCAGTAATGCTAATCGCATTAGCTTCAGATGCTTTCGGGCAAAATCAGAAAGTATCCGATTTAACAAGTTCCAAGTATGCTTTCGAGAATCTCGTTGCCGGAATTAGTTCTGAAAATAAAGGCGTAAGAGAAAGAGTAATCTATATGGCAGGTGAATACAGATTTATAGAAACAGAAGATGCGCTGATTAAGCAATTAAAAGCAGAAAAAGAATCAGATATAAAAGTTTTAATTGGATTGGCATTATTCAGAATGCGAAGTGAAAGAGGAATGAAAGAATTAGAAAAATTATCTGTAAATGATGATAATGCAAGAGTCAGAAGAATGAGTAAGGCAATCTATAATGAGTATCTTGTAGTCAATTCAAATAGAACTGCGGATGCTCTGAAATGAATCATAACAGAAGAAATAATTTGACTGGTCACATTGAGCGGCGTCGAAATGTGACTTGCTTAACTGATTGATTATAAGTCATCCTTCGAACGGGCTCAGGATGACTTATGTTATAGCAAAAATATATAAATTGCTACTTACTCAGCTTAGAAACATTTTCAACTTGTCTCCAAACTCTAATCAAATTACCACCAAGAATTTTTTCCAGTTCTACCTCTGTATAACCACGCACCAGAAGTTCATAAACGAGATTTGGATATTTTGAAACATCGTTTAAGTCAATCGGTAGTAATCCGCCTGTTCCATTAAAATCCGATCCAAGTCCAACATAATCAACTCCAACAAGATTTTTGATATGATCAATATGATCTGCAACATCTTTTACTGTGGCAATGGGAAGCGGATTTTCCTTCCAGTAATTTTCCTGATATCTCCACGCACTATCGGTACCGGATTTAATTTTATTTTCCTTTAAATAATTTTTTATGTGCTCTTCCCCGTCAATATAATGCTGATAAATATCATTTCTAAGGAAAAAGCTTGCAAATGCTATCTGAATAACTCCACCATTTTCGGCAAGTGCTTTAATCATATCATCATTCATATTTCTTTCATAACCCGGAGTAAATGCTCTGCAGCAGGAATGTGATGCAATAACAGGAGCTTTACTTAATTTAATAACATCATAAAAAGTGCTGTCACTTACGTGAGAAATATCTACCATCATCCCAAGACGATTCATTTCTCTAACCACTTCCTCACCAAAAGGACTTAATCCGTTCCATTTTCGTTCAGGATCATTTGCAGAATCACAAATATGATTCCATTTATAATGTGCAAGTGTTATGTACCGAACACCTTTTTTATAAAACTCCCTCAAATTTTCTAAACTATTTTCAATCGGGGATCCGTTTTCCATTCCGATAGTTAGCAACAATTTATTTTTGTTTTTATAATCATCTATCTGAGAAGTTTTATAAATGAACGCAAATTTATCCGGCCAGGTAGTCACTATTTTATGCACAAGATTAATCATAGAGTCAGCTTTGATTTTAGATTTGCCTGTTCCCTCCAATGATGGAGAAGTATATACAGACATAAATGCTAAATCCAAACCACCTTTAATTGATCTGGGAAAATCAATTTCTCCCGCACTTGGTTGAGTAACATCAAACCATTGATCATAAAGCCAATCCGGCAAATCAATATGTGTATCAACAATTAAATATTTTTTGCAGATTTTTTCTGCTTCTTTCCATAAAGTTGAATCAATATTTTCTAACTTACTTTGTGGATAAATAGCTATGAATAAAGCAGCAATTAAAATTATTGATAGTAAATTCTTCATTTATTCCTTAGATATTTTGATTTTAATCAGATAGAAAATAATCAAATTGAAAAATGTCTCAAATAATTATCATGACAATTTTTTACAAATGTTTACCATAAAATGATACAATTAATAATTAAATCATTTAGGTTTCAGCCAGAAAAAAGAAATGAAAAAATGAAATACATTATTAACATACTAATTATATTTATCACAATTATTCTTATTACTGCCTGCTTCGAAAAACACAACCCACCAGAAAGAAATATCAGTGAACGTAAAATGGTCATGGATTTATCCGGCAGATGGAAATTTAATCTTGGTGATGACCCTGATTGGAAAGAAAAAAATTTTGATGACAGAGACTGGGAAAAAATTTATGTTCCTTCTTCTTGGGAAAATCAGGGATTTCCCGGTTATGATGGATATGCCTGGTACAGAACTTCGTTTAGATTACCAAAAGACTTAAAAGATCAACAAATTTTTTTGGTTTTGGGATACGTCGATGATGTTGATCAAACTTACATTAATGGCAAACTGATTGGTGTTTCCGGTGGATTTCCTCCGGATTACATAACTGCATATAACGCACTAAGAACTTATTATATTCCTCCAGAATATCTTGATAATGAAGGTGAAAACATTTTAGCTATACGCATCTATGATGATGAACTTGATGGTGGCATAATCAGTGGTAAAATTGGCTTATACATTTCAACAGATGAATCTAATCCTGATATTAATTTAAGCGGTGTTTGGGATTTTAAAATCGGAGATGATTCTTTATTTCTAAAACAAGAAAATCCCAAAGTTCAATCAACAAAACTTATGGTACCTGCACATTGGGATATTCAGGGTTTTTCTGATTACGATGGATTTGGCTGGTACAAAAAAACTTTCTTCTTGCCAGAAAAATATGATGGCGAGAATATGATCTTACTTCTTGGGAAGATTGATGATATCGATCAGACATTTGTGAATGGTATCCTCGTTGGTTCAACAGGAATTTGGAACTTTAAAGATGGTCCAATTGAGTTTAACAAAAATGATGAATACCGGATTGACAGAGTTTATTCAGTTCCCGCAAAAATATTAAAGCCCGGAAAAATTAATACAATTGTTGTAAGAGTTTATGATGGATTTAGAAATGGTGGAATTTATGAGGGTCCTGTTGGTTTAATAACTAACAAAAATTATATAAACAGATTTAAGGGAAATACAGGATTAAATTAATTTTTAAATGAAAGGCTGATTTTATTTAATATCGAAAGATATGATACAGCCATTATCATCGCACCGAACAGAACATCCGAAGCAAAGTGTGCACCGATTACAACTCTGCTTATGCAAACAGCCAATGCCCAGCTGATAATGATACCTTTCAGGATAATTCTTTTATAAAATTCTTTATCCATCACAAAAACAAATAATGCCATCATCATAAAGCCCATTGCTGCGTGCCCTGATGGGAAAGATTGATTTCCTGTTATTCCGTTTGGTACATACCACGCAGTAAAATTTGAGTAGTTCTCAGCTAAATCTCTGAAACGGATTCTACCCCAGAAAATCTTTAAAGGCTGCACGAGCAGTAAATAACCATAAAAAAACATTTTGAACGATAACCTTGAAAACAAAACACTCTTTTTTGAAAACTTATATCTTTTTTTAAATAGAATTGAAATAATAATATTTATTAGTATTGCGGCAAGAAAAAAATAATTTCTATTCTGGTTGAAAATTGTGGACCCTTCAGTTATCGCCAGCGAGAGCGCCCAGAAAATGTAGATGGTTACTAATGATCCTGTTGTTAACAGAAAGCCCGTAAATAAAATTGTCTTCATATTTGAAGATTCTTTTAGAGTTACAACATAAATATGAATTCCAACAAGAGTTACAATAAGTCCCGGTAATTCACCATACATTTCCAAAAATTTTGCCCAGCTCGAATTAGAATTATATAAACTGGTTGAAATCCACAAATCGCTGGACTCCAGAAGGAATGCTGCAATAATCCATATTACAATTAAATATATTGCTGTTGCTTTATTTGATATCTTCTTCAAAAAAATCTCTTTGAAATAATAAAACAATTTAACTAATGCGTATTAAAACCGCTAACTATTATTTCAGGATAATCTATCATTATATTTCCACCGGAAAAAATTTTAAAGTAAGAAAGGTCAAACAATGTCATTCAAGTATTCGATTGGTGAACATATAAATTCTGTTGAAGAATTAATACAAACTGCTATCAATACCAATTTAGTAGAAAGGATCTGGCAAAAAGATTTTACCTTATGGAGTAATGATCCGATAGAAATATCAAACAGACTCGGCTGGCTTGATAGTATTGATGCTACACGCAGATCGTTAAACGAAATATTAACTTTTGTTGATGAAGTAAGAGAAGCAGGATTTACTAACGCTGTTCTAATGGGAATGGGAGGCTCCTCACTGGCTCCGGAAGTGTTTAGTTTAACATTTGGGGTAAAAGATGGCTATCTGGATTTAGCTGTGTTGGATTCAACTCATCCCGAAGTTGTTATGGAGTTTGCAAAAAAATTCAATCCTGCAAAAACTTTATATATTGTATCAACTAAATCGGGTGGTACTGTTGAAACATTTTCATTTATGAAATTCTTTTACAATTATGTTCTTCATCTGTTAGGAAAGGAAGAAGCTGGGAAACATTTTATTGCCATCACAGATCCGGGCAGCGGACTTCAAACTGTAGCTAAAGAATTAAATTTCAGAAAAATATTTTTAAATGACCCAAATATTGGTGGAAGATTTTCTGCGCTTTCACTATTTGGAATAGTTCCGGCAGCATTGGTTGGAGTTGATATCGAAACTTTGTTATCACTTACCGAAAACGAAGTTCAAAACTGTAAAAAGACAAAAGAAGAATTTTCATCAAACATAGCTGCACAACTTGGCTTGATTATTGGCCTACTTGGTGAAAAAGGAATTGATAAGCTTACATTCATTATTTCACCTCAATTTAAATACATCGGGGCTTGGATCGAACAATTAATTGCAGAAAGCACAGGCAAAGTTGGCAAAGGAATTTTACCGGTTGATCTTGAATCAATAGAATCGCCGGAGTTTTATTCAAATGATAGATTATTCGTTTATTTAAAGTTAAAAGAAGACACATTGTTTAATAAAAAAATAAGTGAATTAAAATCAGCAGGATTTCCTCTCATCGAACTTGAGCTTGAACATAAACTTGAACTCGGCAGGCAATTTTTTATGTGGGAATTTGCAACCGCAGTTGCTGGCTGGGTTTTAAAAATTCAACCTTACGATCAGCCAAATGTTGAACAGGCAAAAGTTGTAGCCAGACAAATGATGAAAGAGTATCAGGAAAGAGGAAAGCTTCCTGAACTTATTCCCGTTTTGGATGAAAGAGGGATAAAGATTTACGGAAATATCAAAGCAAAATCACTTGATGAAATCCTCTCTTCATTTTTAAGTGGATGCAAAGGTGGAAAAAACTACGTAGCTATTCAGGCATACTTAAATCCTACCTCAGAAATATTTGAATCATTGCAGGATTTAAGAACATCCATTCAGAAAAAATATAAAGTTGCCACAACACTTGGTTTTGGTCCACGATTTCTGCACTCAACCGGTCAGCTGCACAAAGGCGATGCAGGAAACGGATACTTCATACAGTTCATATCAGATTTTGAAGAAGATCTACCAATTCCGGAAAATCCGGGTGAGGAGAAAACATCAGTAACTTTTGGTGTGTTGATAAAAGCACAAGCCTTGGGTGATAGACAGGCATTAATTGATAACAAGAGAAAAGTTATTACGATTGATTTGGGCTTGGAGCCTGTTACATCCATAAAAAAACTCTTTTGAAATATTTTACTTTTTGTAAAGAGTGCAGAATTCATTTCTGCACCCCACTAATCCTAATTATTATCCGGCAATAAATT
>FWPV01015510.1_pt1 | contig 10939 bp, 6 predicted proteins | sample 2228371 | NCBI WGS metagenome assembly FWPV01 (sample SAMEA103939776, study PRJEB20133) | metagenome | reverse complement strand
CTCCGTAAGGATGAATGACAGCGGCCGCAGCCGGCAGAGCGCAAGGCGACGGAGCGCGGTTTACCTCTCCTTTCTCCGACTTCAGGAAGGGGGGCGCGGACAGTCCGGGAACAGACAGTCTGCGCCCCCTGATTTTTCGTCCGGCCCCCGGCGGCATATCACCCGCTGCTCAGCCAACCCTCCGCCCCCGAAAGACAGCAGGGGGCCGGCCTTGTTCGGGGAGGCGAACTCAACCCTTCCGCAAAAGAGGTGACGTCACGCCAAACCTTCCGCGGCGAAGCATTCCTCCAAAGAGTGAGGCCCGACGGCCGGTCTTCCGGTCGGCCCCGAAGAGGGTTCTCAAGGTGTTTATCTGGACACCGTACCCTCGCCGTCGTTGGTCTGGCTCGCGAGTGACAGCGCTTCTACCCAAGGCTCGAACTCACGCCAGATGCGTTCCTGGTCTTTTGGAGGTATTTTGACTTCCTCCCATTTGGTCAGATCGGACTCCTTGCGGATTTTAAGCACAACCTGAGCTCCTGGCGCAAAAAGTCTCGGATCGACTGTGTAGAGCCCACCGAACGCTACGTCCTTCATCGAGACGTCCTCGTCGAAAAGGAGCACAGGGTCTTTGGTCCTCCATCGCCTGATTGGCTCTATCCTCGTCTCGCTTCTGTAAATCTCCATGTCGTAGAAGTCGTCTCTATACTCAAACTCAACGTGCGTCCGGACTCCTGCGAGAGCGCCAAGGACACCCAACACCACGCTTTCGGACGTCGGCTTCGGCGCAGGGCGCACCCTGATGGTCACGACGGGGTCGTTGGGTTGCCCAACAAACTCCTGCCAGAACCGCAGACGGTCAAACTCATATTGCTCTTTGACGCCTTTTTCCGAACGTCTCGCGACTCGCTTGTTGCGCGACTTGGCGAGTTCCCGTTCATACTCCGCGCGTCGGTATGCCTCAGTGAAAGGAGTGGTAATCACTGTCTCGAGGTTCTTTGGTGCACGAATGAGGATTGACTCGCTCTTCTTCACATTTGCGGGTTCCAAGGCAGCCAGCGGTATCTTGACGTCGCAGACCACGGGCAGGGGCGTGGCAGGTGGAGGCGGTGTTCCAGCGAGCTTCTCCTTCGCAACTGCCAAGGCATCGTACGCTCGGGTGATGGAAACGATTCCGGAGATTCCAGGGCCGCTCGGATTGCCCGGATCCAAGAAAGTGGCGATGCCGACGACCTCGCCTGCGAGATTGAGCACGGGGCCCCCGGAGTTGCCGTGATTGATATTGACGTCTGATATGAACGCGCCTTCCTCTACCTTAGAGACCAGTCCCGAAGTCACAATTTTTTCCTGATGCAAAGGGCTTCCGATTGCTAGGATTTTTTCCCCTTCCACTACCGGGGCAGTTTCTGTTAAGGCCGCTATGGGCAGAGGATTGATAGTTTCGAAGATCTGTGGATTCACAGCCAGCACGGCGACATCGTTAACGGGGTCTTCATGCACCAGAACAGCTGGATATCGATGTCTGCGGTCGAGGCGTACAGCAGCCCAGCGTGTGCCTGCTGTGACATGCTGATTAGTGAGTATGAGGCCGGCCTTGTCTACCAGAAAACCGGACCCAGCTCCAAAGTCACATTCCACGGAAACGACAGCCGCCTTAGCCTCTGAGAAGACCTTGGCTTCGTCGCTTACAACCCGTCCCTTGGGTGACTCCTCAATCTGCGCGTCGTCTCCTGTAACTGTAAAGAGGTTCTCGCCGTTTTCAGTAACCTCGAAGCTGAACTGCCACGTGTAGAGGAGTCCCTTATATCGTGTTGGCTGTCTGCTGCGAAGAATGTAACTGCCCGGAGGCAGATTCAGGTTGGCCGTGCCTCCCTCATCTGTCCTCACAGTTGCTACGACGATACCTTCGGGGGTTACGACGGAGAAGTCTGTCAATGGGACAGGCTTAGCCACCAGGTCATCGACTATGCGAACACATATCGTGACGGGTTGTGCTGCTGTTGAGTTGTCACCGGGTGGCTCGGAGACCTGGGCAAGCAGGGCGCCTGCGGTGTGCATAACGCCGAACAGGAAGAGTACTAAAAGAACATATGTTCGCATCGCTCACCTCCGGGCACGAGAGAACTGTCCGTCAAAAGGGCTTTATTTCCTCCGGTCCTTCTTTCCTCCTAGGCCGCGTTCAGGACAGGGATTATCTTTCCAGATTTCGGGTAGGTAGCCCACGGTTCGCGGGGACAGCCGGCCGTCCGCCCCCGAAAGACAGCAGGGGGCCGGCCGCAAGGCCAGCCCCCGTGAGCCGAGAGGTGTCTCGTCCCAGGCCGAATGCCGCCCGCAGGCGGCAAACGTCCGCTCTACTTGTCGCGGGTGCTCCCGCCGTCCTTCTCCAGAGCCGCCTGCGCTGCGGCAAGGCGCGCCACCGGGATGCGCTTCGGCGAGCAGGACACATAGTCCAGACCCAGCTTGTAGCAGAACTTCACGCTGTCCGGGTCTCCTCCGTGCTCCCCGCAGATGCCCAGCTTGATGCCCGGGTTCACCTTGCGCGCATCCTCCACGCAGATCTGCATCAGACGGCCTACGCCCTTCACGTCCAGGCTCTCCGTGGGGTCCACGGGGATGATGCGCTTCTCGATATACAGCGGCAGGAACTTGCCCGCATCGTCCCGCGACAGCCCGTAAGCCATCTGCGTCAGGTCGTTGGTGCCGAAGCTGAAGAAGGCGGCCTCCTGAGCGATCTCGTCGGCGGTCAGGGCGGCGCGCGGGATCTCGATCATGGTCCCGAACTTGTAGTCCACCTCGATGCCTTCCGCCTTCATCGTCTCCTGAGCCACCTGCTCCAGCTGCTCCTTGATGTGCGTCAGCTCCGTCACGATGCCCACCAGCGGGATCATGATCTCGGGGTGCACATCCAGCCCGGCCTTCTTCACCTCGCAGGCCGCGCCGATGATCGCCGCCACCTGCATCCGCACTATCCCCGGGAAGTAGATGCTCAGACGGCATCCGCGCAGACCCAGCATCGGGTTGAACTCGTGAAGCTCCTTCACCTTGTTCAGAAGCTTCATCTTCTCCTCATATGCCGGGCCGGTCTCGCCCTTCACCCGCATCTCGGTGGTCTCGACAAGCAGCTCCTCCAGGCTGGGCAGGAACTCGTGCAGCGGCGGGTCGATGAGGCGCACCGTGACCGGATAGCCCTTCATCGCCTTGAAGATGCCCACGAAGTCCTCCCGCTGGAGCGGAAGCAGCTTGGACAGAGCCTCCTCACGGGCGGCCTCGTCCTCGGCCAGGATCATCGCCTGCACCATCGGCACCCGGTCGCCCATGAACATGTGCTCCGTCCGGCACAGGCCGATGCCGGTCGCTCCCAGCTCCACCGCCTCCGCGGCGTGCTCGGGAGTGTCGGCGTTGGCGCGCACGCCCATCGTCCGGAAGCTGTCCGCCCACTCCATGAACGTGGCGAACTTCCCGGAGACCTCGGGCATCTTCGTGGGGACCTGGCCCAGGTAGACCAGTCCGTTCGTGCCGTCGATGGAGATGTACTCGCCCTCCTTCAGCACCACGCCGTCGGCGCTGATGGTGCGGGCGGCCTCGTCGATGCGCAGGGCGCTGCAGCCGCACACCGTCGGAATGCCGTACTGGCGCGCCACGAGCGCAGCGTGCGAGGTCTTGCCGCCGGTGGCGGTCAGGACTCCGCGGGAGGCCAGCATCCCGCCCAGGTCGTCGGGAGTGGTCTCGCGGCCCACCAGGATGACATCATCCCCCGCCTCGGCCATCCGCAGCGCGGCCGCCGAGCCGATGGCCACCTTGCCGACCGCCCCGCCGGGTCCGGCGTTCAGGCCCTTGGCCAGCACCGTGGGCTTGTTCCGCTTCACGAAGTCCGGGTCCAGCGAGGGCAGCAGCATCAGGCCCGGCACCTCCGGCGGCACGCGGAGAACGGCCTCCTCCTTCGTGATGAGCCCCTCGTTGACGTGGTCCACCGCGATCTCGATGTGGGCCTGCGGAGTGCGCTTGCCCGCGCGGCACTGCAGGATGAAGAGCCGTCCCTTCTCGATGGTGAACTCGATGTCCTGCATGTCGCGGTAGTGCTGCTCCAGCTTCTTCGCGATTTCCACGAACTGCTGGTAGATCTCCGGGTTGTGCTCGGCCAGCTGGTCGATGGTCTCCGGAGTCCGCACGCCGGCCACCACGTCCTCGCCCTGCGCGTTCATCAGGAACTCGCCGTAGATGCGGTTCTCGCCGGTGGCCGGGTCGCGGGTGAACGCCACACCGGTGCCGGAGTCGTCTCCCATGTTCCCGAACACCATCGTCTGCACGTTCACCGCCGTGCCCAGGTCGTGGGAGATCTTCTCGCGGTTGCGGTAGATGACGGCGCGCTCGTTGTTCCAGCTCTTGAACACCGCCTCGATGGCCAGCTCCAGCTGCTTCATGGGGTCGGACGGGAAGTCCTGGCCCGTCACCTTCCTGAAGTACTCCTTGAACTGCCCCACCAGCTCCTTCAGCCCGGCGGCGTCCACATCGGTGTCCTGCTTCGCGCCCACCTTCTCCTTCAGCGCGTCGAAGATGTGCTCGAACTTCTCCTTCTTCAGGTCAGGATACTGTCCGGACAGCACGATGTCCGAGAACATCATCACGAAGCGGCGGTAGGCATCCCACACGAAGCGCTCGTTGCCCGTCAGGCGGATGAGGGCGTCGGCCGTCTGGTCGTTCAGACCCAGGTTCAGCACCGTGTCCATCATCCCGGGCATGCTGAACTTGGCGCCGGAGCGCACGGAGACCAGCAGGGGGTTCTCCGGGTCGCCCAGCTTCTTGCCCATGTCCTTCTCCACGGCCGCAAGGGCTTCCCGGACGTCGTCCATCAGCCCTTCCGGGAACTTCCCGTGCTTGCTGTAGTAGTTGCAGCACTCCGTGGTGATGGTGAAGCCGGGCGGTACGGGCAGGCCGATGTTGGTCATCTCGGCCAGGTTGGCCCCTTTGCCGCCCAGGAGGTCCCGCATTTTCGCGTTGCCCTCGTGGAACAGATAAACACGCTTGTTGCTCATGATGCCTGTTGTTCTTCCTCCGTATTGGCCGTCTGCCCCCCGGCAGACAAAACGATGCCGGACCCTGGTCCGTCCGGCTGCGGATACCCGCTACTGCGACCGCTTCACCACCAGCGTCACCGGCTTCGCCGCCGGGCGCTCGTCTCCCATCACGGTCAGCCACGCCGACACCCGGTATTCTCCCGGCGGCACGGGCCTCCCGCTGTTGTCTTTCAGGTCCCACTCCACCGTGTAGACCCTGCTCTCCCCCGGCCGGATGCTGCCCTGCACGATGGCGGTCGTGAAGAACATCCCGTGCGACCAGTTCCAGACGCGCCCCCGCGGACCGTCCACCTGGAACTCGTACTGCTGGCCCGTGGGCGTCTGGTACGAATACACCGCACCGGACGCGTTCCGCACGGTCAGCGTCATCCGCACGCTCTCTCCCGGCGACGCCTGCGCGGGCGTCACCTGCAGGGTCGTTATCAGCCCCTTCACACCCGGACGCTCCGGGTCGGCTGCCTGGCCCGCGCGCTCGAACCGGCCCAGATACCACTGTTCCGACCCCCATTGCCTCCACAGGAACGCACGGATGCGGTCCCCCGGCCTCAGCTCCCAGGCGGCTTCTCCGGCTTCCGTCCACGGCCGCCCCGCGCCCGGCGCGGTCTCTCCGGGAAACGACACCGCCACCACCCGCGTCCCGCGCCCCGCCGGAGAACCGGCCGGCCGGACATCCTTCAGCGTCACCTGCACGGACGGCCGAACCAGACGGCGCACGGATTCCACCTCCGCCTCCACCATCCGGTAGCCGTCCGCGCGCGCCTGAGCCTGGCCGTACACGACGCAGGCCGACAGGATCGCAATGGCGAACTGGGCTGTCCGGGAAGCGCGCATGGGCACCGGTCCCTCGCAAAGAAGCACCCGCGGCCGTTCCGAGCGGCGTGGCATCCGGCGGCCTCGCCGCAGGCGGCGCCGCCTGTGACGGGCCAATGGATTATCCCGGTTTGTCAGGAAACCCGCAACCCGCCCGCCCGTCCGCTCTCCTGCGCGCCCCGGGCGGCCGCCTTCGTCTTGCGTCTGCGTCAGCGCTGCGGCTCCGGGCGTGCTAGAATAGGAGCCGGATGCAGGAGGCTCGCGAGTGCAGGTCCATCTGATGCGCCCGGAGGAAGCGGGCGATTTCCATGAGTTCGTCCGCACCCATCCTTACGGGGATGTCCTTCAGACGGCGGCGTGGGCGCGGCTCAAGGCGGCTTCCGGATGGAAGCCGCACTTTCTGCTGGGCCGCTCCCCGGAAGGAGAGGCTCGGGCGGCCTGCCTGGCCCTCGAGCGCAAGCTGCCCCGGCTGCCCTTCGCCCTGCTCTACTGCCCCCGCGGCCCGGTGCTGGACTGGGAAGACCCGGACGCGTTCGCCTCGATGGCGGCGGAACTAGGGGCTCTTGCGACCCGGCAGAGGGCCATCCTGGTGAAGATCGACCCGCCCGTCCCGGCGTCGCATCCCGCGGCGGCCCGGCTCATCGATGCGCAAGGCTTCGTGCCGGTCCGAGACGGTGGCTTCGGAGGCGTCCAGCCCCGTTGCGTGATGAAGCTGGACCTGTCCCCCGGACTCGAAGCCGTCTTCGAGGGCTTCAAGCCGAAATGGCGCTACAACATCCGCCTGGCCGAGCGCAAAGGCGTCCGCATCCGGGAAGGCGACGGCTCGGATGTGGACCTCTTCTACGACATCCTCCTCGAGACCGCCCGCCGCGACCGTTTCCTGGTGCGGGGACGCAGCTACTTCCACGACTTGTGGCGGGAGCTGTCGAAGGACGGTCTCATCCGCATCTTCCTGGCCGAGTACGAGGGGACGGCAATCGCGGGCGCCCTGCTGTTCGTGCTGGGCCGCCAGGCGTGGTACACCTACGGGGCCAGCTCCAACGAGCACCGCAACGTGATGCCCAACCACCTGCTCCAGTGGACCATGATCCGCGAGGCGGCCGCCGCCGGATGCACGGTGTACGACTTCCGGGGCGTCTCCTGCGGCGGGGAGGACCCGGCCAGCGCGCATCTGCAGGGGCTGAACCGGTTCAAGGCGGGCTTCAACGCGCAACTGGTGGAATACGTCGGCGAGTTCGACCTGCCGGTCTCCAAAGGGCTCTACGTCGGATGGACCAAGGTCGCGCCGGCCATCGCGGGCCTGGTGCGCCGGAAGGCCGCCGTGCAGGGGGGTGAGCGGCCGCTGTGAGCGCGCACGCGTGGATAAGGGTGGACCTGGGAGCCATCCGCCACAACTTCCGGAGCCTGCGCTCGTTCTTCGGCGACGATGTCCGCGTCATCGCGGTGGTCAAGGGAAACGCTTACGGGCACGGGTCGGGCACCGTCGGCCGGGCGCTGGAGCAGGAGGGCGCGCAGATGCTGGCGGTGACGCACGTGGAGGAGGCGCGCCTCCTGCGCGACGCGGGAGTGCAGTGTCCCGTGCTTCTCCTTGCGCCTCCGCGCGGAGAGGACGTTCCCGAAGCGGTGGCGCTCGGGGCGTCGTGCTGCGTGATGGATGCGGAAGGCGTGGAGGCGCTCCGGCGGGCTGCGGAGAAGGCCGGGCGCCGGGTGCGCGTGCATCTGAAGGTGGATACCGGGATGGGCAGGCTGGGGGCGCGTCCGTCCGAGGCGCCCTCGCTCGCGCGGAGCATCTCCGCCTGCGATGCGCTCATTCTGGAAGGAGTGTTCAGCCACTGCGCCGAGGGCTGGAGCGAGCCTGCAGTGGCCCGGCAGCTGCGACTGTTCCGGGAGACGTGCGTCCAGGTGGAGGCCGCGGGGGCCGTCCCGGAGATGCGCCATCTGGCCGCCAGCGCGGCGGCCCTTACATTGCCCGAGTCCCGTCTGGACGCCGTGCGCATCGGCACTCTGCTTTACGGCCAGTATCCCGTCCCGGCTCTCCAGCGGCGGTTTCAGGAGCGGCTGGACCTGCGGGAGACGTGGCGGTTCTGCACACGGGTCATCGCGGTCCGCACCCTGATGCCCGGCGCCTCGGTGGGATACGGGGCAGAGTTCCAGACCTCGCGCGTTTCGCGCATCGCCGTCGTCCCGGTGGGCCTCGCGGACGGGCTGGGGATGGTGCCGGAAAGCCTGAACAGGGGCAGGGTGAAGGGCGCGCTGAGGAGCCTGCTGCGTCCGCGCTTCACCCTGTGGGCGACGGTCCGGGGCCAGAAGGCTCCCGTGGTGGGCCGGGTGGCGATGCAGATGGCGATGCTCGATGTCACCGACATCCCCGGTGTGGAGCCGGGAGACGAGGTGACGCTGCCGGTGAGGCGGCTGGCGGCGGACAGCGGGCTGGAGCGGCGCTACTCCGGGGGCTAGCCGCGAGGCTCAGGCCGCCCGGCGGTCCGCTTCGCGGAGCGGCACCGTGAAGTGGAACCGGGAGCCCTTTCCCGGGGTGCTGTCCACCCCCAGACTGCCTCCCCAGGACTCCACCAGCCTGCGCACGATAGCCAGCCCCAGCCCCGTCCCCCCGAACCTGCGGGTGGAGAAGGACTCCGCCTGCTGGAACGGCTCGAAGAGGTCGTCCAGACGGTCCGGAGCTATCCCGATGCCGGTATCCGCCACCTCGAACCGCAGAGCGGCGTCGGCGATCCCCTGCTCCAGCGACACCCGGATGGAGGCCTCTCCCTCCAGCGTGAACTTCACGGCGTTCCGGCAGAGCTGTTCCAGCGCCCCGAGCACGTTCGCCCGGTCCAGCACCGCGACGGGCGGCACGTTCGCGTCCACCACGATGGTGAGACGCACACCTTTGCGCTCCGCCTCCTGGCGGCAGCCGGCCCACGCCTCGTCCAGCAGCGCCGCAATGTCCGTCTCCTCCATGCAGGACTCCAGCGTCTCGGATTCCAGCCTCGAGAACTCGATGATGTCTGTCAGGATGCCCAGCAGCCTTTTGGCGCTGTCCAGCGCTGCCAGCGCGCACTCGTGCTGCTCATCGGGGAGGCCGGTCAGTATCATCATATCCAGCATCCCGATGATGCCGTTCAGGGGAGTGCGCAGTTCGTGGCTGATGCGGGCCAGGAACTCCGAGCGCGCCCGCACGGATTCCAGTGCGCGGTCGCGGGCCACCGTCAGCTCGCGGGCCTGGGCTTCCAGCTGGCTCCGCGTGCGTTCCAGGTCCGCGGCGTGGCGCCGCAGTTCGAACTCGGCGCGCTTGCGCTCCGTGATGTCCGTCTTGACGGCCACATACCCGATGGGTTCGCCGTCCGGTCCCGGGATGCGGCTGATGGTGGCGTATTCGATGTAGATGGAGCCGTTCTTGCGGCGGTTGGATATCTCCCCGCGCCAGATGCCTTCCGTGCACAGCGACCGCCACATCTGAGTGTAGAACTCCGGGGGATGCAGCCCGCTCTTCAGGATGCGCGGGTTTTGCCCCAGCGCCTCCTGCCGCGAGTATCCCGTCGATTCCTCGAAGGCGGGGTTCGCATACAGGATGGCGCCGGTGAGGTCCGTGATGACGATGGTGTCGGGCGAGTGCTCGATGGCCGCGTAGAGGCGCGTCAGCTCCTCCCGGGACTGCCGGAGCCTGCGCATCTCCTCCTCGAGGTGCGCCTCATTGCGGAAGAAGTCGCGGACGAGACGCGCCAGCCCTCCCAGGTCCGTGTTCAGGCCAGCCAGATGCTGCAGTGCGTCGGGGCGGTGCCGCCGGATGGACTCGACAATGATCGCGATCGGCCCGCACACCCTGCTCCGCAGAGCCCAGGCGAGCAGCGCCGTCCCCCCCGCGGCGAACAGCCCCAGCAGCATCGTGTGCGTGGCTAGAGCGGAACGCACGATGTGCACGCGCGGCGCCTCCATGTCCAGGACCACGCTGCCAAGGTCCTCGCCGCCGGGTCCCCGGAGAAGCCCGCTCAGCGTCACGCGGTCGCAGTCGTTCTTCGGCGGCGGCGCGGGCTCGCCCGGGGCGCGGATGGCGAACGCCCCTCCGGTCAGCCGGCCGAACCTTTCCAGTTCGTCTTCGTCCCACTGGCGCGCCACGATCACCCATCCCAATTCCGTCCCTTCGTGCCCGACAGGACGGGCGGCGGCCCTTGCGAGCTCCTCTCCCGCCCGGAGGAAGAATGTGCCGGGGAAGGGAGCCGCTTCCCGGTTCCTCAGGAGTTCCGAGCGGGCGGGAGTCATTTCCTTCAAGATGTCCGGGTCGCCCCGCGTTGCCACGGGCCGGCCCTGGCGGTCGAGCACGACGATGGAAAGAGGCCGGAGCGGGTCTGCCTCGTGTCGCATCAGCGCGGCGCAATCCTCCATCCTGCCGCTGGCGAGTCCACGCTTCAGGCAGTCTTCCCCGGCGAGGCGCGTTGCGGAGCGCATCAGCTCTTCGGCGTCCAGCGCAAGGATGCTCCGGGCCTGCTCGTCCAGTCTCTGCTTCCGGAGCAGGTCCAGGCCGGCGAGGTGGCTGCGGGTGTCGAGCCACCAGACGCCGAGAACCAGCATCCAGCACACCGAGAACGTGCCCATCAGGAGGAAGATGCTCCTGCCGGTGGACGCCGGCCGAACCCGGTCCGGACCGCAGGGCCGGTTGTCAGCCGTCTGGCGGGACATCTCCTCAGGCCGCCTCCATCGAGGCATCGTGAGATGCCTCTTCCCGGGAGGGCTCAGTCCGCAGCCTCACCGTGAACCAGAAGGTGGAGCCCCTGCCCACCTCGCTTTCCACCCCTATCTCGCCCCCCATCATCTCCGCCAGGCGGCGGCTGATGGCCAGGCCGAGGCCCGTGCCCCCGTACCTCCTCTTGGTCGATGCGTTCACCTGCGAGAACGACTGGAACAGCTTCCGGATGCCCTCCGGAGGGATGCCCGGCCCGGTGTCCCGCACTTCGAACCGCAGCACCGTCTCGCCGTCCGATTCCGACACGCGCGAGACCGCGACCTCCACACGGCCCTCGTCGGTGAACTTGACCGCGTTGCCCACCAGGTTCAGCAGGATCTGACGGAGCTTGCCTTCG
>FWPV01015509.1_pt1 | contig 10939 bp, 8 predicted proteins | sample 2228371 | NCBI WGS metagenome assembly FWPV01 (sample SAMEA103939776, study PRJEB20133) | metagenome | reverse complement strand
TTAAAAAACTTACTATTACAAAATTTTGATTCGTTCAATTTGTATCTATTTTTTACTTTTCATGAAATATGAATAAAGATGGTTCCATAAACTTAGCCAAAATAACTTCTAAAAAGAATAACTTCCAGTCACCAATATTATTTTTATTTATTTTGATCATAACTCTGTTTGTTTTAGTTAATATATTTTTAATGACAAATTTTTTGGTGTCTTATGTTGACTTTGAAAAATGCACCAAAGCAAATGAAGAGTTAAAAAAATCTAAACTACCAGTACCAACCACAAATTGCGAACTTAATATACAACAAAAATTCTTATATCTAATTAGTAACAATAATATCGGGTCAATAGCTGAAAATAATTTACGAAAAGCCAAACAAGACCTCCAAGAAAAAATTAACCAAGAAAGGTTAATACAAGATCAAATCAAACACAATCTTAAAAAACTTATGATTGAAGATAATTATTTTAGTACAATTAAACACAATCTTAAAAAACTTATGATTGAAGATAATTATTTTAGTACAATTAACACAAATCTTACGGGAATTGATTTACTTGAATACGAATCAAATAAAACTAAAGCCTTAAAAGAAAAACTTAATCAAAAGCTTGATGAAATAGAAAAAGAATTAAAACAGATCGAAGACTGGCTACAACAATTTCAAGATCTTGAATTGGCTGATTTTTATAATGAATTTCTGGAAATCAAAACAAATACAGCAAGTCTAATTGACAATTATTCCCGAATTTTAGCTTTAAAACAAAAGTTAAAAATCGAAATTGAATCTCAATTTTTTATCAAAAACCCAAAATCTGACATAACCTCCGAAGACTTATTCCGTTTTAGATATTTTGACCCACCAGAATTTAAACAAGTTTTTGATGACACAAAGTGGAATTTAGAAAATGTTTTACACAAAACAGATAAACCATCCTTATCAGGAAATACTGCGGTTGATGAATACATTTTTGCATTAGCAGAAAAAAGGGGTTATAGACTAACACCCCAAGCTAACGAACAAATTTTGGTTGGTTTTGGTGAAAAAAGGTTACAACCCCTAGCTAAACAGGCATTTGAAAATATGAGACAATCAGCCGAAAAAGAAGGTATAAATTTGATTTTAGTCTCAGGTTATCGAGATTGGAACACTCAAAAACAACTTTTTTGGTCAAGATTCCAAGCTCATTCAATCTCTAAGAATGGTGTACAATACTCGTTCGAAGATATTTTAACCGGTAAGGCAGATAAAATTTTAGATGAAGTTTTACAGACCACTTCTGTACCTAGTTATTCAAGACATCACAGTGGTTATACTATAGACATTAAAGACGACTCAGTAGCTAATTTTATCCTTTTTAAGGATACACGGGGTTATGAATGGATCTCCGCAAATAATTACCTTAATGCTAAAAGATTTGGTTTTATTCCAAGTTATCCCGCAGGTCTTACTAATATGGGTCCAAACCCAGAAGAATGGGAATATGTTTGGGTTGGGGTTGATAATCTAATTTACACAAATTCATAAAGGTAAATTTTAAATTCCACCTCACAATAAAAACCAACCCTACAAAGGAGAAAACATTATTTGTATTTAAATTATCGATACAAAAGTATTTAGTATAGTAAATTTTTCTCCCCGATCTGGTCTAGAGCCCCCGACCAAATTAGTGCTTCTAGGTTTCGTTTATTAAAATTAGGAAGTTCCTTAATTCCTTCCAAAAAAGATTCAATATTCTCAAAATTACCGTTTTTAGTTCTATATTCTATGATGTGTTTAATTACATCATCCCCTAGATTTTTAATACTACTAAAACCATATCTAATAGTCTGATCGTCTTCAATACTAAAACCATAAAAAGATTGGTTTATATCTGGGGGTTTAACTTGTAGACCAAGCTCCTTACACTCTTTGATAGCTAAGGCTACTTTCTCTAGCTTGTCGGCTTCAGCGGTCATCAGAGCAGTCATAAATTCTACGGGATAATTAGCTTTCATATAAGCCGTCCAATAAGCTACCATGCCATAATTACAAGAGTGAGCTTTATTAAAACCATATGCGGCAAAAGGAACTATTAAATTCCAAAGCTCTTCTGCTTTTTCTCTAGTAAGTCCAGAATGTTCAATACACCCCTCTACAAATCTCGTGTGTTGTTCCTCCAAAACAGCTGGAATCTTTTTACCTACACCCTTTCTAAAGTTATCTGCTTCTAACCAATCGTAACCTGCCAATTCAATAACTGTATACAGTAAATCATCTTGATACACTAAAATTCCGTAACTCTCTTCCATCCACTTTTCCATTTGAGGTACATAGTATTTAACTAGTTTTGGATTTTTTTTTCGTTTGATATATTCTGGAATGTTAGCCATTGGACCGGGTCTATACAAAGCGACCATAGCCATTAAATCAGTTACCTTAGTCGGCTCTAGTTCAACTAGGTATTTTGTCATTGTGGCACCACTAAGTTGAAACAAACCCATAGTTCTACCTTTAGATAAAAGCTCATATGTTTTAGCATCTTGTAAATCTAAATTAAGTAAATCAATTTTAATACCTCGTCTTTTTTGAGCTAATTCGATAGAATTACCTAAAATTGCTAAATTACGAATTCCTAAGATATCCAATTTCACCAAACCCACAAGTTCTCCAATATGACCATCGTATTGACTAATTATCATCTTGTGCTCGCTATCCCACTGTAAAGGTGTATAGTCACTAAGCTCAGTCGGTGTAATATAAATTCCAGCGGCATGAACAGAAGCATGTCGATAGTTGCCTTCTATTTTTCTAGAAATATCAATAATTTTTTTGGATTCTTCATCTTTTTCGTATACTTCCCTCAATTCTGTGCTAGTTTCCATTGCCCAAGCGAAAGTAGTTTTACGACCTTGAGGTGCATTGGGGATGAGTTTAGCTAATCTATCACATTTTTTATAAGAGACTCCGAGAACTCTACCCACATCTCGAACTGCCATTCTGGGTAGAATCGTTCCAAAAGTTATGATCTGACAAACTTTATCAAAACCATATTTATTTTTTAAATAGTTAATAACCTCTTCTCTTCGATCATCAGCAAAATCACCGTCAATGTCGGGAGCAGATGGTCTTAAAGGATTGAGAAATCTTTCAAAAGGAATTTTATAAAGTAAAGGATCCAGAATACCTATATTGACCAAATAGCCAACCAAAGATCCAGCAGCTGAACCTCTAGTATTGGTAACAATTCCTTGTTGTCTACAAAAATTCATAATATCTGCAAACACTAAAAAGTAATCTGGATAACCTTTTTGTCTAATAATCTCAATTTCGTATTCTATTCTTTCTATATACTGATCAATATTCACCTTTTCCCAGTAGTCTTGAGGGTAATTCTTTAGTTGACTAGTGTTAGGAAAAATAGTTTTGGCAAAATCTTTTAGTTGTTGCAGTTTTTCATATGGAAAATCTATTTTCCACTCGTCTCTAGTTTTTTGTTCTGGACTAAATTTTTCTAGTAATCCCAGATAAGCCTCCCATGTAAGAGTTTCAATTGGTGTCTGACCTTCTGGTAAAGATAGCTTAGGGAAAAAAGCTTCGTTGGCGTGCTTGTCGTAATCACAACGAATGGTAACATTAATTTGCTTTTCAATATCTAAAGTGTCACAAGCATTCGGAAGGTATGCAAACTGCTTTTTAAGCTCAGATACAGACGGAAGACTAAAGTCTCTTTCCAGTTGAATCTTATTCATTCTAGATTGATCTCTAATTGCCAACACTACTCTAAAAGTTTCCTCATCCTCTTTTTCTAAGTATCTAGGAGCAGGAGAGGCTAAGTACTTAACCCCTAATTCGTCACACAAAGCAGCAATGTGTAGATTCACTTTTTTCACCTGTTCAAAATCGTCTTGGTAGTTAGGATTAGCTAATTCCACCAGCAAATTGGATACTCCTACTTGTTCGATATATGTCTGTAAAATTTTTCTAGCATTATCTATCTTTTCTTGTCTAATTTGAGATATTAACTCGTGATCATTACCACAAATACTTACAAAAAAATCACCTAAATTGTTACCAAAGTATTTTCGTAAATTGTTAAATGTAATGTGATATTTTGGTTTTTCTTGTATTACTCTAGCAGTGGTAACTAGTTTAATTATGCTTATATAACCATCTTTATTTTTAGCTATTAAAGCTATTTTACTAAAGCCTTTAGTTCTGGTAAAAGAACTGGTATCGTCCAAAACATTGGGTATTCTAAGAGTAGTTCCAACTGCTGGATTGATGCCTTCTTTTTTACAAATTTGATAAAACTCTATTAGTCCAGACCCACTATCTTCATCGGTTAAAGCAATACTAGTATACCCCTTAGCCTTAGCATTTTTAACTAGGTCAGTAATTTGAGGAACAGCCGAAAGCAGGGAGTGGTGGGAATAAGATCTGGCTAGTAACATACTACTGCTAACCAATCTGAGAATAAACTTGTTGTCAATTTTGTGTTTTTAAAGTAAAAAAGGGTTAATGTTAACCATCTCATATTCTTACTTATAATTCAGTAGTTAAGATAAAAAAACAATAAAAATCATAAGAACTAGACAATTTTAGTCTTACATTTGAATACTAAGGCCATTGCTACCGAGATGCTATAGCTTTAAAGATGCTATAGCTTTAATATAATAAAGTAAGTATATAAAAAATATAAAAAAACTATTTTATGATTGATCTTGATTATTTATTAGATTTTTTGATTCCCAAAAGTGATGGAGAAAATATACATAGATACACGACTAAATCTATAGCCACAGATTCCAAAATTCACCATCGCATTCTTAAAAATGAACAATTCGTCCAAGAATGCTTTTTTGGCTTTGAATACGAGCAAGAGGATATAAAAAATTTAATTCATCGGTCAAAATTTAACGGAGAATTTGCCATTGCTCGAGAAATGTCAGAACTTTTACTGATAAAATTCAAACAAACAGGACTAAACATAGAAAACTTTTTAGTCACTTTTGTCCCCCCCGATCCACAAAGATTTATAGAAAGGGGGTACCATATACCACACCAAATTGCAACCAGTTTCTCGACAAAACTAGGCTTGAGTTGTCGCGAAGTTTTTGTTAAAACAAAATCGACACCGTCACAAACACAACTGGATGCTGAGTCTAGAATAACTAATCTAAATCAGACCTTTATAGTAAAAAAGGGGTCTTTAACTGATATTCAACACCTACTGATCATTGATGATGTAACCACTACGGGAGCCACTCTTTTAGAGTGTAAACGAGCAATACAAGAATACAACCCGGAAATCACAACCATAGCTCTAACTTTCGCGGGTTAATTTTCTACTCTAAAAAATACTTTATTAAAACTTACTCTGAAACACTTCCAAAAAATTTAAAAAAATTATCTCTTTTACTTTAAAGTAAACATAAAATAGTGTTTATAGACTATAAACTAATTTATTTTACAAAAGTTTGTTCATAATATCATTAAATAAATTAATAGGATTTCTAAAAAAAATTCGACTTTGACAGTGTCGAAAAAGTTTTATAAAAACATGAGAATGAAGAAAAAAGATGTTGCTAAAAATTTGCAAGAAAATTCTCAAAACCCAAGAATAAAATCTACCAGAAAGAGAAAAAAAATCAATAAAACCACACGAGAAATACAAAATATAGACACTTCTACAACCCTACTCCAAAATAAAAGTATTTCTGATTTTGAACATACTAATAGTAATCCAACAAAAAGCTCTCAAATTAAAAATGTCCTTATTAAAGGACTAATTCTAGTCGTTTCTATTCTACTAATATTCCAACTTTCCGCTTTTTTCTTGAAACCACAGGAGTATTTTGATCAACTTGAAGTAAAAGTGCAAGTTACAACTCCAGTGGTCTTAGATATTGCAGAAATTAGCTTTGTAACCAAAAGCGAAGGTGAAGATGTGCCAACTCTAATTGAGATGGAAGACCAAAAAATGTTTTTAATTCAAGACTACTTGCAAAGTGCTGGAATCAAAAAGGAAGATATTTATACCAACAGAAGTTTTTTGTCTGTTAGTCCTTCTTCAAATCTATTTGGGTTTTCCACCCTTAACAGTTTACAAACTTTTTATAGAGTAATTTTAAGAAATTTGGAAAATGATAGTTTGGTTATTGAAATTCAAAAAAATCTTTATGAAGTTGGCATAAATAGAATGGTCTTAGTAGAATTTCGTAGTGAAAAGATAGATCAAGTTTGCCAAGAGTTACTGCTTCAAGCTAACCAACAGGCTGAAAAAAGAGCAACAGAAATGGTTCAAAAATTAGGGAAGACTACCATTGTAGAGAAAAAATTTGAAACTTTGGTTGATTGTGAAGCAGAAGATTACAGCTATTTTGCAACAAACAATCCAGACAGAAACAGGACTCAAAATTTTAATGATCTAATTATAGACTTTCCTAGCCAAAAACAAGAGCTCAAAACTGTGGTTAAGTTAAATGTCAAGTATTATTAATACCTTGATTGATTGAACATTCTTCTTTTCTTTGCATTAAAGTATATAAATGTAGTGTCTTTATTTCTTTGTAGCATCTGTGAATATACAAAACAACTGGATAATCCTCTTCAAGCCAGTCCTGTCTAGTAATAACATATTCAGTTTGATCTTTTTCTAAATCTTTGATGATCTGATCGTTGATACCAAAACCTAAATTAAGTGTATAGTCCATAGACGGAATATTAGCTGAGAAGTATCTAGTTGGTGTAGTGGTATTATTTAAATAATGCAAAGTGGCTCCATAATCAAATACATAAACTTTCTGCCTTTCTTCAAACAAGCTTCTGAAATAAACCGAGTTATTGATCACATATTCCCCCTTTGTGTATTCTTTATAAACAAAATGATCATATACATAATAACCAAAAGAAAAACCGATAAACATCATACTACAGAGGGTAATCATAAAGATTACCACTGATCTAACCCAATAATTAATAGCTTTTTGTGTCCAGTCAATCAAAATTAAAGATATAGCAATTGATGGCAAAATGTTTAAAAAATAATATGGAATTTGCCTAATAAAAATCAGTACAAATAACCAACCAGAAATATTACTAAACTTATGAAGGTAAAGTATTTTTCTTGTAAAAATTTCCTTTTACTCCAAATAAACAATCCAAAAAATATGGAGATAAAAATAAAAACAATACTGTTTATAAAAACAGACAAAACATAATATGAACCCATAAATTTTGGATCAAAAATAGCAAGGTATTTAGCACTAAATAAATAACTGGCAGTCCAGAACTCCCACAAAACTCCCTGTCTATAGAAAAACCATACCCAAAAAATAGTTTGTACGAGAGTTGGTGCCAAAAATATCAAATAGTGCCTAATTGCTATTAGCAATTCTATCAATAATGATTGCCAATGTTTAGACCATAATAAAATCAGCCATTTTATGGCAATTTGAACAAATATCGGTAGAGCTAAAATAACAAAATTTGGCTTTAAAAAAACCAAAACAGACAAACATCCTCCACTTGCTAGCAACCACTTCCAGCTTTTAGATTCGATCCATTTTAAACCAAACCAGTACATCATAATCACAAACACTAAACCAAAATTTTCAGTATTATTGGCACTGTGAACAAAAATTACCAAATTTCTAAATAAAGCATAAAATAGTAAAGCAATTCTTGATTTTAAAATTACTTCTCTTTGATTCAAAACAATCAATAATTTTTTAAGAAAAGTGTAAAATATAACAAACTCGACCATCATCCAAATTACAAGAAATATATGGTGCCAAACAAGATTATCTCCCAATAAAATACTCATGAAAGCATTAATATAAAAAATTAAAGGTGGTTTATGATCCCATACATCTAAGTACAAGACAGACCCATTAGCGATTTCTCGACCGACAAAGAAAAATAATAAATGATCGCTACTCAGAGTATAAAACCAAACACTTAGTCTTGAAATTACAGATACAAATATTAAGGCGACCAGAAAAAATGAACTGTTTTTTAAAAAGTTTAACCTAGACATGAAGTAAAACTAGTTATTTACCGATTGATTTTTTGGGTGGAAATTGTAAAATAGAAACAGTGTTTTGACAATCTCTATTGTTAGATACTCGAATAATTTTCTGATTATCTTTCTCGAGGTTTTTGCTTAGAGGGTTGAATCAGGAATGAAACTTAAATTGTCTTAATTGTTGTTTTTAACAAAAATCACAGTTATAATGAAAAATTTAATATCACTTAAACCAGTTTCTCACTCGTAATTTAGAAGTAAAATTTAGAAAAATAAAGACTAGACAATCTTTTATATTAGGTGTATACTACACCCAGGTTTAAAATAAAAACAAAAATACAAATTATGCCAAAATATCCAAAAAATTTTAATAAAGATATAGAAAACACTGTTAAAAGAGAAATTAATCTCTTACAAAAAAAAGACAAGGAAAATTCGGTTTATGGCGATATTTTTTTTCAAATACAAACTAAACTGGCACCTTTCTCTACTATAAATGATCGTGAATACAAGCAAACTACCAATTCTTTTTTACAAGCAATAACAATTAGTTTGATATTACTTATTAGTATTTTTATAACCTCTGTTTTAAGTTTTTTAGCTTACACCCACAACCCACAAGTTGGTAATATGAATCCTGAAATATTAGGAATCAATGAAAATTTATATCAAGATTAATTTTAGATTATGATTATATAGTTTTCTAGTTGGACGATTTTTAATTTTTCGTTAAATAGCTTTTCTAGAAAATAGTTATAGATACTAAAATCAAATATAAATTCATAGCTTTCTAATAGAAACAAGTATAGAAATGTTAGCAATGAAACAAAAAATTTTATTAGTAACCTCAAAAATATTAGGGTCAGGGCACTATAATGCCGCTCAAAATTTGTATAAAGGCATTTTAAACATTCGCGAAGATATTAATATTGAATTATATGATTGGAATTTTTTTGGAGGTAAAGCATATGAATTTATGCTTCAAAATGCCCCCAAGTTTTGGGGTCTGCTGAACGAGACAATGCAAAACGACTTAATTTTAGGTTTTAGTAAAATTCGTACAACTTTCAATAATTTAAGTGAAATTACTAAAGAAGCACTAAATAAAGAATTATGGTGGAAAATAAGATATAGTTTACTTGATCTAGAATCTTTTATTAGATTTAATAAATTTATTGAGGCTGCTAATTTATTTAGAGATAAAAAACCAAAATGGTCATTATTTTCTAAAATCATTTTAACTCTTCCGGGTGCTCAGTATTTAGGTTATAGTAACATCTTTTCTGAGAAAACTTTAGTTTTAGTAACTGATTACGGTAAGGTAGACAAAGTTTGGACTGTTTATACTCCTAGCGTTTTCTTCGTGGCTAACCAGATAACAAAAGATTATTTAGAAAGCTTTAAACATCTACACAAATCTAAAATTGTTCATAGTGGAATCCCGGTCAATCCTCTGACACAAGTATTAAACAAAGTAGATAAAATAGACTTAAGAAGAAAACTGGGTATAAAGTCAGACCGTTTTTATATTATTAGTGGAGGTGGAGCTGGAGGTAGAAATATCAGTGATATGTTTGATGAAATTCTAAAATTGGAATTTAAAAATACTGAATTTTTAGTTGTCTGCGGTAGAAATAAAGAATTGTTAAAAACCCTAAAAAATAAACTTAAAAAACACTTTAAAACAAACATTAAACTGATGGGATATGTAGAAAACGATAATCTCTTAAGACTCTACAGAGCAGCCGATATGGTCATCACAAAACCGGGCGGAATTACAACCACTGAACTAATTAATCTCAACACACCTATAGGTGTATATTATTATCACCCTCAAGAGCTAGGTAATTTGGAGCATATAAAATATAACAGGTTGGGCTTGATAAACGAAAATTGTAAAGAATTTTTAACTGAATTAATGTATTTAGACGATGATGACTTTGAGTATTTTTCAAGAAAAATGAAAAAAGTGGCTAAATATGATTCTATAGAAATCATTAACCAGTATTTGTAATTAGCTTATAGAGATTATTTTGTTAAAACAAGATATATCGCTAAAAAATGTACCTTAGATAAACTAACTAGAAACTGAAACAATAAAGTTAAAAAATCTTCCTTTTTTAAATCAGATCTAGTTTTCCCTTTCTAGATCTAAAAATTTAAAAGTATAACCGTTTTCTGTCATCTCTGCTTCGTATACCACTTTACTAAACTCATAATATTCCGGAAAGTAAGTATCTCCTTGAATATCACTATCTACAACGGTAAGATAAAGTTTTTGCACAATCGGCATAGCCATTTTGTATATTTCTCCGCCACCAAAAATAAATATTTCTTGAGTTTCTACTTTTTCTGCCTCTTTTATAGCCTCTTCAAGAGAGTGAACTACAATAATTCCTTCTGCTTGGTAGTTGGGTTGAGTAGTTATTACTATATTGGTTCTTTTTGGTAAAGGTCTACCAATAGATTCAAAGGTTTTTCTACCCATTATAATGGGGTGATTGAGAGTAATTTGTCTCATTCTTTTTAAATCTGAAGGAATATGCCATGGCAACTTACCATCTTTACCAATTACCCTGTTTTTAGAGATGGCTGCAATAGCACTAATTTTAGGTTTTGTTGGTTTTTGCCTTCCGTAAAAATTTAACAAATCATTTTGATTAAGTAAATTAGTTTTTGACTCTAAGCTAACTTTTTCAAAAGTTTTTTTGTCTATTTGGTTCTTAAACTCTCGAATAAAACTATCGAAATCGTAAAAACCTTCCCTTAAAAGATATTGATAAGAAGGTTCTTCCCACTTATTTATATCGAAAATATTGTATTGTAGTAATACTTCTAGCTTATCTATAGTCTTGGCCAATTTTGCTTCAATAGTTTCCGTTTTTTCAAACTCAATCCAGAGATCATAAACTTCTTTCACAAAAGGTAA
>FWPV01015508.1_pt1 | contig 10940 bp, 7 predicted proteins | sample 2228371 | NCBI WGS metagenome assembly FWPV01 (sample SAMEA103939776, study PRJEB20133) | metagenome | reverse complement strand
TTGAATTCTGCTTTTGAAATGAAAATAAACTGTTTATAAACTTCTTTTCAGCTTTTTTCACGAAAGGATAAAATAAGGGAATTTTGAAGTCTGCTGAGATTGTTTTTGAGGTTCTAATAGAACTTGTTTTGCCAGTGTCTGAAAAAGATAATGTATCATCAGTTTCATCTCGTAAGGCATTAAATCTAAAATTTTTCCATGAAATATCATAGTTTAATTGTGAAGTTTTTCTTTTATCATGTTCTTCAATATCAAGTGCACTTTCAAAATATGAATTTGAAACATTAAAATTGATACCTTTTGGAAATTTATAACTTAATGAATAATTCCATCTTTTTGTTTCCATATTATTTTCCATACCAACAGGAGAAAAAGTAGTATCTTTTTGCATAAGTGATAGGGTAGCATTTACTTTTTTTCCTGAATATTTCCCATTCAATTTCATTGCTGAAGAGGTTGTAATCCCAGATTTTTGAGGAAGATATCTATAATCTGCATATATTATAGTTCCTTCCATCAAAGGTTTCAAAAAAGAAATTGTGCCAGTTTCATAATCTATGGTATAATCGACCCATCTATTCTTAACTGCATTTTGCTGCATTCCTGAAATATCATTAAAATAAATTTTTTCTGAGTTTTGCTTAATACGGCTATGAGCCAAAAGAAATGAGCATAATTCTTTTTCATCGGGGCATAATATACTATTTTTTATTTCCCCAATCCTTTTTCCAAAAACTTGTGTTTCTTTTAAAGCAATATCAGCTGAACTTTGTGCATATTCACCATCAACTGAAAAATCATCATTTATAGGATAATTTGCTTTTAAACCAAAAACAGTATGGTCGTATTTTGATGGTAGTGATTCGGCAGGGTAGGAAACATATTTTACAATTAAGTATTCATCATTTTGCAGCGGTGGCAATGATATAATTTGGTCGCTGTCGTAGTTGATTTTGAACTCCTTTTCTTTTTCCAAGGACCTATTAAAAATATTATTTTTATATAAATCAATATACACAGGACATTCCTTAAATATTTTTGGATATTTAACATATAAACTGTTGTCGATTTCTAATGTTTCAACTTTATCTTCCTTCCATTTAGTAAATTTTTCATTATAAAAAAAGTAATTTACATTTATTTTAGAATCAGGAGTCATTTTTGCCATTCCAGTTGATGTAACTGTAACAATTCCAGTGCAATAATCAATGGTATAATCAATATCTTTAACTAAATTCAAGTTATTAACTGTGATTATTTCCTGATTTGGCACAACAAATTGCTTTAATTTAATTGCTTCCGTAGCCTGAAAAATGGAGTCAATTCTTTCTCTTATTATATCACCGGCTTTGTTTGCCTTTTGTGTTATATAACCTACAGTAATTGTCGTCTTAGGAGACAATTTATAATCAACTGATAGTCCAATCAAAGCACCTTCACTCAGCCCTTGCCTAAGGCTACCTTCATAGGTCATTTCGACTTTGTCTGAGGGATTTAAAATTTTGTTAAATGTAATTTCTCCAGAAAAATAATCTACAGAATATTCACTTTTTTCAATTAATTGCCCGTTAATTCTGATTATTTCAGAACCCTTCAAGATTTCAATTGTAGAAAGTTTATAGGGTCCTTTTATATTTTGCCCTGTAAATGATTCTGATTTTCTGATGCTTCGTGATTCTGAAACAATAAAATTCAGTTTATATTTATCTGTTGTATATTTCCCGTTTACTCCGGTGATGTCTTTACCAACCGCAACATATTCTCCTGCTGAAATAGATGCAATAACATCTCCAAGGGATATTTCCAGTTTTTTATCAATAAATTTTAGGTCGAAATCTATTTCTCTTTCCTGGTTAGGAGCATTGAAATAATGTCCTTTTATTTTTAATTTTTTCAAGATAGTAGTATCAACAGAGATATCCGTTTCCTGTTCAAAGTTTGGTCTTTCCCATAAGCCACTACGAGATAGAAACTGGGCAGGGGCAGATTTTGAATAATTTCGATAGTTCAATGTATGATGTCCGCTCCAACCAATTGCAAATGCAGTTTTTTTCCCTTTTTCCGAGCTGGCTGGCTTTTGAGGAATTGACAATACAGGCTGCCCCGTGGGAAGAACTTTTTCTTCCGCAGTTGAAGATGAAGGAATTTGCCTTATTTCAATAACTTCACCAGTCGTTACGGAATCTGCTTTTTGCATAACGGATGCTCTTTTAAATTCAATTTCTCTCACTGTGTGAATTTCATAAAGTTCAACTGCCTTTTCTATTTCTTCTCCAAAACAAACCATCGAACAAAAAATTAATTGAAATTGAAATAATAGTATTATGAAGAAATGTTTCATTGTATTTCTAAAATAACTGTCTGTAAAGGTTGTAGCCAAACCTCCATTTCTTTTTCTTTATTTAAATATACTTTTATTGGTGAAATTTTCTTGTCATAAATATTAAATAAAGTATAAGTATCAAAAATTATTTTAATATCACTTGTCAACAATGTTCTTTCACCTAAATATAGTAACTCCTTGCTTTCAAAAGGAGAAAAAGAAAGATTACAAGCAACTATTAAACAGTTTTCACTGCTGTATCTTGAATATGCCAATATTTTATCTGATGTTGATTTTAAAAAAGTTTGTTTTCCGTCAGACAAAATCTTACTATATTTATGAGTAAATTCATAAAGTTCACTATATGCACCTTTTAACAATAAATGAGGGAATTCATCTTGGAGAGATTGATATAGAACAGTCTTGTTTTCAAAATCTGTTTGTGCTTCTTCACCATAATCACTGCCAGTTTCGATGGCATAAACAAATCTAACTCCTTCACAACTCCCAATTGTAGCATTAATTACAGAGGCTTGAATGTTTTTTAACAGTGAGGGAAAGTAAGCAATATCCCAAATATTTGAGGGATTATAAGTTGTTTCTAATAAATGTTCAGAATCAACCAGTAATTTGCTATTAAAGGTTGGTGGCTGACTATTGATTGTGGTTGTATCTTCTTTATGAACTTTATGTCTTGATGGGTTTGATTTTTCTTTTGGCGAACTACCATCCTCTTGTCTTAATGCCACTTTTGAAAGTTGGTTGTTAGTTTTCATCATTCCCTTTTTGCATTTCTCACCTTCTTTAGTATTCTTTATACAAACATTTATTAAATTTTGCCAGAATGTTTTTAATTTATCATCATTACGCAATTTTTCATAGAATTTCTCGTGCCATATTTTAGTTGCCCTTTGGCTATCGTGATTTTCAAAATAGGCAATTGCTACAGTATTTTTAGGGAAAACTGAATGAATATAGTTAACAAAGCCAATATATGCAGAGGCATTATCAATATTTATATGATGGTCAACAAAAAGGCTATATATCATATCTGCTGGAATATTTTTTGCAACATTCATATCACAAAGTGTTTCTGCCAGTACAATCGCATTATCTTTAACCTCATTGATTCTATTTTTAATTTGTTTTAAAAATGGAATGTCTATGGTTTGAGAAGCATCTATTCTGACACCATCAAAATCGCAAGTTTTTATCCAAAATGGAGCAATTGCACTTAGATAGTTTTGAAGTGGTTTATTGAAAAGTAAATCAAACAATGCAACATCAGAATAGTGAAGCCAAGCTATTTTATGGGTTTTGGGAATACCATTTTCATCAAGCACATACCAATCTCGATGTAGATTTATAAGTTCATTATCTCTTGAAGTTTGCATTATGACAAGGTCAAATATTACATATTTATTATGTTGATGTGCAGTTTTAATTAGTTTCCTTAGTTCTGCTCTTCCTATCAATTGAAAAAATTTTTCTTCACCGATAAACTCAATCAAATCCTCAATATTAAAATTAAGCAAGTCATCGATTTGTTTTATTTTTTGCATTTGTTTTTGTGACAGAATATCAACCAAATCAAACTTTTTAAATAATCCCTCTGAAATTAGGTCTTCAAGGTTAATTTCATTTAAAGGAGAACAAAATTCTGGGTTTATTTTAAAGAAATCTTTAATAGCATAAAGGCTTCCAAGTGTGCCTTTTCTAACATCTTTCCCAGTAATTATATCTGTGGTTCCTGGTAATTGAAATGGTAGGATGTAAATAATATCTGCAGGTATAATAGGTATATCTTTTGTGACATTCATAAATTTGCCACTTATGAATTTTTCATCTTCTATCTTTGCACCATATTTTCTTACACAAATTTCAATCACAGAAAGATTATTTTTAAGCAATGAAGGAATTACGGTAATCATTCCATCTTTGTTTAATGCTATTTCATTAATTGAAATCCATTTTTTTGCAGGGTTATTATATTCTTTATCATCTGCAGAAAATTCTACTGTAAAATTAAAGACGCCTGTTTTTTTAATGAATATTTCTTGTGAAACAAAAATTGCGTTATTGTTTTTAAAAATTGGTTTTCCATTGTCATTTTTAAGTAGTTGCATTTTGTAAAATTCGCCAAGTGCAGGGTAATGAAATCCTCTTTCGTCTTCAAAACCACGCTGATTGACATCACTCCACACTCGAGCATCAATGTCTTTTTCATCTAAAAGGCTCATATCTGTAATGCCTTTAATGTAAAGCTCTACAAAAACTTTAAATGAAAGCAGTCCTGCTGAAGTTGCTGGCAAAAAAACTTTTGCATTGTTTGTATCATACTCTTCTTCTAATTGACTAATATTGCTTGTTTCGTTGATTTTTGCTTTGTCCGTATGTTTTTGTTTCTGTTTTTGGCATTTGACTTTTATCTTTAAATTCCCTGCCCAAATAATTGTGTTATCAAATTCTCTTTCTTTAAATTTTAGATGAAGTAGTTCAAATATTTTCTTCCTCAGCATAGTTTAATTCGATATGAATTTTTATGGATCATTCACATTGCAAGGCTTAAAAGAGCCTGTTGCTGAATTCCATTTTTGTATTTACAAGAGTAATCTACTTTATTCTGTGGTTACTTATGCGGTTTTCTTACATAGGCTAAAACTTGCTACCGTGAGTTACCAACAAATGTAGGGCAAACTTTTAGATTTGCAAATTGTTACAGTAATTATAATAAGTAGTGAACGGTCTTTATAGCGTTCAACTGCAGGGTCTAAAGTTCCAGAACTACCAACTGTGTCTATTTATGCGGTTTTCTAACGAAGTTTAAAACTGAAAACCCACCACACCGATTTTTACTTGTCCAGCAGGCTTATATGAGCTTGATAAAATTAACTTGCTTTCATTAAAATCGTAAACTATATCCAATTATATGAACATCTTTAAAAGTTTTAATTGGCTGTCCTACTAATTGAGGCAAGTAATCTTTTACAACTGCATAATCCAGATTTAACATGCCAGATTTTATGCCTAATCCATAGGTTAAATTGCCTGTAATAATTTTTTCTCCAAAATAACCCATTCTAAGTAAATACTTCGATTTTGTTGTTACTTCAACGCCAGTATGAAATATAGGCTTACGCCCACCATTTTTTGAAAATTCTTTTTCAACATCTAACGAGAAAAGGGTATTTTCTAAGCCTGTATATGCAAATCCTAAAGTTAATTTTATTGCTTTAACTCTTTTGAAATCTGACATTAAAAACGAAATTCCTGCTCCCCAGATGAAGTTATTATTTTTAATTTCAGAATGATGAAGATGAAATTTGTTGGTTGTAAAGTTAGTGAGTACACTTTTATCATTTTTATTTATTCTGTAATAGTATTTCGTGTTCGAAAAACTTATTCCATTTAAGACTCCATTATTATTGTTTTTACCTGTATCTGAGACTGAAATTATCTTATTACCTCCTTGAACCTTTTCCCTTTCTGGGATTATTTCTTTAAGTGCCTCATTTCCATAATCATATCCGAATTCTCCCGGAATTGTCCAGCCAAATGCATATGAAAAATTCTTCTTTGATTTTGTAATAACGCTAATTAAATCTACATTAAGCTGGTCCGGAAGATTTCCAAACTTTTTACTATGTCCAATATAAAACTTACTTTTTCCACCAAAAGGGAAATGTCTTATTGAACGAGAATGGGATATTAATGTTTTAGAGGAATTATACAAGCAGGAGGGATTAATTCTTATGAAGTCGGATGTGTTGCACACTCCTGTTGAAGCAAATCCCATCCCTGAAATACGCGGTGATAATAATAGTAATTGTTCTATCCCTTTTTCATCATAGCAAAAAATAAAAATGTTATTTATCGAAAATAATATTTTAAAAATTAGAATAAGTTTTTTCATTTCCATGAAAAAAGTTTAAGCAATATGTTATAATAATAAAGAGTTTTTAGCAAGATTTAGTTAAATAAAAATAGGAGAAAAATAATGAGTAGAACCATTTTTATGATTCATGGGATGTGGGGAGGAAGTTGGTGCTGGGATAACTTTAAGAAATATTTTGAAGAGATGGGTTATAAATGTATAGTGCCGATTTTACGCTATCATAATGTTTCACCCTTAGAAAAACCAGACCCAAGACTTGGAACTGTAAGTTTAAGAGATTATGCAGACGACCTTGAAAAAGAAATTAAAAATTTATCTGAAGAGCCAATAATAATGGGGCATTCGATGGGAGGTCTATTAGCCCAGATACTTGCCAGTAGAGGATTGGGAAAAATGATAGTTCTTTTGACGCCTGCCCCTCCAGCTGGTATTAATGCTCTAAAAATTTCAGTTATTAGAAGTTTTTTAAGTTCATTTCTAAAAATTGGTTTTTGGAAAAGACCTATGAAACAAACTTTTTCCGAGGCAGTATATTCAATGATGCATTTATTGCCACTTGAAGAACAGAAAAAGGCATATAATAAATTTGTATATGAGTCAGGAAGGGCAGCATGTGAAATTGGATTCTGGTTTTTTGATAGACATAAATCTGCCAGTGTGGATGAATCAAAAATAAAATGTCCAATGCTTGTTATAGCTGGTAAATTGGATAGAATTACACCTGCTTCGGTAGTAAAAAAAATTGCTGAAAAATATAAAACTGTTTCAACTTATAAAGAATTTGATAATCATACACATTGGGTTATTGGTGAAGAAAAATGGGAAGATGTGGCAAGATATGTCTCCGAATGGATTAATAAACAAATTTAGCAAATAGGACTTACAGCACTTAACGATAAATTGAATTATAACGATTACTGTTGAACTTCAATTTCTGTCTTCCCTGTCGAAACGATTGGTGCTACATCTACTGCAATGTCATACATTCCAGGACTAATTCCTGCACAACCATAGCATTTAGGAGTTGTAAAAGTAAATTCGAATGTATTGTCCCCTTCATTAATACTGACCTGTCTGTATTCTTCAATTCTGTTTCGATTTGCATAAATTCCATAAACTCTTAAGTAAACATCTGGTATTGCAAATGGACTATTTATCGTAACTTTTGTTAAAATATTTTCTCCTGAATGATAAAGTTTTTTGTCAACTTCTACTTTAACATTTAAATATTTAAACATTTTTTTAATTTCTGAATAAGATACCACTTCCTCTTCAACAATTTGAGTTTTCTTACCTGTTTCAATTTTCTTTTTTTCTTTACTGGCAATAAAATCCGCTGTTAATATTAATAAAATAAAAACAGTGAACATCATTTTCAATTTCATTTATTTTCCCTCCATACTATATTTTTGAGTTTTCAATCAATTGCAGTAAATGCCTTAACAACTTAACCACCTTCACCGGTCTTGTAGGGCAAGGCTTTAGCCTTGCGATAAGCAAACCTGAAGGTTTGCCCTACACTCTGCCATTGCGAGGCAATTTTTTCGCCAATTAATCAAATATGCCTTCAAACAATCACAAGTGAGATTATGACAGCCTCAACAGCTCACATCAAAAAATTTCCGTTATATATAAAACCTCAACTTCTTCTTTGCCCATATTCCTGCATAATCGACTCCAATTCTTGGTGATGAATAAATCTTTTTAACTTTTTCTCCCCTATCTTCAAAAAATAAAGTGTCTCCACATATATCAATTCCATTAAAATCGTTAGTAATTTTAAAAGCACGGCAAAGCTTGCCGGGACCGTCAATTGGTTTGTATAAATTAAATCTTTCTTTTGATTCATCAGTAAGTGATACTCCTCTTAATAAAACTGCAGAGGCAAAACCCTCTTTGTCTGTTACAACATTAAAACAGTAATACATTCCGTATATTAAGTAAATGTAAGCATAGCCAGGAGGACCAAACATTACTTCGGTTCGAGGGGTTTTGCCTTTCGAAGCATGGCAGGCAAGGTCTTTTTCCCCCAAATATGCTTCTGTTTCTATAATTTTGCCATCTATCTTTGTTTTTCCCTGTCCTTTATTTTCAAAAATTCTAACAAGATACTTCCCCAGTAGTTCTTTTGCAACAATTACGGCTGAGCGCTCGTAAAAGTTTCTTGTAAGTTTCATAATTAAGTTGAATTAGAAAAGTATATTATTTAAAATATTAATTTGTCAATAAAAAAAAAAATTCCATAATTGCCAATCGTTGCTTTTGTTTGATGAAAACAATGAATTTATATTCAGAAATTAAAAAGATAAAAGAAGAATTGAAGCCTGAATATTTTGAAGTTAATGATAACTATAAAGTTTATTACCGGAAGTTTATGCCTACAAATCCAGAAAAATTGATTTTATGCATACATGGTCTAGGAGGTCATAGTGGTGGTTTTATAGAACTTGGTAAAAAATTATTAAGTTCTAATATTGGCATTTATGCAATAGATGTGCGTGGGCATGGTTTGTCACAGGAAAGAAATCAAAAATTTTTTTATTTCTCTCAAATATTAGAGGATGTCAAACAAATTTTGAAGATTATAACGAAAAGGCATCCGGAAAAGCCCTTATATTTACTTGGCGAAAGTTTGGGCGCCGTTATTGCCCTTAACATTGCATTGGAATACCAAAATCATACCGTTGAAATTAAAGGTATTCATGATAATCCAAAAATTAGTGGATTAATCTTAATTGCACCTGGAATAGAACCAAAATTTAACTTTAATGCTTTAGAAATAATTAAATTTTTTCTTAAAATTCCCATAAATCTTGTGTTTAAAAATCTTAAGCTAATCAATATGGAAGATAATTGGGAGAATGCAAATAATAACCCTGAACAAATAAAAATAATGAAGCAGGACCCATTGTTGTTAAGAAGATTGTCAATTGCATTTTTAATAAGTATTGCAAAATATCATAAAAAAATAATGAAAGATTGCATAAATTTAGAATTACCCATTTTAATTTTGCAAGGCAAGGATGATAATGTAGTTTCATACGAAGGTGCAATAAAATTTTATGAAAGACTTAAATCTGAAAATAAAGAGATAAAGCTATTTGAAAATGCCTCACATGGTTTAATGGCAGATAAGGCAACTCCTGTAGTTATAGCCTGTATAGGGGATTGGTTGAGGAAGCAAAATGGTAAACTTTGAATTTTCATCCTCCACAATTTTGTGACATTTTGAAGTTAATTAAATAAAATTTGACCCAACGAATAACAAAAGTAAAAGCAATATCTATATGTTAAAGTTTAAAAATATCCAAACGGGAAATTTAAAAATCAATTGTCAGTATTATAATCACACCTCCTCTTTCTTATTCCCTTTTTCAGATTCCTGTCTTCCTATCATTCAGCAAATTTAAAATCAATTTATCTGGGCTATCCTGTCCTTAAAACTTTTTCTTTTTAAAATCTAAACTTTTACTGCATCAAAAGATTTGTCTCCTGAATATTCAAAGACGAAACAGATAAGGAGAATTCAAATCGAATTCTACACAATCGTTGCATGTGGAAGTTGCGTTTTGGCATTTTTGTTAAAGATAAAAATGAGATTAATTAAATACCATCTCCTTCGCAATGGCAGAGTGCTGACTTGTCATTGTAGAACACCGAGAATGGTATGGCAATTCCACTTGTCGCAGTCATTACGAAGTCTCCTTAGGCTACCATGGCAATCACACTTGTATCAGCAAAGCACATGGGATTGCTTTGCTATAGCTCGCAATGCCAGACAGAGGCAAGCCGAGTTTTTGACAAACCAGAGTCTGACTCTGATTTGTCAAAAAGTGGAAAATGTAACATGTTAAATGACTATCTTCGTTCTCCTGTATCTAAAAGGACACCAACTGAAATTGCAATCCTTCTATCAAATTTCATCTCAGCATCCTGACTTAAATCGAGCACATATCTATCAAATAAAGTCCATTTTCTAATAAATTTTCCTACCATTTGTCCATCTATAATTATTATAAAATCCGTTTTTAAGATTTCGCCCATTGGCATAAATCTTCTTAAAAATGACTTGAAAAATGAGTCTTCAATTGCAACCCCTAACTTTGTTCCATCTGGCAAAATTATTCTCCACCTCCTCCGTATAATTGAATAGATATTGTCTCTGATTATTCTTGCAATTAATTTTCCTGCTTCATCATAGACAGAAAATGGCCTTGTTAAATATTGAAAAACAGAATCCTGCTTTATCGTTAATAATTGTTTTCTTTCTGTTTCGTCTTCAAAAATATAGATATCTCTCTTTAGTGCAAAAAATTTCCTACGAACAAAAAAAAGTTTGGTTCCATTTTCATCAAGAATATCGTATTTTTCAACAATCTTTAGCACTTGCTGATTAAATAAATATTTACTTTTTCGAAAACGCTCTGACTCATTATCATAGTAATTACTTCCACCTAAAGGTTGACTTTTAAAACCCGATTTTAACAAGTTTTGGTTTTGAAAATTTGAAGTAGGGTAATGTTCTAATTTTGCCCCACAGACTGTGCAAAATCTCTTTCCTTCTCCCATCTCACGCCCACATTTAATACATTTCATCTTCCCCTCCTTTAATAACTAACTTTTGAGATTAATTTTACAAAGCTTTATGTTATTTGACAAATTAAAATTTTAAAGATAATATCTTATTTTAAAAATAATCTGGTTCTTTTCCTTTTTGTGTTG
>FWPV01015507.1_pt1 | contig 10941 bp, 13 predicted proteins | sample 2228371 | NCBI WGS metagenome assembly FWPV01 (sample SAMEA103939776, study PRJEB20133) | metagenome | reverse complement strand
TTATTTTTCTGGAAAAGAATACAAAAAAATTATAGATGACTTAAAAATGTGGTATTCTTTTATAGAAATGTTAAAGATACCCACAAGGGAAAACTCTTATATATTAATTTTTAAAAATGTTTCATGTGAAACATGGGAAAAATTATAAGTGTGACAAACCAAAAGAGTGGAGTTGGGAAAACCACCACAGCTATTAATTTAGGGGCTTCCTTAGGGCTTTTAGGAAACAATGTCCTTTTAATAGATTTGGATGCCCAAGGGAATGCCACATCGGGAGTTGGATTTCAAAAAAATTCTACAAAGAAAAATTCCTATGAAGTACTATTGGGAAGATTGGAGCCCCAAGAAGCAATTGTAAAACTTCCCTTTAAAAATTTTTTCCTCATCCCTTCCCATAGGGATATGGTAGGGGCAGAAATTGAACTTGTTGAAGAAGAAAGAAGGGCATATTTTTTACAAAGTGCTATATCAAAAATCCATACAAAATTTAATTATATATTTTTAGATTGTCCCCCTTCCTTAGGTGTTGTCACTTTAAATGCTTTAACTTCTGCTGATAGCGTTTTAATAACATTGCAAAGTGAATATTTTGCCTTAGAGGGTTTAGGGGATCTTTTGGGTACCGTTGAAAGGGTTAAGCAAAATTTTAATCCCTTCTTAGATTTGGAAGGTGTTTTAATTACAATGGTAGATGAAAGGACAAATTTGGCAAACCAAGTAATTGAAGAAGTAAAAAAACACTTTTCCCATAAGGTTTATAAAAATTTTATACCTCGTTCTGTGCGACTTGCTGAAGCCCCTTCTTTTGGTAAGCCAGTTTTTTATTATGACCCAAAATCAAGGGGAGCAATTTCCTATTTAAATTTAGCAAAGGAAATTATTGGAAAGGAGAAATAAATGAAAAGAAAAGCATTGGGTAGGGGTTTAGATGCTTTACTTCCATCTTTGGAAGAAAAGGACTTAATAAATCCAATTCCCATAAAATTAATAAAACCAAATCCCTATCAACCAAGGATTGAAATAAGGGAAGAAGAAATTGATGAACTTGCATCAAGCATAAAAGAAAAGGGATTAATCCAACCAATAGTTGTATTAAAGGATGAAGAAGGATATACCTTAATTTCTGGAGAAAGGAGATTAAGGGCTATAAAAAAGATTGGTTGGGAAAAGGTTCCTGCTATTATAAAAGAGATAAAATCAAAGGAAGAATTGCTTTTAATTGCTTTAATTGAAAATGTGCAAAGGGAGGACTTAAACCCCTTAGAAAAGGCAAATGCCTATGAAAAATTGCAAAGGGAGTTTTCTCTAACCCAAGAAGAAATATCAAAAATTGTGGGAAAATCAAGGGCAGCCATTGCAAATACTTTAAGATTATTGAAATTGCCTGAAAAAATTAAAGAAATGTTAAAGGAAGGTATTTTAAATGAAGGACACGGAAGGGCTCTTCTTTCTTTAAAGGATGAAAGGGAAATGATAAAACTTGCAGAAAAGATAAAAAATCAAGAACTTTCTGTAAGGGTTGTAGAAAGGAAAGTTAAAAAAGAAGAAAAAGATCCCATAACTATGGATGCAGAAAGAAAATTATCAGAACATTTGCATTCAAAGGTTATAATTGAAAGGAAAAAAAAGGGTGGGGTTTTAAAGATTTATTTTAAAGATGAAGAAGAACTTATAAGATTATATGAGGAAATAATAGGAGGAGAAAAATGAAGACAGCAGGGGATTTAAATGGTTTCATTGACTCTGGATGTTTTATAACAGGAACAATTGAGTTTCAAGATACCTTAAGGATAGAAGGTAAAGTTAAAGGCAAAATTTCTTCAAAAAATGATTTAATTGTGGGAGATAAAGGGGAAGTAGAAGGGGAAGTAGAAGTGGGAATTCTTTATGTAAGTGGAGTTGTTAGGGGAAAAGTTAAAGCATTTAAAAAAATTGTAGTCCATAGGGGTGGAAAATTGTTTTCTGATATTGAAACCCCTGCTTTTGTTATGGAAGAAGGGGGAATTTTTGAGGGTTCCTGCAATATGTCTGAAGACATAAAATAAATTTCAATTATTTAAATTTACCTTTAATTCCTATATTAATTGCTTAAGTTTTTTTTTAATGTTATAATTTATTTGAAAAATCAAAGGAGGTAAGTATTATGCCTAAGGGAGAAGATGATAGCAAAAAAAAGGCAATACAAGCAGCTCTTTTGCAAATAGAAAGACAGTTTGGAAAAGGGGCTGCTATGAAATTGGGAGAGAGGGGAGCTGTATCAATTGAAAGTATTTCTACTGGCTCAATTGGTTTAGATCTTGCCTTAGGGATAGGTGGAGTTCCAAGGGGAAGGATTACAGAAATTTTTGGTCCAGAATCTTCAGGTAAAACAACCCTTGCATTACATATAATTGCAGAAGCCCAAAAGAAAGGTGGATATGCTGCATTCATTGATGCAGAGCATGCCTTAGATCCAAACTATGCAAAGGAATTAGGAGTAAATATAGATGAACTTATAATTTCACAACCTGATTATGGGGAACAAGCATTAGAAATTGCAGAACAACTTATAAGATCTGGTGCAATTGATGTAATTGTAATTGATTCTGTAGCAGCCCTTGTTCCAAGAGCAGAACTTCAAGGCGAAATGGGAGAAGCTCAAATGGGACTTCAAGCTCGATTGATGTCTCAAGCTTTAAGAAAACTTACAATGATTGTGGGAAAATCAAATACAAGTGTTATTTTTATAAACCAAGTTAGAGAAAAAATTGGGATTATGTTTGGAAACCCAGAGGTTACAACTGGTGGAAGAGCTTTAAAGTTTTATGCAACTATTAGAATTGAAATAAGAAAAATTGCCTCCATAAAAGAAGGGGAAAATGTTACAGGTAGTCATACAAAAGTAAAAGTTGTAAAAAATAAGCTTGCTCCTCCCTTTAAAGAAGCAGAGTTTGATATTGATTATGGAAAGGGGATTTCCAAGTTTGGAGAAATAATTGACCTTGGAGTGAATTACAAAATAATTGATAAATCAGGTTCTTGGTTTACCTATAAGGATACAAGATTAGGGCAGGGAAGGGAAAATGTAAAATTATTTTTACAACAAAATCAAGATATAGCAGAAAAAATAGAAAATGAATTGAAAGCAAAAATTCTTCAATCTTGAAAAAAAGTTTTTTTGTAATTTTTTTTATTTTATTATTCTTAGCAATTTCTTTTTATTTTTCTAAGGATTTAAAAGAATACCCTTTTTTATCTCTTTTCCCACCAATATTGGCAATTTCCTTAGCAATAATATTAAAAGAAGTTTATCTTTCCCTTTTTTCTGGGATTTTCTTAGGTTTTTTGATTTTAGAAAATTTTAAATTTTATCCTGCCCTTGAAAAATTGCTTCAAGAGGGGTTTGTAAAAAATTTAGCTAATCCAGACCATTCTTCTGTAATTTTGTTTACATTATTTTTAGGTGGAATGGTTGGTATTATTATAAAAAATGGGGGAATGGAGGGGCTTGTATTAAAATTAAAAAAAATTGCAAAAGGAAGGAGAACAGTTCAAATTTATGGCTGGATTATGGGTATTTTGATATTTTTTGATGATTATGCTAATACTTTACTTGTAGGAAACACTTTAAGACCCTTAACAGATAAGTTTAAAATTTCAAGGGAAAAGCTTTCATATATTGTGGACTCTACAGCAGCTCCTATTACCTCTATTGCAATAATTTCTACTTGGATTGGATATGAGGTCTCTTTAATTTCAGATGGTTTTAAAAGTTTATCCATCTCAGAAAATCCCTATATCTTTTTTATAAAAACAATTCCCTATAGGTTTTATCCTATTTTTTGTTTATTTTTTGGATTTTTAATTGCTTTTTCTTTAAGGGATTTTGGACCTATGGAAAAAGCTGAAAAAAGGGCGTTAAAAGAAGGAAAAGTTATAAGAGATGGCTCCTCTCCCTTGGGCTTTAAAGAAGAGGTAGAAATTTTTCCATCAAACCCTTTATTTGCAATAATTCCAATTTTAATTGTTTTTTTTGGTTCCTTTTTAATGCTTTACATAACAGGAGCTCAAAATTTGGGCTATTTTGGTTCCTTTAAAGAAGCCATTGCAAAGGCAGACAGTTTTAAGGCATTAATAATTTCTTCCTTTGCAGGGCTTTCCATTGCTTTTCTTTTAAGTTTATTAAAATTTAAACCAAAGGAAATTATGGATGGTGCCTTGGATGGTTTTAAAGCAATGCTTTCTGCTATATCCATTTTGCTTTTGGCTTGGGCTTTAAATTATGTTTGCACAAGCTTAAATACAGCAAATTATATAGCAAATTTAACAAAAAGTTATTTAAGTATTGAACTCATACCTTTTTTTATATTCATTACTTCTGCCTTGATTTCCTTTGCAACGGGAACTTCTTGGGGAACTTTGGCTGTCTTAGTCCCCATTTCCATAGAAGTAGGTTACAAAACAGGTTCTTATGAAATATTTCTCTTATCAGGTGCTGCAACCCTTTCTGGTTCCATTTTTGGAGACCATGTAAGTCCTATCTCAGATACTACAATTATGTCTTCCCTTTCATCTTCTTGTGACCATATAGACCATGTAAGAACCCAACTTCCCTACGGAATACTATGTGCTTTTACTGCTTTGGTTTTTGGTGTCTTACCAACAGTTTTTAAATTTCCTTTAATTTTATGTTATATATTAGGAGGAGCTTTTCTTTGTCTCTTTCTTTATCTCTTTGGGAAAAGAGTATAATCTTTATATTTTTTTCTTCACTTTTGCTTTCTTCAGAAATTTATTTGAGAAGTTTTGAAAAAATTAATGAAATTGAAGATATATTACTTTTACCTGAAGATTATGAAGGAAGTTGTGGAATATTTATAGAAATAAGAAATGATTTGGAAGAAAAAATTTTAAAAAATTTTGAAAAAATACCTTATTTAAGGGCAATTAACTTTAATTTTATTGAAGAAGAAAGGGATCCCTTTTGGGCATCTTATTTATTAAAAATATTTTCTTTAAATGCAAAAGCAGAAAATCCAAATATTAAAATTTTTTTGACAGGAAATATAAAAAACTTAGAAGAGGACTTGGAGTGGTATATAGATGGAATTGAAGGAGCAAATATATTTTCCCATCTTTTAAAGGTTAAAGAGCCAAATCTTTTAGAATGGATAAAAGAGGACTCACCTTTTATAATATCCTATTTAAAGGATAAAGGGGAAGCAATTTTTTACAAAAATTTTTTAAAGGGGGAATTTTTTTTAAATGAATATTTTAAAGTTTTACCCCAAGAAATAGTTCCTTTAACCAAAGAAGATCTCTCCTTTGCTTTATTAGTTCCACCAAATTTTAAGGGATATATTTTTCTGCCCAAAGAGGAGTTTAAAGGGGCTTATGATTTAAAGGGGAAGGAAATTGAATTAAAAAAAGAAAAGGATGGGGTTTCAATTTATTATGAAGGAGGTGAAGGTTTTAATTTAATTTTCTTACAAAGGGAAAAAGGAAGTTTCTTTTTTGAAAAGGGTGAATTTATAAAAGAAAAGGATATTTCCCTTTCAGAAGTACTTTCAAAAATATTTTTGTATTTTTCCCTTTCTGAAAATAAATTTTCTGAATATAATGCAAACTCCATAACAAAATTAAACATAAGTTTTGGAAATTTTTCAAAACCCTTTCATGTAAAAATTAAAGGGAAAATGTATTTTTCAAAGGGGGAAGAGTTTTTATGGGAATGGAGTGAAGTGGAAATGGAAGGGGCAAAATACAAAGAAGGGGACTTTTTGCCAATTCCTGTTTTGCAACCTGAAAAGGTAAAAATAAATCCCTTTATCTTATATCCTGAAAGGGATTATTCTTATGAAATTTTAAAGGTAGAAGGGGGGAAAGTTATTTTAAACTTTAAACCAAAGGAAGATTTTTTAAAAAAAGGCAAACCTGCCTTCAAGGGAAACATTTATTTAAATTTAAAGGACTTTTTTCCAGAAAAAATTTTAAGAAAACAAGTAAACTTAAAAAAGGAATTTTTATCCTTTGAAGAAGAATTAAATTTTATAAATTATGGAGGTTTTCCAATTTTAAAAAATTATAAAGCCAAACAACTTCTTTCAATTTTAGGAGGATTTACTTTAGTAGAAGTGGAAACAAATTTTTCAAATATGGAAAAATTAGAAAAAAAATATGAACCACCAAAGGATAAGATTTATTTTATAAGAAAAGAAGAGGGATGGGTTCCTTCAAAAAAATTTCCAGAAAGATTTTTAACCTTTGGAATTTTAAAGATGCCAGAAGAAGATATTCCTCTGCCTTTAGGTGGAATATCTTGGATTTCCCTTAAAGCAGAAAAGCAATACAGTTATATTTTTGCAGGTATTTTGGGGTTTTTTAATAGGACATATTTTATAAAAAATAATTCTTTAACTTTGGATGGTTTTTTACTTCTTTTACCTTTTCCTGATTATCCTTACAAAAATGGAAAAAAAATTAAAGATGAAGGAGTTGAGATAAGGCCTATAAATTTTAATTTAACTTTAACTTCACCTTTAAAGGATTTTTTAACTCTTCAAACAAAAATTGGTTTTAATTATTTAGATTTTGAAAGTGCAAAGGAAAGAAATTTAAATTATTCTTTGCCCCCCTCTTCTTTTACATTTTTTGAAAACATTTCCCTAAATTTTTCTTCAAAGGGTTATAATTTTTCAATTTTTAATGAGACCTTTCAGAGAAATAGGGATTTTAAATTTGGATATGAAAAAAGGGAAGGTTATAAAAATGGCTCCAAGTGGGGTTTAATATTTGGAAAAAATTTAAAAGTTTTTAATGGTTTTTTACATTTTGATATGGGGTTTTATGAGGGTAAGGATTTGGATAGATTTACTTTATATAAGTCAGGTTCCTTTGGCAACCTTGAGATGGAAGGTTTTGCATCTGGTTCAATTTTGGGAGAAAGAATAATCTCTTCACATTTAAGCTATAACTTTGATTTTCCCTTCCTTAGAAATTTAAATTTTGGTTTGGATTTTTTAAGGACATTAAAACCAGAAGAAGAAAATTTTTTGTCTTTAAAATTTTCTACTTTTTTTCAAGTTCCCTATAAAACTTTAATGCAAGTTCAAGGGGGATTTGGTTTAATAGGGCAAGGGAAAGGATTTTCTTTAAGATTTTTATTTTTCAAAGGCATATAAAAATTATTTGATAAAATCTTAAAAATATTATAAAATATTTTTAGTGAGAATTTGTTTTAATTTTTCAATTTCTAAGATGCCAATAATTTACAGGCATAGGTTCATTGCTTTAATAAAAGAAGTACTAAGCATTTCAGATGCCCATCAAAAAAAACATTTTTATCCTGAAAAAGATTTAATTAAATCAAAAAAGAACGGATTAGAACAAATTCTTACATTGCTGAAAAATGGGTTTATATTTCATTCAAGTGGGGAAAATTATGGGGTTGTTCCTAAATTTATAATTTCTGCTTGGCTAAAAATCCCAGTTCCTTTGTTTCATTCTTTTGTTAAAATGGGTGAATTTGAAAACTCAATTCTTGAAAATGATTATATTTTAAAAGAAAATGAAAAGCTTCTTGTATATACATATAATCCATTAAATTTAGTTTCTAATATACCAAGAGAAAAATTAGTTGATAATTGGAAAGAATTTCTAAATGCATTAAATGAAGAAAAAAATTAGAGATGTTGAAAATCTTAGAAATTTGTTTTGGGACTACAACTGGGAATCAGTTTTAGAAAATCTCAATTCCCCTTTTGTTATTTCAAGGGTATTGGAGATGGGTGGAAAAGAAGAAGTGAAAATTTTTTTAAAAAAAGTTGGTCATAAAGAAATAAGGAAATTTTTAAAAAATTATGGAAGTAAACTCCTTTCAGAAATAAACTACAATTTTTGGGTTAAATTTTATGAAAAAAAGATTGATAAAAGAACATCAAAATGTCATTGAGAAGATAAAGCCAATCCTTGAAAAAGGTAAATTTTATCTTGCAGGTGGAACTGCCTTATATTATTACTTAAACCATAGAAAATCCTTAGATTTAGATTTTTTCACAAAGGAAAATATTGATCTTAGAGATTTAAAAATTTACTTTAATCCAGATGAATTAAAAGTAATTTCAAAAGAAACTATACATTGTAAAATATCTGACATAAATATTTCCTTTTTCTTTTTCCCATATCCACTAATCAAAAAATTAGTAAAATTTAATTCCATTTACCTTGCAAGTATTGAAGATATTTTATGTATGAAAGTTAATGCCATAATTTCAAGGGGAAGCAGAAAAGATTTTATAGATGTCTATTTTATAATGAAATATTACAAAATCAATTCTAAGAAAGGTATAAAGCTTTTCAAAAGAAAATTTGGTAGTTTTGATGAATTAATAATAAAAAAGGCAATGGTTTTTTTCAAAGATGCAGAAAAAGAACCTGCCTTTCCCTTAATTAAAAAGGTTGATTGGGAGGATATAAAAAGTTTTATGATAAAAGAGTTTGTAAAACTATGAATTTTAAAAAGGTATTAAGGGTAAGGAATATCAATTTTATTATCTGGAAGGGATAGAAAAAAATAATCCACCTTTACTGCCAATGACTTTGGAAAGGTCTCACCCTCCTTTCAAATTTCTATTGGAAATTGGGATTACAAACCAAAAATTCCTTTTCCAGATATACCACAAAGGAGATTAAAGGTAATAGAAAATGAGAAATATGAATATAGTTAAGAATTTCTATTTATGATTTTGAACTCTTATTTTTCTCATTGATTTTGTTAATTGAAAAAGCAGACAAAAAATATTTAAATGAAAGTGATCCTAAGGATAAAGAAGATCCTAAAAAAGGAAAGAAAAAATTAAAGAAATTTTAAACGAAATGTTTGGCAAAAAAGTTTCTAAAAAAGAAAAATCAAAAATAAATGAATTAAAAGCATTTCATATTTCTGAAAAAGATAAAAAAGACCTTGTAAAAAATCTTTATCAAATTTTACCTTCAAATTCTTCAGATCTTCAAGATTTTTATAAAACCCTTGAAATCCTTGATTCGGGCTATATGTCAGAAAGGAAGAAGAAGCATTAAAGATTTTTAGAGAAATTTATACTGTTCCAGCTATTCCAGAAAGCAAAAAAGAAGATTTTAAAATTTCAATTGAAAAATTTTTAAATTCAGATAAAGAAAAAGATTACACTTCTTTTAAATTAGAAATTCTTTAAAAATATGTTGTAAATATAGACATAAGGAAATACATAAAAGATAATTATATAGATTTAAAATTAGCTTCAGAAGAACTTATTGGAGATGAAATGGTAAATAAAATAAAAAAATGGTTAAGTGACATTTACATCTTTCCCGGTGATTATGATTATGAAACTGGGATAAAGAAAGGAAAAGAAAAACAAAGCAGTATTATTGAATAAATTATTATGCAAGATTTTGATTTTTCTGAACTTAAGACAAATGGAATAAAGATAAATTACCTTTATGTTTGTGAAAGGAAGCTTTGGCTTTTTGATAGGGGAATTCAAAGGGAAAGTGATTCTGACAAGGTTTTAATTGGTAAATTGACTTCAAAATATAGTTATCCAAGGGAAAAGAAAAAGGAATTATTGATTGATAATTTAATTTCCATAGATATAGTTGGCTCCGATTATATTGTTGAAGTAAAACATTCAAATAAATTATCACAAGCAGATAAAATACAAATTTTATATTATCTTTATTTTTTAAAAAAATTTGGAGTTGAAAAAAAGGGAATAATAAATTATCCTAAATTAAGAAAAAAAGAAGTGGTAGAATTAAATGAAGAAGAGGAAAGGGAAGTGGAAAAGGCACTTTTAAAGGTTAAGGAAATTTTATCCTTGGAAGAGCCACCTGAAGTTAAAAGAAAAAAGTATTGTCCAAAGTGTGCTTATTATTTATTTTGCTTTGTAGACCAATGAAAGAATTTTATATATTTTCTAATGGTAGAATAAAAAGAAAGGAAAATACAATTTACCTTGAAAAGGAAGATGGTGAAAAAAAAGCTATTCCTGTGGAAAATGTAGAAGGAATACATATCTTTGGAGAAGTGGATATAAATACAAAAGCAATAAATTTTTTTGCTCAAAATTCAATACCTTTACATTTTTATAACTACTATGGCTTTTACTCTGGCTCTTTTATGCCAAGGGATAAAAATGTCTCTGGAGATTTAACTGTAAAACAAGTTATTCATTTCTTAGATATTGATAAAAGATTATATCTGGCAAAATGCTTTGTTGAAGGAGCAATTTTTCATATTTTAAGAAATTTAAAACATCATGATGGTTTAGAAGAATTTAGTGAAAAAATTGAAAAGGAATATGAAAAGTTACCTTCTTGCAAAGAAATTTTTGAAATTATGGGTTGCGAAGGAAGGGCAAGGGATTTATACTATCAAAGCTTTAATTTGATTTTGAAAGGGGATTTTTATATTGAAAAAAGAGAAAAAAGACCCCCCAAAAATCCTGTAAATTCATTGATTTCTTTTGGAAATTCCTTAATTTACACAACTGTTCTATCTCAAATATATCAAGTCCAGCTAAATCCAACAATAAGCTATTTATATCAACCATCAGAAAAGAGATTTTCCTTATGCCTTGATATATCTGAAATTTTTAAACCCTTAATTTCAGATCCAATTATTTTCAAACTTGTCAATAATAATATGATAAAAGAAGAGGACTTTGAAGAAGATGTAAACTTTTGTTATTTAAATGAAAGTGGAAGAAAGTCATTTATCAAAGAATTTGATCAAAAACTTCAAACCACAATAAAACATAGGACTTTAAAAAGAAATGTATCATACAAACAGCTCATAAGATTAGAGTGTTATAAGTTAATAAAACATTTTTTAGGAGACAAAGTTTACAAACCCTTTAGAGCTTGTGCCAAAAATACATTTGAAAATCTGAGATAAATATTATATAGTAATAACATGAAAAA
>FWPV01015505.1_pt1 | contig 10942 bp, 9 predicted proteins | sample 2228371 | NCBI WGS metagenome assembly FWPV01 (sample SAMEA103939776, study PRJEB20133) | metagenome | reverse complement strand
GGCGCCCGGTGCCTACACCGGCGCCGACCGCAAGGGCCGTGACGGCAAATTCAAGCTGGCCGATGGGGGCACCCTGTTCCTCGACGAGGTGGGCGACATGCCCCCCGCTGTGCAAGCCAAACTGCTGCGTGTGCTGCAAGAGGGAGAGGTGGAACCGCTGGGCTCCAACAAGCTGGTGCGGGTGGACGTGCGGGTGGTGGCCGCCACCTCGCGCGACCTGCCACAACTCGTGCGCGAAGGCCGTTTCCGCGAAGACTTGTTCTACCGACTCAATGTCTTGCCCATCCGACTGCCGCCGCTGCGCGAGCGGCGCAGCGACATCCCGCAACTGGTGGAGGTGTTGTGCGAGGACATCGCTGCGCGCAGCGGCGGCCTGCTGATGGAGCTCGCGCCCGATGCCCTGGCGCTGCTGCAGGCCCAGGCCTGGCGCGGCAACATCCGCGAGCTGCGCAACGTGTTGGAGCAGGTGGCTTTGCGCACCGATGACCACCACATCGACGCCGCCACCCTGGCCGGCGTGTTGCGCCCGGATGGGCTGGCGCCGCTGGCCGTGCCCGAAGCGCTGCCCACTTCGCCCAGCACCTCGGAGGGCGATGTGTTGCGGCCCCTGGCCGAGCAGGTGGCCGAGCTGGAGCGCAATGCCATGCGCGCCGCCTTGGCCCACACCGGCGGCAACCGCGCGGCGGCGGCGCGCTTGCTGGGTATGTCGCGGGCCAGTTTTTACGACAAGCTGGCTGTGTCTGAATAACAGACAGATGTCTGTTATTCAGACAAAAGGTGCTGGATGTGGTGTCTAAAAATCAGACATGTCTCGTGCGGCCGGATAAAATACCTTTGTAAATCAATGGCTTGTTCGCCTGGCATGGCTTGTGCAATAGAACGGGAAGGCGCCGCTTGACGTCGCCCAACCGAACACAACGGAGACAACCCATGTTCCAGACCACCCGCCGCCTGGCCGTCATCGCCATGGCCTGCGCCTCGGCCTTTGCCTATGCCCAGTCGGGCGAAATCCGCATCGCCCACGTTTACGACAAGACCGGCCCGCTGGAGGCTTACGCCAAGCAGACCCACACCGGTCTGATGATGGGTCTGGAATACGCCACCGGCGGCACCATGACCGTGGCGGGCAAGAAGCTGGTCGTGATTGAAAAAGACAGCCAGTTCAAGCCCGACGTGGGTGCCAAGCAGCTGGCGGCGGCCTATGCCGACGACAAGGCCGACATCGCCGTGGGCCCAACCGGCTCGGGTGTGGCCCTGGCCATGCTCCCCGTGGCCGAGGAGTACCGCAAGATTCTGCTGGTCGAGCCCGCCGTGGCCGATTCGATCACCGGCGACAAGTGGAACAAGTACATCTTCCGCACCGGCCGCAACAGCTCGCAGGACGCCATCAGTAATGCCGTCGCGCTGGACAAGGCCGGCGTGACCATCGCCACGCTGGCGCAGGACTATGCTTTTGGCCGTGACGGCGTGAAGGCGTTCAAGGAGTCGATCAAGACCGCCAAGATCGTGCACGAGGAATACCTGCCGACCAACACCACCGACTTCACCGCCGGTGCGCAGCGCCTGATCGACCGCCTCAAGGACCAGCCCGGTCGCAAGGTGATCTGGATCATCTGGGCCGGCGGCGGTGGCAACCCCTTCAAGATCGCCGATCTGGACCTCAAGCGTTATGGCATCGAAGTGGCCACCGGCGGCAACATCCTGCCCGCCATGGCCAACTACAAGCAGTTCCCTGGCATGGAAGGTGCCACTTACTACTACTACGACATCCCGAAGAACCCGGTCAACCAGTGGCTGGTGACCGAGCACCAGAAGCGTTTCAGCGCCCCGCCCGACTTCTTCACCGCCGGTGGCATGAGCGCCGGCATGGCCGTGGTGGAAGCGCTGAAGAAAACCAACGGCGACACCAACACCAACAAGCTCATCGAGACCATGGCCGGCATGAGCTTTGACACGCCCAAGGGCAAGATGACCTTCCGCAAGGAAGACCACCAGGCCATGCAGAGCATGTACCACTTCAAGATCAAGGTCGATCCGAACGTGGCATGGGGCATTCCGGAGCTGGTCCGCGAGATCAAGCCGGAAGACATGAACGTGCCCATTCGAAACAAGCGCTGAGCGCTTGACCCCCCGCGCCGCGCCCTAGGGGGAGCGTCACCCCCCTGAAGGGGGGCAACACGAGCGGACCGGCAAAGCCGGATCCGCCGTGTTCCCGGCTTCATTCACGCGCTCCGGCGGAGCTATCTCTATGCTTGAAACACGCGATCTCACGGTCCGCTTTGGCGGGCACGTGGCGGTCAGTGCTGTCTCGTGCGCGTTTGCGCCGGGCACGCTGACGGCCATCGTTGGCCCCAACGGGGCCGGCAAGACGACCTACTTCAACCTCATTTCGGGCCAGATCAAGGCCAGCGCCGGCAGCGTGTCGCTCAATGGGCAGGACATCACCGGCCTGGGCGCGCCGCAGCGCACCCGCGCCGGCCTGGGCCGGGCTTTCCAGCTCACCAACCTGTTCCCGCAGCTGAGCGTGCTGGAGAACGTGCGCCTGGCGGTGCAGGCCAAGGCCGGTGCCGGGCTCAACCTGTGGCGCATCTGGAGCGATCGGCGCGACCTGCTGGTCAAGGCCGAAGAGATCCTGGAGGTGGTGGCCCTGGCCGACAAGCGCGATGCCAAGGCCGCCAGCCTGCCGCACGGCGACCAGCGCAAGCTGGAGGTGGCCATCCTGATGGCGCTGGAGCCGCAGGTGTTCATGTTCGACGAGCCCACCGCCGGCATGAGCGTGGACGAGGTACCGGTCATCCTCAACCTGATCCGCCAGCTCAAGCAGGACAAGACCAAAACCATCCTGCTGGTGGAACACAAGATGGACGTGGTGCGCGAACTCTCGGACCGCATCATCGTGCTGCACAACGGCGAACTGGTGGCCGATGGCGAGCCCGAGACCGTGATCGCCTCGCCCGTGGTGCAGCAGGCCTACCTGGGCATCAACCCCGAAGAAAAGGAGGCAGTATGAGCCCCCACGCTCCACCGCTGCGCGGGTCGCTGCCCCCCGAGGGGGCTGATCCGGCTTGGGGCGGCCCTGCGCCGGATCGCATGAGCGCCCAACCGCTGCTGACACTCGAAGGGGTGCACACCCACATTGGGGCCTACCACATCCTGCACGGCGTGGACCTGCAGGTGCCGGCCAACGAACTGACCATGCTGCTGGGCCGCAACGGTGCCGGCAAGACGACCACGCTGCGCACCATCATGGGACTGTGGCACGCCAGCGCCGGGCGCATCACCCTGGCGGGGCAGGACATCACGGCGGCGGCCACACCCGACATCGCGCACAGCGGCGTGGCCTACGTGCCTGAAAGCATGGGCATTTTTGCCGACCTCAGCGTCAAGGAAAACATGTTGCTGGCCGCACGCGGCGCACGCAGCGTGGACGACATCGACACCACCCGGCTGGAGTGGATTTTCGACATGTTCCCGGCCATGAAAAAATTCTGGAACCACCCGGCGGGCAAGCTTTCGGGTGGGCAAAAACAGATGCTCGCGGTCTCGCGCGCCATCGTCGAGCCGCGCAAGCTGCTGCTCATCGACGAGCCCAGCAAGGGCCTGGCGCCGGCCATCATCCAGAACATGATCGCCGCCTTCAAGGCGCTCAAGGCCGCACAGACCACCATCCTGCTGGTCGAACAGAACTTCAACTTCGCGCGCCAGCTCGGTGACTCCGTTGCCGTCATGGACGACGGCAAGGTGGTGCACAGCGGCGCCATGGCCGAACTCGCCGAAGACACCGAACTGCAAGGTCGCCTGCTGGGCCTCTCTCTCGGAGCGCATCAATGAACCTGCTCAAGGAATTCGACTGGCGTCCCCTGGCCCTGGTGCCGGTGCTGGCCGCCATCGCGCTGCCACTGATCGGCAGCCCCTCCACCTGGGTCACACTGACCATGGCCGGGCTGGCCATGGGGCTGATCATCTTCATCATCGCCTCGGGCCTGACCCTGGTGTTCGGCCTCATGGACGTGCTCAACTTCGGCCACGGCGTGTTCATTGCCCTGGGGGCCTTCGTGGCCGTCACCGTGATGGGCAGCATGGGCAGCTACGTGGCGGCCGACAGCCTGTGGCTCAACCTGGTGGCGCTGGTGCCGGCCATGGTGGTGGCCATGCTGGTGGCCGGTGCGCTCGGTTATGTGTTCGAGCGGCTGATCGTGGCCCCGGTGTACGGCATGCACCTCAAGCAGATCCTGATCACCATGGGCGGCATGATCATCGGTGAGGAGCTGATCAAGGTGGTTTGGGGCCCCGAGCAGGTGCCGCTGCCGCTGCCGCAGGCCTTGCGTGGCGCCTTCATCTTTGGCGACGCGGCGGTGGAGAAGTACCGCGTGTTGTGTGTGGTGGTGGGGCTGGCCGTGTTCGCGGCCATGGCCTGGACGCTCAACCGCACCAAGGTGGGCCTGCTCATCCGCGCCGGCGTGCAGGACCGCGAGATGGTCGAGTCGTTGGGTTACCGCATTAAGCGGCTGTTCATCGGCGTGTTTGTGGCCGGCAGCGCGCTGGCCGGCCTGGGCGGTGTGATGTGGGGCCTGTACCAGCAGACCGTGGTGCCGCAGATGGGCGCGCAGGTCAACATCCTGATCTTCATCGTCATCATCATCGGTGGCCTGGGGTCCACGCTGGGCGCGCTCATCGGGGCGCTGCTGGTGGGCCTGATGGCCAACTACACCGGGTTCCTGGCGCCCAAGGTGGCGCTGTTCTCCAACATCGCGTTGATGGTGGCCATCCTGTTGTGGCGCCCGCAGGGCGTGTACCCGGTCGCCAACCGTTGAAGAGGGGCCTCAGATGTTTTCAAGAATCCTCTCCCACGACCTGCCGCGCAGCCGCATCCTCACGCTCACGCTGGTGGTGTTGGTGCTGGGCCTGGCCTTCGCGCCCTTCCTGTTCCCCGGCGTCAAGTCGCTCAACGTGGCGGCCAAGATCCTGATCTTCATCGCGCTGGTTGTCAGCTTCGACCTGCTGCTGGGCTACACCGGCATCGTGAGTTTTGCCCACACCATGTTCTTTGGCATCGGTGCCTACGGCATTGCCATCAGCATCACCCACCTGGGGCCCACATGGGGCGCCATCGGCGTGGGGGTGGCGGGCGCGCTGGCGCTGTCCTTGCTGCTGTCGCTGGTGATCGGCTTGTTTTCGCTGCGGGTGCGGGCCATCTTCTTCGCCATGATCACGCTGGCGGTGGCCTCGGCCTTCCTCACGCTGGCTTCTCAGCTTTCGCACATCACGGGCGGTGAGGATGGGTTGAGCTTTCGCCTGCCCGAGCTGCTCTCGCCTGGCTTCAACCTGCTGGATGACGACTTCCAGGGGCCGTTCGGACCGGTCAACATGAACGGCCGTTTCATCACCTACTACCTGATTTTTGCTGTGGTGGCGGCGCTGTTCCTGCTCATGCTGCGCATCGTCAATTCGCCTTTTGGCCGTGTGTTGCAGGCCATCCGCGAGAACGATTTCCGCGCCGAGGCACTGGGTTACCGCACGGTGGTCTATCGCACCTTGTCCAACGTGATTTCGGCGGCTTTTGCCACCGTGGCCGGCTGCCTGCTGGCGCTCTGGCTGCGCTACAACGGCCCCGACACCTCGCTGTCCTTCGAAATCATGCTCGACATCCTGCTGATCGTGGTGATTGGTGGCATGGGCACCTTGTATGGCGCCATTGTGGGCAGCGTGTTGTTCCTGCTGGCCCAAAGCTACCTGCAGGAGCTGCTGGCCTGGGTGGGTCGCATGGCCGAGGGCGTACCGCTGGTGCCCGCCCTGTTCACGCCCGACCGCTGGATGCTCTGGCTGGGCCTGTTTTTTGTTCTGTCGGTCTACCACTTCCCCACGGGCGTGGTGGGCCGGCTGCGTGAGCGCGCGCAACGCTGAGTTTTATCCCTACATCACAAGAGGAGACACGACATGAAAACACACCACCCCTGCGCGCTGGCCGTCCTGGCCGTGCTGGGCGTCGTTGGCCTGAGCGCCTGCGGCGGCGGAGGCGTTGGCGCCAACACCAAGCCCGCCTGGCTGGGCGACGTGCGTACCACCAGCTACGACGGCACCACCGACGACCTGCTGACCGCCGGCCTGGGCACCACCGGCCTGGCCGCGCCACTGGCACCGGCCTACGCCGACCCATTGGCGCCCACGGCGGCCGAACTGCGCCGCACCGCCATCCACACCAACTACCGCGCCTTGGTGGACATGACCGAAGCCGGCGGCTACGGCGTGTTCTACGGCCCCAACGTGCGGGCCGACGGCACCATCACCACCGACGAGGGCAAGATCGCCGGCCGCGAATACCACGCCTTTGCCGACGATGGCACCGGCCGCCTCAACGTGGGCCTCATGGTGCAGGTGCCCGCCAGCTTCAACCCGGCCAAGCCCTGCATCATCACCGCCACCGCCTCGGGTTCGCGCGGTGTGTACGGCGGCATCTCCACCGGCGAATGGGGCCTCAAGCGCGGCTGTGCCGTGGCCTATACCGACAAGGGCACGGGCGCGGCGCCACACGACCTGCAGAACGACACCGTGCCGCTGATCGACGGCACGCGCAGCAGCGCCACCGCAGCCGGCAAAAACGCCGCGTTCAACGCCGGCCTGTCGGCCACCGAGCTGGCCGCTTTCAACACCGCCACGCCCAACCGCTTTGCTTTCAAACACGCCCACTCCGGCCAGAACGTTGAGAAGGACTGGGGCCAGAGCACGCTCAAGGCGGTGGAGATGGCGTTTTATGTGCTCAACGAACAGCTGGGTGAGCGCGACCTGCTGGGCCAGCGCTTGCAGACCTTCCGCCCGTCCAACACCCTGGTGATCGCGTCCAGCCTGTCCAACGGCGGCGGCGCCGCACTGGCTGCGGCCGAGCAGGACACGCGCGGCCTGATCGATGGCGTGGCGGTGTCGGAGCCCGCCGTGGAGCTGCCCGCCAACCACGGCGTGACCGTGCAGCGCGGCAACACCACGGTGGCCGTGGTGGGCAAACCGCTGGTGGACTTCACCACCTACGCCAACCTCTACCAGGCCTGTGCATCGCTGGCGCCGTCGGTGGCGGGTGGCCCGTTTGCGGGCGCGTTTGCCGCCGGTTTTGCCAGTGCCGCCTTCCCGGTGGCGCCCAACCGCTGTGCCGCGCTCAAGGCCCAGGGCTTGTTGAGTGCCGACACCACCGCCGCCCAGGCCGAAGAGGCCCTGGGCAAGCTGCTGGCCTACGGCTGGGAGGCCGATGCCTCGGACCTGCATCCCTCGCACGCGGCCTTTGAAATCGCGCCCGCGGTGGCCACCACGTTTGCCAACGCCCACGCCCGCGCACGCGTCAGCGACAACCTGTGTGGCTTCAGCTACGCCGCCACAGCGGCGAACGGCACCGTCACCGAGTTGGCCCCCGCCTCGCTGGCCGGCATGTTCGCCGTGGGCAATGGCGTGCCGCCCTCCACCGGCGTGAACCTGGTCAACAACAACGGCCTGTTTGGGCCGGCGCGCGACTTCCTGTCCTTCAACGCCCAGGGCGTGGCCGACTGGAACCTGGACGGTGCGCTGTGCCTGCGCAACCTCGTCACTGGCTCCGACGACTGGGCCAAGCGCCTGCAAGCCGGCGTGGACGAAGCGCGCCGCAACGGCAACCTGCGGGGTAAGCCGGCCATCATCGTGCACGGCCGCAACGACGCGCTGCTGCCCGTCAACCACACCTCGCGCCCCTACGTGGCGCTCAACCGCAAGGTGGAAGGCAGCGGCAGCAAGCTCAGCTACGTGGAGGTGACCAACGCCCAGCACTTCGACGCCTTCATCGGCCTGCCCACCGTGCTGCCGGGTTACGACAGCCGTTTTGTGCCGCTGCACGTCTACCTCAACCGCGCGCTGGACGCCATTCACGCCCACCTCGACAGTGGCGCGGCCCTGCCGCCCAGCCAGGTGGTGCGCACGGTGCCACGTGGCGGCACGCCGGGTGCGGCGCCCGCGCTCACGCCCGCCAACCTGCCCGCCATCGCCGTCCAGCCCGCAGCGGCCGACCGCATTGTGGTGGGCAGTGGCAGCGTGGCCGTGCCCGACTGAGTTCCCTCGTTTTCCCACTTCTGAACAAGGCAGCCCCATGTCGCCCGAGTCTCGTTACCTGAATTGCGAAGGCCGCGAAATCCACTTCATGGAGTGGGGCGCGCAGCACACCGACACCGTGATCGCCTGGCACGGCCTGGCCCGCACCGGGCGCGACATGGATGAGCTGGCCGAGCACCTGAGCACCCGCTACCGGGTGATCTGCCCTGACACGATTGGCCGAGGCCTGAGCCAATGGAGCCCGCAGCCCGAGCAGGAATACAACCTGGCCTTCTACAGCCGCCTCGCGGTGGCTTTGGTGGACCAGCTCGGGCTGCAGCGCTTCCACTGGGTGGGCACGTCCATGGGCGGCGCCATCGGCCTGGTGTGCGCGGCGGGGCCGCTCAAGGGGCGCATCACCCGCCTGGTGCTCAACGACATCGGCCCCAAGCTGGCCGATGCCGCCATCCAGCGCATCCGCAGCTACGCCGGCAGCCCGCCCGCTTTTGACACGGTGAGCGAGCTGGAGGCCTATTTCCGCACGGTCTACAAGCCCTACGGCTGGCTGAGCGACGCACAGTGGCGGCGCCTCACCGAAACCTCCACCCGCCGCCTGCCCGATGGCCGCGTCACCCCCCACTACGACCCGGCCATGGTGCAGCAGTTTGTGCACCACCCCACCGACTACGACCGTTGGGACGACTACGAGCGCATCGACGTGCCGGTGTTGTGCCTGCGCGGCGAGACATCCGACCTGCTGTTGGCCGACACCGCCGACGCCATGCGCGAGCGCGGCCCCCGCGCCCTGGTGGTCACCGTGCCCGACTGTGGGCACGCGCCGGCGCTCAATGTGCCGGACCAGCTGGATCTGGTGACGCGGTTTCTGGCGGGGGCTGAATAGGTTTGTCTGGCCTCAGCCCTTGGCGCCCATGGCCTTGGCGCGCGCCAGCGAATCTCGGGCAGCGGCGTCGTCGGGCGCGCCCTGCGTGGGCCAGCCCGCCAGATGCTGTTCGCTCAGGTTCGCCAATGCGCGTATCCACTCGTTGCGGTCGTTCAGGCAAGGGATGTAGTTGAACTGCTCGCCACCGGCGTGTAGGAAGGCTTCGCGCGCTTCCAAGTTGATTTCTTCCAGCGTCTCCAGGCAGTCGCTGGTGAAGCCGGGGCACATCACGTCCACGCGCTTCACCCCCGATTGCGCCAGGGCCACGAGGGTGGGTTCGGTGTAGGGCTCCAGCCACTTGGCCTTGCCAAACCGCGACTGGAAGGTGACCACATAACGGTCTTTGGTCAGACCCAGTGCCTCGGCCAGCAGGCGGCCGGTTTTGTGGCATTCGCAGTGGTAGGGGTCGCCCAGGTGCAAGGTGCGTTCGGGCACGCCGTGGAAGCTCATCACCAGTTTCTCTGGCTGACCGTGCGCCATCCAGTGGGCGCGCACCGATGCGGCGAGCGCGGCGATGTAGCCGGGGTCGTCGTGGTAGCGGTTCACGAAGCGCAGCTCGGGCAGGTGGCGCACCCGTTTGCCCCAGTCGTACACAGCGTCCATCACGCTGGCGGTGGTGGTGCCGCTGTACTGCGGGTACATGGGCACGACGAGGATGCGGGTGGCGCCTTCGGCCTTGAGCGCGTCCAGCTGCGAGGCGATGGACGGGTTGCCGTAGCGCATCGCGTAGCGCACCTCGACCTTGTGGCCTTTTTCGCCCAGGAAGCCGCGCAGCAGGGTGGCCTGCTTGGCGGTCCATACCTTGAGCGGTGACCCTTCCGCAGTCCAGATGCTGGCGTACTTGGCGGCCGACTTGGCGGGCCGCGTGCGCAGGATGATGCCGTGCAGGATCAGCCACCAGATGGGCTTGGGGATTTCCACCACACGCGCATCGCCGAGGAACTCGGCGAGGTAGCGCCGCACGGCGGGCGCGTTGGGCTCGTCGGGCGTGCCCAGGTTGCACAACAGGATGGCGGTCTTGGCCGGCTGGCCATGGGTGTACGGGGGTTCGGGGCGGAAGGGCATGCGGTATTCTCCCCGACCATGCTGAACCCATCGCGCATCAAGGCCATCACGCTGGACCTCGACGACACCTTGTGGCCCATCTGGCCCACCATCGCCCGCGCCGAAACCGCGCTGACCGACTGGCTGGCCGACCGGGCGCCCGCCACCGTGGCCCTGCTGGCCCAGCCCGAAGTCAAACGCCAGATCCGCGCCGATACCGAAGCTCAGTCCGATCTCCTGGCGCACGACCTGGGTGTCATCCGCCGCGAGGCCATCCGCTTGGCGCTGCAACGCGCGGGCGACGACACCACCCTGGCCGAGCCCGCCTTCGACGTGTTTTTCGACGCGCGGCACCAGGTCGATTTGTTTGCCGACGCCTTGCCCGCCTTGGAGGCCCTGAGCGCCCGTTACCCGCTGGTGGCCCTGACCAATGGCAACGCCGACATTGGGCGCGTGGGCTTGGCCCGCTATTTCAAGGGAGCGCTGAGCGCACGCGAGTTTGGCGTGGGCAAGCCCGATCCGCGCATCTTCCATGCCGCTGCCGCCCTGGTGGGCACTGCGGCCGAGGACACCCTGCACGTGGGCGACGACGCCCACCTCGACGGCGTCGGTGGCCTGGGTGCTGGCATGCAGTTCGCGTGGGTCAACCGCGCGGGCCACGATTGGACACACGCTTCCTGCCAACCCCACCTCACCGTGGCCGACCTGCAAACCCTGGTCGACCGCCTCGTCTGACCTTCCACATCGCACCTGACATGAGCCTCACCATCCACGGCATCGTTGCTTCGCGCGCGGTTCGCCCGCTGTGGGCCGCTTCCGAGCTGGGCCTGCCGTTCGAGCACCTGCCCACGCCGTACAAAGATGGCGCCACCCGCACGCCGGAGTTCTTGGCCCTCAATCCAAATGGCCACATCC
>FWPV01010652.1_pt1 | contig 10943 bp, 7 predicted proteins | sample 2228371 | NCBI WGS metagenome assembly FWPV01 (sample SAMEA103939776, study PRJEB20133) | metagenome | reverse complement strand
GATCCAGGCCACGATCGGCCCGCGCTGCTGCATCACCGGCAGCACGCGGCGGCGCACTTCCCGCAGCACGGCCTCGTCGTCCCAGGGAGCTTTCGCCACCAGAAGGTGCAACGACTGCCGGGCCGCCTGTACGCGGCCGGGATGGAGGTGGCGGCCATGGGCGCTACACTTTTGCTCTCACCCGGCACCGGCAGCCCCTTGCAGTAGTCTTTCAGCGGCTCGTGGCCGTCGGCATGCCCGGCGGCGTGGGATAGGTTATTTAAATTGCCCGCCCGGAGCGCACCTCGCGCGCTTGGCCCCGAGGATCGGGGAGGCAGGAGAGAGTAATACCAGCAACTGTTCCTCTTACACTCCAGTGGTCGTCTGGCAGGTCGCTGACATATGCCCCCTGATAACAGAATCGCGGCCGTGAGCCCTTGATTTTGCGTGTGCCGTTTCCGGCCCCTGTTCTTTTTACCGACGCACCGATGGAAATTCTGCAGGAGCTGAGCGCCGAGTCTCGGCGGTGGCAATGAGGAGTCTGGAGCGGTTGGAATCCCAAACCGTGGTCCTGCTGCTGCACGAATGGGCGTCAGTAGGCGCGGATGATCTGTCGTGCCCGGGCCGCCGGTGTCACGGGACTGTGATCCCACCTGCGAGCAGGGGCATTTACCTGCTCCCCGCGGCCAGAACAGAACTGCACCGGCTTGTTTTCTTCACGGGTCCGGGTATTCTGGGGCCAGATGGTGATGGCTTCAGTCGGTCAGTTGCGCATTCTCGAGCGGCGATTGGCGCGGCTGGCGGCGGAGGCCGACCGGATGGTGGGACGGATCGAACAGCGGGAAGAAGTGCTGCGGGCGATGGAGCGGCTCGGGCGCGAAATGGATGACCTCGCCAGGCTGATTCCAGAGTCCAGCGGCGCAGTGAAAAGGGCTTCGGAGCTGCAGGAACAGATCGAGAAGATGCGCGCGGAGGCCGAGAAAGCCAGCACCACCGTGGCCGGTTGGATCGACAGGACCCGGCAGCTTGTGCTGGACGGCGTGCGGCTGGAGCCGCGCCTGCTTCCGGTGGCGGAAAAGACCCGTGATCTGCGGCTGGGGTGGCAGCGCGGGCCAGAACGAATGAAGCTTCTCGTGCTAAGAGCCCGCCAGGCGCTGACTGAGGCACTTGAACTCCTCCGGCCCCCGGTTGCCCGGATGCCCGATGCCCCGATGATGCCGTCCGAAGGCGGGCACGGTGAAGAACTGTTGACCGTCAAAGAGGCGGCGAGGCTGCTCACGATCTCCGCCAAGAAGCTCTACCGGATGGCGGCGTCAGGCAGAATTCCGCATGTTCGGCTGGGGCGCAGCGTGCGGTTCAGCCGTGAGGACCTGGAGCATTGGATCCGGCAGCAGACCGTGCATCCGCTCCGGCGCTGAGACCTCATTCCGTCGTTGCCGGTGAGAGGAACCTGCCCCCGGGCAGCGGGGCAGACCCACATTCTGACCTTCGGACCAAACCTTCCCTTTGCGCGCTGTCGCAACTGCCGGCGGGTGGCCCCCGCACCACCGAGCCGACGCGCAGAAGCCCGGAATGGAAGCGATTACGATTTCCGTCGAGGGGTTTCCATATTATGGCGCGACGCGGGCAGGGAATTCGTCGCGCGGACCAGTCCGCCCAAGGCAGCACCTGGTCCGCAGCAGCTGCTCCTGAATCTGCCTAGGCCATGCAGCGAGCCGGGCAGAACCCTGCCCGATTGGAACAACCCGCCGATGAGTTCAGGCCAGCCGGCAATACGCCCAGGCCGGGCTGTGCCTGCTGCCCTGACCGCGGGGCCTCTCCCGGCAGAGGGGCTCGGGTTCGGAAGCTGTGCTGCCATGGCTGGCGCGGCCGGGATAGAGCAGGGCATGGGTATTTACATGACCATCGGCGCTTCCCGGCACCATGAGTACCCCGATGCCTCCCGGGCATCTACTGACCGTCTCTGAGCAAAGTGGGTGCCTTCAGCAGATCACTCCAGGCTCCGAGACGCGCTCCCGGGGCTTGGGCCAGGCAAGCGGCACCGTAATGGAATTTCGCGGCGAAGGAAAAACCAGCCAGTCGCCCTGTGCCAGCCCCGCTGCGACCATATTATGGCCTGCGGCGATGGGTATCGGGCATCTTTCTGAGCGGTGCAAATGCTACATGAGGATTGTAATTATAATGCTATTCCACGGATCAAACTCGCCAACACCTGGTGCCGCCCGGCGTGATCCGTAGTAACGTGTTGATTCTTGGGGTATTGCCAGCTGAACCGGGCGGTCCGAAAGCCTTTTCAAGAGTCAATACCTGAGGAGCGGCCTGTCTGGTTTTGACAACCTGAAGCGCAACAACGCGATACACCCTCGGATGTGAAGGCCAGCCCTGCCCGAACGAGACAATCACATTCGCACTCGTTCATCCGGAATCTGAAAGCTTCCAGTTTTTCTCTTGCAGAGGGTCTTGGGCTACTCTTACCCGGCAACAGTAGGCCAAAAACGCACCGGCTTCAGAAAAAGCCCCACCGGGCCGCCAGCGGAAGAGGGCGCTACTCCCGCGCCCGGAGCAGCCTGTCGGGAACAGGGATCTTCGCAAGGCGGGGCAGCGGAGGGTTGCCCCTCTTCTTCCAGGCGAATCGGGAGAACAGCTCGTCGAACTCCTCGGCCAGCATCTGGTCGGGGAGAACGGCATATGCCCGGATCACATTGCGCATGCGAAGCAGTTTCGTCACGCCGCGCATGATGTATTGAAGGTCATCCCTGCCATACCTGTCCCTGGCCCTTAGCCATGCTTCGGCGAGCTGCCGCGCGACCCTTGGATCCGCACCGATGCTTGGGCGCTCCGTGATCTGCACCAGAGCATCCTCAGTCAGGTCCCGGAGCAGGCCCCATCGATCAGGATGGCCGGCCCCCCGGTCGAGGGCTCGGGCGCGAATCCACAGCCGTTGGAAAGCATTCCGGACGCCACCAAAGTATCGCTCCCTGCTATCCTTGCTGAACCTCCAACAGACGATATCGGGGAACATCACAATCGAGACGAATGACCAGACATCATCCCGTAGAGCTTCGCCCGACATGAACAACGGACTTTCTGCCAGGTAAACGGAGGCCCGAAAATCAAACTCCGCATAGCGACCGGCGCCCGGATATCCGCATTCCTGTGCGATTGCTACCATGTCCGAATGCAGCTTGCGGAGCTGATGAGGAGAAACACGTGTGCCGCCGGTAGGTGCGAATCGAACTTCCTCAGGCAGTCGATTCGGGTCAAAGCTGTTGCGATTCCTTGCTCCAGGATCCGCGAGAATTGCCTCCAGCAGACGTGCGGCAGCGACGTCGGGAAGCCGGGGAAGAAGAATCGCCATGCTACTGCTCCTCCGCTATGTACGAAAGAGACCAGATCAGCTTCCTGAACCGGCCGGGATTGATCCTCAGCGTTTCTTTTGCGGCCCTGATCCCGCCCTTCGGGAACAGCGTCGTGATCCAGCGCGAAACCTGATACCCCAGCGTTCCTTCTGCAAACTCCTCCGCGATGAACTCGGAATCGTCTTCCGTCAGGAAGCACTCCAGAACCTGGCTGACCGCATCCGCAAGCATCGATTGCAGCGTCAGGGGGTCCTGTTCAGTGACCTTTCTTATCACGTCAGGCCGATGGCTGTTCAGACAGATCCGGACGGCACCGTGGAGGTCACGATGCCAGTCTCCGGGTATCCAGAAAAGCTGCCAGGGAGCGTAATCGTCATCGAGCGGACTCTCTTCCACGGGGAAACGTGGCTGGGCCCCTTCCAGCCAGACCCGGTACCTGTCAGACCAGACTCTGTCCCCCCGATCCCTGGGGGACAGGGCGGATGTGCCAGGAGTCTCTCCCAAGAGAACGACGTCAGTGTAAAGATGAAGAACTTTCGACAATATGGTGCCATCCAGCTGAAGCTGCAGATGGACTGTGTCCGACCCACGAGGAATCTCGGCAACTGTTGATGCCACCACAAGCCTCGGGAGCTGACCGCTGCCTCCTGTCCCTGCACGGAGGAGCACCCCGAGTTGCAGAAAATCAGGTCTGATCTGCAGTGCACGGACAGCCTGCGCGAGATCAAGCCGCACCTGCCTCGTGACGCTTAGCCTGCAATTGTAATCCCACCCTTCAATCGAGTCACCCAGAGGCTTTTCCTCTTCATTGTTGATTCTGAAATACCACGGTCCTGCATTGACTATGTAAGGCGGCAAGGTGAGAAAAGGGAACGCAATCCGCCGCTCATTCATGGCCGCCCTCCCGGATCATCTGCAGGTCCAGCGTCACCGCGCAATCGCCGGCCATCTCGACCAGAACTTCGATCGTTCCGTCGACACCTGCGGTCTCGATCATGTCGCCGGATCTGAGAAGCCGTGTCCTTCCGGGCATCCTGAAACCAAGAATCCCGGGAGGTGACATCACGTCCGGATCCGGCGTTTCCGGTTTCCCGTCCACGAGTACCTGCGCTTCCGCTTTCAGGGCCTTGCATTCTCTGACAGCCAACGGAGGGATCTGCACGTCAAACACGGCGACGACCCTGCCCTCGAATTCCTCAAGGCGGCTGAAGACCGCGCGGGGTGGCCCCGGATTGGACACCTTTCGGCGAGGGGAACGAGGACCTTGCCGGCCAGTGAGGCCGGGGCCACCGTCGGCGAGCCTTTCGAGAATCCTCCCGAGGCGGTCAGCGACTCTCGCGAGAGGGGTGGAAGCTCCATTTCCCGGAGGAGGTTCGATGGCGTTGCCGGTCATTTCCTGCGCTATTCTCTTCAGCTCCCGCAGCGCCACGTTTACAAACGTTCTTTGTCTCCCGTTCGGCAGATTATTTGCGCACCAGTCGTCATGCGCAGGAGGCTCGGACTCAGCGAATGCCCTTTCGACTTCCTCCTCATCGCTGACGCGAAAAACGCCACCCCACTCCAATTTCTCGTCGGGAAGCGGAGGACCTTCGAGGTACTTCACCACCAGCTCCACAGGGCGCATCAGAGCTATGTGGCAAGCCGGTCCGCGAATGATGCCTCCATCAGGAACCAGATGGTATCTCGGAGACCGAAGGCCTCTCTGAATCGCCATCATGCCGAGAAGCTTCGCTGGTTTTCGTGAGCGCACCGGCGTGCAGTCCTCTCCGGAACGGATCCGGTTCATTGCTAGCGAGAACAGATCGAGAGGAGGGAAGTTCTCTGGCGAGGGCAAATCTAGGCGTCTCCCCTCCACTTCGATTTCGACCTCGAAGCGGCGCTCGGGCGGCGTGGACTTCATCATTCGGGGCCAGAAGTTCCAGAGAATCGCCTCGATTATCCGGTTGCCAGTGACCTCCGGGTCTTCAGGGCCTTCCCTGTCGAGGTCTGCGGTGTTCCGATCGAAGTCGAGGATCATGATCGAGGTTCCCGTGAGGCTTCCGGAACGTTCAGGGAAGCCGAGCTCCTTTGCGAGAATCCGGGCCTCTGCACCTGTCAGCGGCTCTACGCCGGCGTTCCGCCCGGCAGCCATGGTGCCCCACCAATGCCGGCCCGTGAACTTCTTCTCCCGACCGTTGATCCGGCGCGAAAATGAGGGGCCGAGGTGGCAGGCCATCAGGCGCCGCTCAGGGAACTGCGGGTCTGATGGCAACGTATCCACGATCAGTGCCGTGCACCGGCTGATCCTGTACAGGGCCGTCTTCCCGAAACCATACGTCCCCCCGCCACGAACCGTATCACGAGGGCTGCCGACGTTCAGCATGAAGTCGGCGAAATCCGTGCACTGAGTTCCCTCAGGCATCTCGTCAGCCCTTGTCGGCCCGCCGAGTCCGACTGTGTTGAAATCACAGATTTCCAGAACAAAGGCGTCTGGGTCCTGCAGAAATCGGCGCATCCGGTCCCTTGAATCCCCAGCCTCAGGCAACTCCCGGAAAATGTCCTGCCGCATGACTGCACGCTGCCGATCGGAAAGCCGCCGCAACCGGATGAGGATCCGCGGCCCGCGTCCAAGCCTCGCAGCGTCGGCGATGTTTTGCAACGCCTCCCGGATTGCGGTCTGCAACGGGTCCGTGGTCGGAGCTCCCAGAAGCTTTCTCAGGTTTTCACCGAGATTGCCCATCTGTCCGTAGGGCTCAGAGTATAGTCGGAGGCTCACGCCGCAATCCTCCTCAACAGTTCTTCGAATCGCTCCGTGCCAATTTCATACTGCTGAAGAGCAGCCACTTCGATCTCGTATGTCAGCGAGACAATTCCTGCCGACAGGCACCCTCCCTGAATCATGGATGGAACAAGCCGGGGAAAATTGCCATCCACCCGATAAACGTGTTGCGAGGCCAGCTGGAAAGAGTACCTGTTCCATTCTGCATCCGTCGGGTCTGGACAGCCGACCCGGCTGAGACGCAGTCTGAGTTCAGGTGCAGCGGAGGCCCTGGCAAGTGCATGACCGGAGAGGGATGCGACGGAAAGCTCCCCACTCGGAACGCGCTCGAGAACGTAGTAAGCGAGGTAAAGTTCCCCACCGGGTAGAGGCTCGAGCTGTTCCACCGAGCTGATCGTGATGGTCTGGCTGCTCAGGCGCGAGGAACACTTCACTTCAAGAGAAACCCTCTCCCTGCGGAAGTCATGCCTGTCACCGAGAGGGCCAGCCCAGCACCGCCACGCTTCGGGCGATCTGTCGAGCAGGCGGTTAAGAACGAGCAGCTCCGCCACGAGGCCGGCAACTTCCGCGAGAGAGACCTCCCGGCTTCGCGAGGCCGTGAGAAGATCCCGGAAATCATCAACGGTCCTGACAACGGCGGTCACCGGTTCGCGGCCGGCAGAGATCCTCGCAAGAATCTCATCTACGACGTCACCGAACACAGTTTCAAGCGCCCGATCCAGACACTGGAGGTCGAGGAAACTGACCGCCTGTCCTCCAACGACCAGTGGCAGGACCCGAACCTGCATTGCATCGGAAGACGGAACCTTTTCCGCACGGCGGAGGCTCGATACCGGAACCAGCAGGCGGGCCTGCTGCAGCGGGCCGAGGGCGAAGCGGGGGCGGCCCCATTGACTGTCTATGCCGGTGTCCAGCGTGGCGACACCCGAGAGAAGATCCCCCTCCGTTCCAATCCGCAGAATGCGCCACGCTTCCGCCGCCTTCATGGTTTCACTCAAGGCCGGCCTCCCTTGCCTCCTCCCGTTCCTCTTCGGCGGCTTCTTCAAAGTTCTCAATCAGATTCGGACGCAGCCGGACAGCGACGTATTTCCCTCCCTCCTCCACGGAACCCGGAAAGACGATGCCGTAGCCCAGAACATCGCAGACAGCACCCAGGGCCGTGCGCGTCCTCGAGGCGGAATCCGGTCTGGAATCCTTGTCAATCGCGTAGAGTAGCAGCAAGGGCCTGTCTCCGACTTTATTTCTGCGATACTCCTTGAGGGAGTCCCAGTCGTCCGGGGCGGAGCGGCGGGCCTCCTCGGCACCGCCAGGACAATCGAGGACAATGTCCCACCGCGACATGAGCGCCTTGATGTCCGCCATGGAGTCGTCCCCGACAAGACGGGAACGGCGAACCGTCCTCACCCGTCCGATGTCACCAAGCTGCATCTCAGAAAGCTTTCCATCCTGCGGCTCAACAAGCACCACATTCCATGATTCAAGCCGGCTGTCGCCCGTCTCCTCCACAAAGCGGGCGAGGACGTCGGCAGCAAGGTCCGCATGCGTCGGGTGCGGTTTGTACCCTCTCAGAAACTCGAGGACGACCTCCTGTGGAACATCGCGCCAGACACGGCGTCCGGCACCGGCATCCATTCGCCGCATTTTTTCGCATTGGGAGACCAGCTCGGCTGCCGCGCTCCAGTTATTCTCCAGAACCTGTCTGTTCCGGTGTTCGAACCTGAAGGTCTGCCGGTGAGTGCCCCAGAATGAGATGTTGACGATGCATGCGGCCCTCATTTTGTTCGGTGCTGTGACCGCCATGCCGGGAATCATGCGGATTCGCACTGCAAGATCCATGGGGGTGAGGTTCAGCTTCCTGTACTGTTCGATTTCCGTCCGAATCTCTTCTTCGATGCCGGCGAGGGCGCGGAACTTCAGCTTCAGATCCTCCGATGTCCAGATCCGTGGCAGGTCTTCATAGCCCGGACGGTAGCCGAACCACCGTCCCATCTGCAGCAGAGTGTCGTACTGGTTGGCTGACCGAAGGAAATAGCTCACTGCGAGCCCCTCCAGCGTGAGCCCCCGAGAGAGAACAGTGCCACCGACAACGATGCAGATCCTCGGATGCCCCGAATAATCGATGCGATCCGGGCTGGCTGAATTCTCGATCAGGACTTCAACATTCTCCAGCACGGAAGGAATCTCGCCGAGGATCACATCCGTTCCGATGCGGTTCGCACCCATTGTCTCCGGCGGAATCCTGTTCTGCTCCATCTCCCACACGGCTGCCAGCTTTCGGGAGAGAACGCTGTCAGGCTGCGACAGGGCTTGCCGGTGATCCCTGAGCCAGGCCGAGATCAGAGAGGCAACCTTCTGATGCAACGTTATGTAAGAGGAAGTGTGCACGAGCATCGTCATGTGACTCTTCCCCTGTCCCCTGATCTTCCGCGCCGCGCAGGTCGCCAGAAAGTAAAGCAGGGCGGTCTCGAGCGACTCCGGCATGTCGGGCTCAAATCCGTCCCGCTCCTTGCGGTTGGCCGGCTGAAGCTTCCACTCGTCTTCATCGGGTATGTGCCGGATCATGTCCAGCCCCTCCTCATCCGGAGCCGGATTCGCTGGATCGGCTGGCGGTTTTCCAAAGAGTTTTGCCGGTCCGAAGTAATGGGGAGGAACAGGGAGGCTGGTGATGAAATCTTTCGGGTAGAGATCGTCCAATTCGTTCTGCCGGACGTACGGATCAATCATCACATTGGCGAAAGGCGTCGCAGTATATCCCACATAGCTGACTGCCGGCAACAGCTGAAGGATCTTCCTTATCCGGTAGTTGATGGCAGCAATATCCCCTGCCTCGCCAGCGGCGTTCACGCTGGCCTGGTCGCACTCGTCATCGATAATCAGGACTCTTAATTTTTCCAGCACCATCGGGAGCGTCTGACTGATAACCCGCTCAAGGTTTCTCAACGGTGCCCGGTTCTTCTTGATCACGAGGAGCCGGGTAAGGTCTCCCGGAACCGAAAAGCCACCCGCGCGCCCCCACACAAAGTCTGCAGTAGGCTCGGGGGGTGTCAGGACTTCCCATAGACGGGGGTGACGCTGAATCAGATCGTTATAAAGCCGGGACTGCGTCTGGTAGCGCAGGGCATTGGTAAGTCCGGCGAGGACGACGATATAGTTATAACCCGCATCCGCTGCCTTTGCGATCACAGCGGTCATATTCGCCGTCTTCCCTGACTGGACATGCCCCACGACGAGACCGCGAACGCTGAACCGGCTCCTGGCCGGATTCCCGAGGAGGGAAACCACTTCGGAAGAAGACCTGTCAAGAGACTCCAGATCCTCATCGCGCCAGCCCCTTGCGGACTGCAGGTAGGCCCGCAAAGACGGCCAGTGACGATCGCCAGGCTTCGGCCCCAGATACCAACGTGCCCTCAGCCAGGCGGAGGAGTCATGCACGGAGTGAAGGATTTCAATCTGCTGCTGATAGCGGCGCTTCACTTCTTCCGCGGCCTCGTGCCAGATACCCTCCTGATAAGTGACTCCGAGTCTTGCAAGCCTGTCACGCACATCTTTGACAGCATTTTCAATGCTGCCTGCCCTTGGAAGCGCATCCTCTATCAAGCGGATGAGTTCGTTTACTTGAGAATTCATAATCTCGTCAATCCTGCTGCGGTTTGCAGACCCTGTACCGCCCCCGATTTCTTGGACAGTTTTTTGAATTATCGTCATGCAGCAGGCTCGAAGGCAAGCAGGGCCTGGTGGGCCTGCCGCGGGGATTGGAAGCGAAGCCGTTCGACCAGCCACAGGTCGTTGTAGCGCTGGCGAAATTCTTCGAGCGCTTCGGCCAGCTCTTCGACGGTCTCGAAGTGGCGCACCCAGAGAAGCTGCTCCTTGAGGGTGCGGAAGAAGCGTTCGATCGAGCGCGGACGAAGGCCGGTGACGACTCCAGGCCGAGAAAGCGGATCTCGCGCTGGAAGTCGTCGCTCATGAACTGCGAGCCGTGGTCATGACGCAGCTTCACGCCCCGGGCGATGCCTTCGCTGAGGCCGCCGAACTGTTCACGTACGGCCTGGCGCACCGGCTCGAGCGCCTCGAACCGCGTGCCGCGTTTGGCGACGTGGATGCCCAGGCAGCAGGCCGAGCAGTGGTCGATCATGGCGAAGATGGGCACTTGTCCATCCCTGAGAGTGAAGCCTGCCGTGGCGTCAATGCCCCACATCCGGTTGGGCCGCCCAGCCAGGATCGTTCCCTCGTGCCGCTTCGGCTCGACCGGCTGCGGCTGCCGTTGCGGCGCCAGCAGTTCATGCTGGCGCATCAGGCGCAGCACGCGCCGCAACGACGTCCGCACGCCGGCAACGCGCAGCCGCGCCCACACCTTGCGGTGACCCTCGCCATGGAAGGGCGAGGTCTGGATCGTACGGCGAATCTCCCCGATAACCTGCTCATCGGTGTAGCACGTCTTCGGGCCGCGCCTGGCGGGCGGGCGGGGCAAAGCCTCGCAGCGGCGCCGCTGATAGAACGTCGACCGCGGCAGGCCCCACGCCTTGAGTACCCGAGAGGCGCCCGTAGCAGCGTCCCGTGGAGGCCGACCGGGTACGGCTCATCGCTTCGACCTCCACCGCGGAAAAGGCTTCTCGTCCTCCATGCGCCGGATGCGCTCCCGCAACAGCTCGTTCTCCATCGCCAGCTCGGCGATGACGGATTTCATCCGGCGGCCCTGCTCGTCGACCAGATCCTCCTGTCGGATCTTGAGTCCTTCTTCGCCAGCCGCCAGGAAGGCCTCGCGCCACTCCGACAGGGTCGCTGCCGTGACCCCGTACTTTCGGCTCGTCGACTCCAGATCGGCGCCGCGGAGCAGCTCCAGCACCACG
>FWPV01015503.1_pt1 | contig 10944 bp, 7 predicted proteins | sample 2228371 | NCBI WGS metagenome assembly FWPV01 (sample SAMEA103939776, study PRJEB20133) | metagenome | reverse complement strand
GCCGTGACTTCCAGTCGCCGGGCTTCAGTCGTCCGCAGGGGAACGACTAAAGTCGTTACTACCAGTCTACCAAGTCGGCGGAGGCCGACTTCGCAACGGTAGCCGTGACTTCCGGTCGCCGGGCTTCAGCCGTCCGCAAGGGGAACGACTAAAGTCGTTACTACCAGTCTACCAAGTCGGCGGAGGCCGACTTCGCAACGGTAGCCGTGACTTCCGGTCGCCGGGCTTCAGCCGTCCGCAAGGGGAACGACTAAAGTCGTTACTACCAAGTCTACCAAGTCGGCGAAGGCCGACTTCGCAACGGTAGCCGTGACTTCCAGTCGCCGGGGGTGTGGGTCGGGGGTCGTCGCCCGGCGGTTGGAAACCGCGGCAACCGATGCAAAGCCTGCCTGCGCAGGCTCGGGGCTCTTGGTAGTGACGACTAAAGTCGTTACTACGAAGTCTCCGGGGATGGGAGTGGGGGGGCGGCGTTTGCCGGCCGCGCGCGACCCGATTATAATCTCTTGATTGCCGGGCCGGATGCGCAGCCCGGCCCATTCGCGAACAGGAGAACTCCCTTGTGACCAAAGAACGTCATCCGCTCATCGGCATCCCGGCAGCCACTTACACCGACCAGGAGTACGTTGCCACGCCTACCAACCGGTTCAACGGCAACTATCCCGCTGCATTGGCCGCTTGCGGCGCCGTACCACTGGTCATCCCCCTCAGCCTGCCCGAAGCGATCCTGCGTGAGATCTTCTCACGCCTGGACGGCCTGTGTCTGCCGGGCGGCGTGGACGTGGACCCGGCGCACTACGGTGAAGCGCGGCATCCCGACCTGGGCCAGGTAGATGCGCCTCGCGACGAAACCGAGCTGACACTGGCACGCTGGGCGTTGGAGGCCGACCTGCCGATCCTGGGCATCTGTCGCGGCATCCAACTGCTGAACGTGGCAGCCGGGGGCAGCCTTTACCAGCACATCCCCGCGCAACTGCCGCAAGCCGGACGGCATAACTACAAACTGGCCGAAATCGCGTGGGACCGGCCCACCCACCGCGTGCGGGTGGCAGAGGACAGCCTCCTGGCCCGCGTGCTAGGGGCCACCGAAGTGATGACCAACAGCTATCATCATCAAGCCGTCAAACAGGTCGCCGATGGTTTCCGGGCGGTCGCGTGGGCCGATGACGGCGTCGTGGAGGGCATCGAGCACCCCGGCCGGCGTTTCGCCCTGGCAGTTCAATGGCACCCCGAGGGCATGTTCCGCACCGATCCCTTTGCCAGGCGGCTTTTTGAGGCCTTCGTGTCGGCCGCGCAACGCTGAGCAGCAGGAGGACACGATGCCCAGCAGGGCGGCGGCGCAGCCCTTGATCGGCATCTTCGACTCCGGCGTCGGCGGCCTATCCGTGACGCGCGAGATCATGGCGCAACTGCCGGGCCAGCCTTTCCTCTACCTGGCAGATCAGGCCCACGCGCCTTACGGACAGCGCTCCCTGGCCGAGATTCGCGCCTTTGCCGGCGGGATCACCCGTTTCTTGCTGGAAAAAGGGGCGACGATGATCGTGGTGGCGTGCAACACGGCCTCGGCCGCTGCGCTGCATTGGTTGCGAGAGCAGTTCCCCGAGGTGCCGTTCGTGGGGATGGAGCCGGCAGTCAAACCGGCGGCTTCGCGCACCCGCACCGGCCATGTGGGGGTCATCGCCACGCAGGCCACCTTCCAGGGCGAGCTGTTCGCCAGCCTGGTGGACCGCTATGCCGGTCACATCACCGTCCACACCCAGGTCTGCCCCGATCTGGTGCCGTTGGTCGAGGCCGGCGAGCTGGATTCCCCGCGCACGCGGGCCGCAGTCCGGGGCTATCTGGCCCCGCTGCTGGCGGCCGGGATTGATGAGCTGGTGCTGGGCTGCACCCACTATCCTTTTCTGGCGCCGCTCATCGAAGCGGAGTTGGGCCCCGACGTGGAAGTGATAGACCCCGCACCGGCCGTTGCGCGCCAGGTGGGCCGAGTGCTGGCTCAGCACGGTTGGCTGGCCGGCAGCTCTCGGCCGGCAGCCCGCCGCTTCTATACCACCGGAGGGCCGGCCCGGTTTCGCGCTGCGTTGTATCAACTGCTGGGCCTGCGCGCCCGGGTTCGCCGAGCGGTTTGGGAGGGCGAGACGTTGCGATAACCCAAAAATATCCCAAATGCATTTGGGTTATTTTTGGGTAAACAGCAGTTCACCGCCGAAATTACGGTTTGCGGGCCTCGACCTTGCTGAGGCCTCCAAACCCCGCTTTCTCCTCCCCGCTTACTTCAGTTTGAGCATGTAGTAGGTGCCCTTTTTGTCCCCGATCTTGACGATCAGCCCCTGGTTGACCATATCTGCCAGGTCGAGCCGCAGCGTTTCGGGGGAAAGGTTGGGACACAGCTCCTGAAACTCACGGTTGGTGATCCGGCCGTATTGCTGCAGGTATTGGATCGCCCGGAGCTGCCGTTCGTTCAGGTGTTTGGCCCACTCGGGGACGGGCCATGGCGGGGTTGCGCCCGGCGGCCGCTGGCCACGGCGCAGGATCACCGTAAAGGAGTAGGGGGTCGCCCTGAACTCCGGCGCAGGGTGGCCGCTCTCGATCATATCCGCGATCATGCGGTCAATTCCCAGGCCCAACTGTTCGATGTAGCCCCACTCGAACAGGCTGTTGACCAGCCGGGGGTTGCGGGAGAAGTGCTCTTCGACGATATTGTCCAGCGTGATGTAGCCGGGCAGGCCGCCGGGGCTGTGGATCTCCAGCCGGTCGTCGAATTGGCGGATCTCCACGCGCTTGCCGGTCAGCCGATAATCGCGATGGCAGACGGCGTTCACCAGCGCCTCACGCACTGCGAATTGCGGGTACAGGTAGTGGTCTTCGCGTTTGAGGCCGCGCACCACGGCCTCGGCCCGCAGTTCGGTCATCAGGATCGCCCACGTCTCCTCGATCACCCGGGCCAGCGCGCCGTTGACATCGGCCCGCCGGGTGTAGCCGGGGAGGTTGCCGATGCCCCGCGGGTCGGTGCCGGAAAACCGCACGTAGACCACGCCGCTCTGTGGGATGAAGAACTCGGGGTCCTTGCCGAACAGCAGCATTCCCGCCACCGTCACCTCGCCCTGGGGGGTCAGTGCGCCGATAGCGCGCAGCAGCTCCTCCTCGGTCTGCCCCAGATCGCGCCCCAGGCGGACGGTGCGGCGGTGCAGGTAGTCCTGGATGATTTCCGGGTCCAGGTCGGCATAAGTGGCACCGGGCACGGCCTCCAGCTCGAAGTCGCCGCTGGCCTTGGTCGCGGCCAACTGGCTGATTTTGACGCCGTCCAGGGGTTCGTTGCCGTGATGGGTGCGCACCAGGACGCGGCCGTCGGCCAGTGAGTGCAGTTCGGAGCTGCGCGGCACGGTGATCGCCACCGCCAGGCCGGCGCGATCCTCGAACTGCTGCCACTCGGTGCGCATCAACGGCCGGCAGCGAGACAGGGCCGCGCGCAGCAAGCCCTCGGCATCGTCGCGCAACAGCTCGCCGGTGATCTGGCCCTGGTGATCCACGCCCAGCAGCACCGTGCCGCCGTCGCTGTTGGCGAACGCGACCAGGGTCTCGGCCAGGCGCTCGGCCGAGGGCTCCGGCATCACTTCCAGTTGCAGGCCGACCCCGCGGCGGAGAAGGCTCGCTAGAGACATCACGACCCCCGTGTCAGATTCTTCATCATTCCAAGACGCTCAGGGGGCTGTTTTGACGCGGCCGACGTGTACAGCCAACTCTTCCCTCCCCGTTTGCTGTGCGTCCTATCCGGCAGCGACCACCTCCTCTGTCGGCGTCTGTCCGTTGAGATCAGCCTCCGTTACATCGGCGGTTGTTTCCAGGGTCATGCGGCCGCCGGATGAGGCCTTCTGTTGATCGTTGTTGCCGGCGACCTCTTCGACTGCGGCTGCAAGCCGGGCCATGGCGGCAACGGTGTCGCCGTTGTCCGGGTTCACGATGCGGACGCCGCGCGTCATGCGGCCCATCTGGCTGATGGCAGCTACCGGGGTGCGCAGCGCGATGCCGTTTGCGGTGATGATGGTGACCTGGTCTTTGGGCTGCACCACACGCGCAGCGACAATGCGGCCGGTCTTGTCCAGTTGGCGATGGTCCAGCGACCACTGGCCGCCGGTGTTGCGGCTATGACGGGGGTACTCGGCCAGCGGCGTGCGCTTGCCGTAACCGTTCTGGGTGATGATCAACAGGTCGCCGCCCGGCTCGACCACATCGAACGCGGCGACCGTGTCCCCGTCGCGCAGGTCTATGGCCAGTACTCCGGCTGCGGTGCGGCCCATCGCGCGCACCTCTTCCTCGTTGAAGCGCAGCGCTTTGCCGCCGGCCGTCACGATGATGAAGTCCTGATCGCCCGTGGTGGCACGTGCCCAACCCAGCTCGTCGCCCGGCTCCAGGTTCATGGCGATGATCCCGCTGGGGCGCACGTCGCTGAATTCGCTCAGCTTAACGCGCTTGATGCGCCCGCGCCGGGTGAGCAACGTCACATATTCCGCTTGCTCGAAGTCGGGCACTACCAGCAGCGTGGTGACCCGCTCCTCGGGTGCCAGGTTCAGGAAGTTGACGATGGGCAGGCCGCGGCCATCGCGCGCAGCCTCGGGGAGGGCGAAGACGCGCTGGCTGTAGACGCGGCCCCGGTTGGTGAAGAACAGGACGTGATCCAAAGTGCGCGCCGCAAAAAGATCAACCACTTCGTCCTCGTCTTTGGTGCGCATCCCCTGCACACCCCGGCCCCCGCGGCGTTGGGCCCGATAGGCAGCCACGGGGGTGCGCTTGATGTAGCTGCTCTGCGTCACGCTGATCAACACCGGTTCCTGGCGGATCAGATCCTCCTCGGAGAAATCCTCGGCGGCCTCCGGCACAATCTCGGTGCGCCGCGCGTCGGCGAACTTCTCCTTCAGGTCCAGAACCTCCTCCTTGATTACCCCCAGGATGCGCTCAGGTTCGGACAGCAACAGCTCATAGTACGCGATCTGGCCCAACAGCGCTTGATACTCCTCTTCGATCTTGCGCCGTTCCAACGCGGCCAGGCGGCGGAGCTGCATGTCCAGGATGGCCTGGGCCTGTTTCTCGCTGAGGTTGAAACGGGCGATCAACTTGGTCCGGGCATCCTCGGCGCTGTCGGCCGTGCGGATGATCCGGATCACCTCGTCCAGGAATTCCAGCGCGATGCGGAGGCCCTCCAGGATGTGGGCCCGCTCGCGGGCGACCCGCAACAGGTAATTGGTGCGCCGGGTGATGACCTCGATACGATGGTCAACATAAAGTTGCAGCGCGCGCTTCAGGCTCAACAACCGCGGTTCGCCGTCCACCAGGGCCAGCATGTTCACGCCGAAGGTGCTTTGCAGCGGGGTGTACTTGAAGAGCTGGTTGAGCACCTTACGCGGGGCGGCTCCGCGCTTCAGTTCGATGACAATGCGCATGCCGTTGCGGTCCGACTCGTCGCGCAGGTCGCTGATGTCGTTGATGCGGCCATCCCGCACCAGCTCGGCGATGCGTTCCAGCAGGGTGCTTTTGTTGAGCTGGTAGGGTATCTCGGTGACCAGGATGCGATAGCGGCCGCCGCTCGCTTCCTCGATGCGCGTGCGGGCGCGCATGATCACCCGGCCCTTGCCGGTGCCGTAGGCCAGCCTGATCTCCTCGCGGCCCAGCACCAGCCCGCCGGTGGGGAAGTCAGGGCCCTGGATGAAGTGCATCAACTCGTCTACCGTCACGTCCTCCACGCCGGACCAACGGTCAATCAGATACGCGATGGCATCGCACAGCTCGGCCAGGTTGTGGGGCGGGATGTTAGTCGCCATGCCGACCGCAATGCCGCTGTTCCCGTTCAGCAACAGGTTGGGCAAGAGCGCGGGCAATACGGCAGGTTCCTGCAGACTGCCGTCGAAGTTATCGTTCCAGTCAACGGTTTCTTTTTCGATGTCCGCCAGCAGGGATTCGGCGATGCGCGCCAGGCGGGCCTCGGTATAACGCATGGCGGCCGGCGCATCCCCGTCCACCGAGCCGAAGTTGCCCTGGCCATCCACCAGGGGATAGCGCAGGCTGAAGTCCTGGGCCATGCGGGCCATGGCGTCGTACACGGCCGAATCGCCGTGGGGATGATACTTGCCCAGCACCTCGCCGACGATGCGGGCCGATTTCTTGTAAGGGGTGCCAGGCCTGATGCCCATATCGTGCATGGCGAACAAGATGCGTCGTTGCACGGGTTTCAGGCCGTCGCGCGCATCGGGGAGCGCGCGCGACACGATCACGCTCATTGCGTAATCGAGATACGCGCCGCGCATCTCTTCGTCAATGCTGATTTGTCGGACAATTCCCAGGGGGCTGGGGGATATTTCGATCTGGTTGTTCATAGCCGCTCCTCGGTCGGTGCGTAACGCACCTGATTATTATACCTCAGAACGGCGATTTCGGCTATTTTGAGGGGCGATGAAGGGCCGCGAGACGGCCCCGGAGAACAGCGTGGCGTAAGATCAGACAGGCGGAAATGACGGCCTGGGAGCCCGGGGCCTTTGCGCTCCCAGGCCGTCGTGCTTCAGCGCTGCTGGCTCAGACGACGGGCCTGGCCGCGCCAGTCCTCGCGATCTACCCGATCCACGAACGAACCCGCGACCTGGCGCATGATGTCGTCGCTGGCCTCGGCCAGCGCCTCGTAGGTGGTGATGCCCAGTTGGCGCAGGCGCCGGGCATAGGTCGGCCCGATGCCTACGATGGCCTCCAGGTCATCTTCGCGGCCGGCCCGCGCAGGTGCAGCGGGGGCCGTCGGGGGCTGAGCGGCCGGCTTCGTGGGCGCTTCTAGGGGCGGAGCTGCAGGTGCCGGGGGTGGCGCGGGCTGCCTGCGCGGGGGCGTCAAGGCGGCCATCTCAGCAGCGATGCGGGCTGCTTCTTCCGCGCCGGGGAGCTTGAGGCCCACGCCAGCTTCGAGGGCTGCGGCCTTCGGTTCTACCGGTTCGGCCTGAGGCTGCGGGATGGCAACGCGTGCAGAGAGGCGGGCCGACTCGGGTTCAGCCGCCACTGCGCTTTCCAGTTGCGCGAGCCGTGCCTGCAGCGCGGCCAGTTGCGCCCGGAGTGCCGCCAGCTCATCTTGCGGCGTCGGGGAAGGCGCAGGGGCTGTAACGGTCACGGCCGGCGCCTCAACCTCGATCTTGGGCGCCTCGACTGCAATGGCAGGGGCCTCGACCTCCACCCTGGGCGCCTCCACCTCGACGGTTGGCGCCTCGATCTCCACTTTGGGCAGCTCGGCCGCAATGGCCGGGGCTTCGACCTCCACCCTGGGCGCCTCCACCTCGACGGCCGGAGCCTCGATCTCCACTTTAGGCAGTTCGGCCGCGATGGCCGGGGCTTCGACCTCAACCCTGGGCGCCTCCACCTCGACGGCCGGAGCCTCGATCTCGACCTTGGGCAGTTCGGCCGCGATGGCCGGGGCTTCGACCTCGACCCTGGGCGCCTCGGCCTCGACAGTTGGTGTCTCGATCTCAACCCTGGGCGCCTCCACCTCGACGGCCGGAGCCTCGATCTCAACCTTGGGCGCCTCCACCTCGACGGCCGGAGCCTCGATCTCGACCTTGGGCAGTTCGGCCGCGATGGCCGGGGCTTCGACCTCGACCCTGGGCGCCTCCACCTCGACAGTTGGCGCCTCGACCTCCACCTTGGGCAGCTCGGCCGCGATGGCCGGGGCTTCAACCTCGACCCTGGGCGCTTCCACCTCGACAGTTGGTGTCTCCACCTCGACCCTGGGCGCTTCCACCTCGACAGTTGGCGCCTCGATCTCGACCCTGGGCAGCTCGGCCGCAATGGCCGGGGCTTCGACCTCAACCCTGGGCGCCTCCACCTCGACGGCCGGGGCCTCGACCTCGACCTTGGGCAGCTCAGCCGAGATGGCCGGGGCTTCAACCTCAACCCTGGGCGCCTCCACCTCGACAGTTGGCGCCTCGACCTCCACCTTGGGCAGCTCGGCCGCGATGGCCGGGGCTTCAACCTCGACCCTGGGCGCTTCCACCTCGATGGCCGGCGCCTCGACCTCGACCTTGGGCAGCTCGGCCGAGATGGCCGGGGCTTCAACCTCAACCCTGGGCGCCTCCACCTCGACGGCCGGGGCCTCGACCTCGACCCTGGGCAGCTCGGCCGAGATGGCCGGGGCTTCAACCTCAACCCTGGGCGCCTCCACCTCGACGGCCGGCGCCTCGACCTCGACCTTAGGCAGCTCGGCCGCGATGGCCGGGGCTTCGACCTCGACCCTGGGCGCCTCCACCTCGACGGCCGGCGCCTCGACCTCGACCTTAGGCAGCTCGGCCGCGATGGCCGGGGCTTCGACCTCGACCCTGGGCGCCTCCACCTCGACGGCCGGAGCCTCGATCTCCACTTTAGGCAGCTCGGCCGCGATGACCGGGGCTTCAACCTCGACCCTGGGCGCCTCCACTACAGCAGCCGGGGCGGCGACTGCCACCTCGGGTGCAGCGGCTGGGACGCCTGGGGCCTCAACTTCGGGTACAAGCACCGGCGGGATCTCGGGCTCCTGAACCGTCAGGGCTTGGGCGCGGGCCACGATGCGCTGTTCAGCCCGCTCACGGCGACCTCGCCGGGCCAGCGTAAGGTTATTCTCGATCCGCGCCAGGAACAACAACACTGCGCCAAAGAGCAGCAAGGTAAGCGAACTGAAGACCGTGCTCACCACTACGGGGATAACGACCCAGCCCCGCCAACCTGTGCCCCACCCCATGCCCAGGCCACCGCGCGCCAATAGCCAGGCCCCCGCCAGGCCCAGTACCAGATAGATCGCTGCTGCGACGAAAATGAGAGTCGCTACAAAGGTAACAAGACGATGTCTGCGCATAGAGGACCACCTTTCTGTTGAGGATTGGGTCTTGCGACCGGGCTTGTCATTCCTTGCAAAGCGATTCTACCACAAATGTCTGTGTTTTGCACAAGTGAAACGCGAGCCGGTTTGATCAGCTTGTCCCGATATGCTATAGTTTTGCAATATGCGCACTGCCTTGAACGTCTGGCTTTTGAACCCTTACCATGCCGGCTCGCATCGCGCCTGGGCCGAGGGTTACGCCGCGGCCAGCCGACACCGTGTGCAGCTACTGGCCATGGATGGCGCTTTCTGGAAATGGCGCATGCAAGGGGGTGCCATGGAATTGGCCCGCCAGGCAGAAGCACGGATCGCCGCCGGCGAGCGGCCCGATGTGCTGCTGGCTACCAGTATGACCAATCTGCCCGCGTTTCTCGCGCTGACGCGAAGCAGGTTGGGCAGCGTGCCGGCGGTGCTCTACATGCACGAGAACCAGCTCACTTACCCCTTGCCCGCCGGGGCCAGGCGAGATCTGTCCTACGCGGTGATCCAGCACCTGTCCATGCTGGCTGCGGATCGCGTCTGCTTCAACTCCGCGTTTCATCTGCGGTCGTGGTTCGAGGAAGTCCCCCGGCTGCTCAAGCACTTTCCCGATTACAACCACCTGGAGACGATCGAGATGATCCGGGCCAGGTCGCAGGTGTTGCCGGTGGGGTGTGACTTGCGGCGGCTGGACGAATACCACAACATCCCGGACGTCGCAGCTTGCGGCGTGGCTGCCCGGACGGACGGCGTGCCGGGGCAAGCCCCGGCGTCCGGTCCGGTCAGGCCACCGTTGATCCTTTGGAACCAACGCTGGGAGTACGACAAAGATCCCGAGACCATGTTGCGGGCCCTCTGCGCGCTGGCCGAAGAGGGCATCCCGTTTCTGGTGGCACTGGCCGGGGAGAATTTCCGCCAGCAGCCGGTTGAGTTCATGGCCGCCAGGGAGCAGTTGGGGGCACGGGTGGTGCATTTCGGCTTTGTGCCCGATGACGCAGCCTACGCAAAGCTCTTATGGTCGGCCGACGTGGTGCTAAGCACGGCGATTCACGAGTTCTTCGGTGTGAGCGTGGTAGAGGCGGTCTACTGCGGCGCGCGGCCGGTGCTGCCCGACCGCCTCAGCTATCCGGAGCTGCTGCCGGCCGACGCGCATCGGGCTTGCCTTTACCGGGACTTCAGCGGCTTGCTGGAACGGCTGCGCGAGGCGCTGGCCGACCCGGCCGGCGTACCTGGCCTGCGCGATCACGTGGCGCGGTTTGACTGGCGTGTCCAGGCGCCAATCTATGACGACCTCCTGGAAGAGGTCGTCGGTCAGGCCGCTGCGCAACATCAGGGCTGAGCAGGCGGCAGCTCCAGGATCACGGTATCTTCGGCCTGGATCCCGCGCGCACCGCGGCTGAGGGTGAATTCCACCAGTTGGCCGGCTCGCGGCAACGGTTGGCCCTGAGCCAGCCCGCTGCGATGCAGGAACACCTCGGGGCCATCGGCCGGCGTAATGAAGCCGTAGCCCCTGGCACGGCTGAACCATTTCACCAGCCCGCGCTGTCGGCCAGCAGGGGGCGCCAGCCTGCGGCACATGGGACACAAGTCGGGCGGCGCAGGATCCCGTTGCTGCTCGTAGATGGTCCACACGAAGGTGATGCCGCACGCCGCACAGGGACGAACCCGATCGCAGGGCAGGGCCGGGGCTGCTTGTTTTTTGACAACGGCCATCGGTTACGCTAGAATATAAAATGTCTCAGGCGACGTAGCCAAGTGGCAAGGCAGAGGTCTGCAAAACCTCGATCGCGGGTTCAAATCCCGCCGTCGCCTCTAGGTTATCGAAAAAGCCGCAGGATCTAAAGTCCTGCGGCTTTTGTGTTGTTCCGATAGGGCGGGTGGGAGTCGAACCCACATGGTCTCACGACCCTTGGTTTTTAAGACCAATGCGTTTACCTTTTCGCCACCGCCCCGTGACGACAAAATTGTAGCATCAACGTGCACGTGGTGTCAAAGCCAGGGCCCAGGAGGGCTTGCGCAGTAAATCTGGGAGGAGGGGAACGAACTATGGGGAAGGGCGAGAGAGTTCCCCCACATGTAGGGGGAAGCCCTGCTGGCGG
>FWPV01015502.1_pt1 | contig 10944 bp, 10 predicted proteins | sample 2228371 | NCBI WGS metagenome assembly FWPV01 (sample SAMEA103939776, study PRJEB20133) | metagenome | reverse complement strand
TAATACAAGCTGCCAGGCTTGGTGTGTTTTTTGATAAGCGGAATAATTTTGTCAGCGTCTCGACCCTTAATCGGAAACACTTTCACCTTGCCGTTTCTTTTGAGGATGCCAAGTACAATGATTTTTCCCTTGGCGCCCCAGCCCCTTTTTCCCTTTCTATGGCCTCCAAATGAGGCTTCATCGCATTCTATTTCGCCAGCGAAAGGTTCTCGGCAGTTCTCGTGTATAGCCAGCGCTTTCCGAGCATTTCTATTAAAAAGCTTGATTGTTTCCAAGGAACAGGGTCCCCGAAATCTCAACCGATAGGCAGGTACTCCCAGAACAAAATATTCCAACAGCTTCATTTTAATACGATTCGGCAACCGATACGCATTCCAAACACTCTGAAATGTATACCGGTGTCCGCATCGACGGCACTTGAATCGGCTATCGCTAAGTTTCCAGGACCAGTGATGTTGGCAATATGGACAATGTCTTCGCATAGCTCCATTTTACCAAATTTTAGTCCGATTTAGTTATCAATTACCTTATGTATTATTTGAAAAAAATTAGTCGCTTCGTTTTGTCTGTTTTTTGCTCGTCGCCTGCGCGCTTGCTCAAAATTTATCACAAAAAAAAGAAAAAGGGAAGCCGCGCATTGCGCGAACTTCCCGAAACTATCTTTAAGTTGGAAAGCCCCCCAGACCAGGGCTTTCCTTTTGGGTTTTATAGGGGAATAATACTGTAGGAGCCTTCAGGATCTCGATGATCCCAAACTACTCCACATTTTCCACATTTTCGATCCTTGCCGCGGCCATTCCGCGGAAGAAACTCAACCGCCTCCTGACCACAGCGAGGACACCTTTCCTTTTTTTCAATCACCTCCATATCCATATTTCCCCTCCTTTCGACATATCGTTTTCGGCGAATAAAAAACAAAAAAATCCGCCGTTTTTGCGCCGAGCGGAGGGTTCTAGTCTATATTTATTGAAACTAAGCTAATTGAGTATTTTATAAAACCATCTGCCCAGCGAAAAACGGACTACTACGAGTAGCAACATTAGCACCATCAAAGTCTGAACTGAACTTTTCGCTATGGCAGTTTGCATAACCAATTATAAAGGTATTATATTCTCCAAATCCCGTCAAGAGGAGTTATCCACAGAAATGCTCTAAGCTTAATTCAGGAAGAATGCTTTTTAACAAATTCCCTCAAAACAAAATAAAATTTTTCCAAATCGGCAATATCAATCCATTCCCGATCTGAATGCAACCCTCCACCCTTTGGTCTTGTTACAACCACTGGTATCCCTCTCTCGGAAAAATAACGAGCATCTGAAGTGCCGTGAGATGAAACAAAATCCGTCTTAATACTAAAATATTTATTTGCGATTTCTGAAAAAGATCTTATATACTGACAAGCAGTTTTTACTTTGTGATAATTGCCTACGTAAAGCTTTTCCACTTTTACATTTTTGAAACTTTGGGAAAGATCACTAACCTTCCTTAGAATTTCTCTTTTTTTTCTGCCTGAAGTAAAGCGAATATCAACCCAGGCAAAAGCTTTGTGGGGAACTTTATTAATAACATCACCTCCCTCAATTCTCCCTATGTTGATAGTGTCGTGAAAATGATCCTTTACTCTGCAAGGTTCGCTAGGAAAAATCTCCCGCAATGCTTCCCAAAAATCAAAAATTAATTCAATCGCGTTTTGGCCCATCCAGGGCCGAGCGCCGTGAGACGGCTTTCCTTTTGAGGTTATTTTAAGATGTAAAACACCCTTAGCCTCTTTTTCTATCTGCCAATTATTTCCTCCGTCAGGTAAAAAACAAACTTTAGGCAAAAATCCTTTCTCCAAAATTCTTTTAGTCCCATAAAAGCCCCCTTTTTCCTCATCAGAAGTAATCAAAATACCAAAATTCAACTTTTTGTTCCTTATATCTTTATTTAAGTCGCGAATAATTTTCAAATAACAAGCAATTGCAAACTTCATATCAAAAGCTCCCCTCCCGTAAAGCCTGTTTTTTATTATCTTAGGATTAAATAAACTAGCCTGAGCCGGAACAACATCAATGTGGGCAGACAAAAGAAGATTTGGATTTTTTGTCTTCTTTGTAGTTATCAATAAACTGCCATAATTATTAAAAACAAAATCCCTAACAAACAAAGGAGAGCTAGTAATTTCCTTTTTAATCCAATCAAAAGCTTTCTTTGTTTCCTCAAGATTACCAGTAATAGTTTTAAACTTTATTAAAGAAACAAGCGCTTTTTTGAGATAATCCATAAATAAAATTTAAATAATTTTTTCACCTAAAATTAATATAACCAAAAAGAGAAAAATAAAAAAGGAGGCAAATTTTGCCTCCTATTGTTTTGTTTCATTTCCTTAGAAAAGAAGAGGGCCTGTAACAGCATCAGATGCGCCATGAAGGCGCAAATTTTTCCGAGCCATCCAAACCCCCCCCAGGGGAACATAGGCATTCTTCTTCAACGAAAAACCGAAGAAAAACCTAAATACTCCCCAGAATTCTTCTCCTCCTAATTCTATCTTTAGAGGAGGAAAGAATTTTTGGAGGTACATTTCTCCTTTTTCCTTTAAAACCTTTAGGATTCGAGTCCTGGTGGAGGAGCCAGGGATTTTTTTCTTCCCGGGAACCCAAATTTCCACCCCGCGGCACTTGCTCCCTTGAAGGGGTTTCAGGACAAAAGCTTCTCTCCAAGGAAGCAATTCGGGATCAGAAACCCGAGACCATAGACCAAGAGACACGCCGTATCCCTTGGCCCCTTTGTTACGAATAGGAGCCACCGCCCGGGGGACAAGGGACCAAAATTCCCTCTCCTCCGGTTCTGCTCTCACAAGCAGAAGACCGTTGGAAGTAGGACTCAAGGCAATATCTCCCCACAGGTAATCATCTCCTCCGTTTCTTCTGGGGGAGAGCAAAACCTTGAACGGCGGCCACTCCTTTCGTAACCGCTCAAAATTTTCTTTAAATTGAGGATTCACCAAGCTAGCTATTCCGATGCCAGCCGGTCTTTCCTCAATCTCGTAAACTGCCAAATTCCCCTCAATTATATTTATAGTACAGTCCATCCGCACTATGAGGGAGGGAATATTGAAATTTAATTCACTCCAAGTTCCTTCTTGGGGAAAAATCTTTCCCCATTTCCCAAGTAGATTAACAGATTGGTTAATAGCCCAATCCGGAAAAATTCTTTGGGATTCAGATATTTTCAGATCCCAATTCCCGATAGTAACTTTCTGCATATAATATCCTCCTAAAAAAATTTTTAAAGAACTCAAACAATCAAAAAAACCGGCTTGCAAGCCGATTCTGGTTTGCTTACTATTTTTGGAAAACTTATTTCTTCGCCAAAATACTGCTCAAACCAAAACCGGCCTGGAGACTAAACCAGAAAAAATAGAAGAAATAGGTTTTGGTTTGCTTGAAATTCATCGTGGTAAAAATTTATCACCTATTGAAAATTGTGTCAACTCCCCGCTTTTGATTTTTGATCATTTGTTCATTGAAAACCAGAGCCGCCGCGCCCAGAAGCGGAGCATCGTCGCCAAGGGATGATTTCACAATCTTCGGCATTTTCAGAAAATTATCCACGTGCGGCTTCAAGTATTTCATTATCAAACTGAAGTTATTGAGCGCCACTGCTCCGCTCAAAAAAATCATTTCCGGATCATAAGCCGCAATCACATTCGATATCCCCTGCCCGTTAATTTTTCCAAGCTCTTCCATAAATCGAAAAACGACTTTATCTTTTCTGCGCGCCATCTCAAAAATATCCCTTGCCTCACTTGGAAACCGAACTTCCAAGCGGCGGCTCTTTGCCCAAATCCGGAAAAATTTCGGAATATTGCTTCCTGAAGCATAAGCCTCCCAATGGCCGCTTCCTTTTCGACAAGTGCAAGACAGATTATATTTCGTGTCAACCGCCATATGCCCAATTTCTCCCGCGTTCCCGTTTTTCCCGAGCAGAAGATTTCCATTCACAATCGCTCCGCCGCCAACTCCGGAGGACATGGTAACATATACAATATCTCTAGACTTCTTTCCGGCGCCAAAATATTTTTCCCCCAGCGCCCCCGCGTTGCAGTCGTTAATAATCGAAACCGGCAACCTGAATGCTCTTTTGAGCGGTTCAACAATCGGCACAAAGCCAAAATTCATATTCGGCGGATTTGCGCTTGCTCCTTTTTTGCGGTCAATCGGTCCGGCGATACTCACTCCAATGCCTTTATAATTTCTCTCACTGCTGTCGCCGCCAATCAGTTTTTTTATCTCGCCAATTATTTGATCCGCAACAACTTTTCCCGATTTTCCCTCTCGGACTGTTTTCGCAATATTTTTTTTGATTATTTTCCCGCCGCCGTCAACAATCGCTGTTCGCAAATTCGTCCCTCCAACATCCACCGCAATCGCCAAATTTTTCATAAATACATCTTTTTATAGACATTGCGCTGTCATTATATTATCATAATCTCATCTTTATGGCCAAACTAATTTTTGCTTCCACTCATAATTCCGATATGCGCTATGCGGTGAAAGTCCCGATCACCAGCGCGTTTTTCTGTTTGGAAATCAAAAACAAGAAGCTGGCGTTCCTGGATAAAAGAGACAAGGATTTGATCTTGAGAAATCCCGCAATCTTCCAAATGTGCGGAAGGAAAAGACCAAACCTTGAAGAGGTTTTGCTCGAACCTTTGCTGGCGGAAGCAAAGAAGCTGAAACACAAAACCCTTGATCGCAACAAGCTGGCCCTAGTAATCCTCAAAAAATACAAGTTATTGAGGCAAAGAATCAAGGTTCCCATCCACTTCCCGCTCGATATGTTCGAATTTTTGCGAAAAAACGGCGCAAAACTCATTCCCACTTTTCCACTTTTTCCAGAACGGGCGGTGAAAACAGCCGAAGAAATAAAATTTATCAAAGAAAGCCTCTCGCGCACAAAAATGGCTTTTTGGGTTGTCGAAAATATTTTGCGCAGATCAAAAATCAGAAAAAACAAAATCTATTGCCAAAATAAAATTCTGACAAGTGAATTTCTGAAGCAGGAAGCCGAGAAAGCGCTTATCGAAAAAGGAATGTTTGACTTGCTTGGAATGATTATCTCGACTGGCAAGCAAACTGCCATTCCTCACCATATCGGGGCGGGACCGATTTTGCCCCACCAGCCAATTGTTTGCGATATTTTCCCCCGCCACCGTGCCTCCGGATATTTCTCTGATATGACTCGAACCTATGTTAAGGGAAAACCCTCACCGGAAATCGAAAAAATGCATCAAGCGGTCTTGAAAGCTCAAAAGGCCGCCTTTGGAAAAATCCGGTCCGGCGCAAAGGCCAAGGATATCTTCGACGCGGCCGCAAGAGCAATCTCTGATTTGGGTTATTTGATTCCTTCAGACAAAAAACTTTCACTGTCTGACCATTCCAATCCTCAGCCAGAAAAACCCGCTCTTATTCACGGTCTGGGACACGGCGTTGGCCTCGATATCCACGAAAAGCCGAGTCTCAAAGCCGACTCGGAAGATATTTTGCAAGCGGGAAATGTGATCACGGTTGAGCCGGGACTATATTATCCGGAAGTCGGGGGCGTTCGAATTGAAGACATGGTTCTCGTTACCAAAACCGGCTGCCAAAATCTCACAAATTATCCAAAAAAATTTATAATTCCCTAGAAAAATCCTTTCATATATTAATATATGAAAGGATTTTCAGTTTTTTGCAAAAGAAAAAACCGGGCCGCACGGGCCCGAGTTAGCTATGAATTCAAAAGTCCCCCGTATAATAATAGTAATAGCCCAGGTAAGATTCCAGCCTTCGATAAAAAAGGCTGTCCTGGACCGCAAGACGATCTGTCCAATATTTTATCAAAACATATAGTTTTGCTGCAATCCGCGCCGCAAGACCTTTCGCGCAATATTTTTCAAGACATACAGCGCAGATTACAAAACTCACATCTTCTAGAAGTGGACTAAAAATCCCAGTCATGAAATGATACTGGGACGGAGAATCACCACCGCAAACGAGGCAGTGATTCTTTCCAAGCTTCCTCAAAGAACACTTCATAACCACCTCCCTTTAGCAAGTTTCCCCTCAATAGATTCTTGAACAAATTTCAAAAAAAAGCAAGGTCCATAAAAAGAAAATTTTCCAGAAGAACATGAAACTCCCCGCGCCTACCTGCCTGCCGGCAAGGCAGAGAATCCCCCAAAGGCCGGAATGGAAAGCCTCCATCCGACGATTTTATCCAGTCCTAGTAGCCGTGGCTACTACAGCAGATTAGGCTACTCGTGTTATTCTGCTTGGGAGAATAAATATCTAAAACAATCCTCTTATTTTCCCCTCCCTATTCACATCAATTCTTTCTGCGGCAGGGGATTTGGGAAGGCCCGGCATAGTCATTATGTCACCGGCAAAAGAGACAATGAAGCCCGCGCCGTTTGCCAGACGAATTTCCCGAATATTCAAAACAAAATTTGAGGGCCGGCCAATTTTTTTTGGATCATCTGAAAGAGAATATTGCGTTTTGGCAATGCAAACTGGCATCCTGTCAAGGCGAAATCTTGACAGATTTTTTATTTGTTTCTTGGCCTTGTCGGAAAATTCAACCGCCTTTGCGCCATAAATTTCTTTCGCGATTATCTCAATCTTCCTGGAAATCGTCTCCTTTGCATCGTAAAGCGGAGCAAATTTTGATTTTTCTTTTTTTACTGTGTTTATAACTTCTTTTGCCAAATCAATTCCGCCTCTTCCGCCGCGCGCCCAGACACCCGAGCGGGCAAATCTCGCCTCCAAATCTTTCACGGCTTCTTCCATGAACTGAATTTCCTTTTTAGTGTCGGTCGGAAAAATGTTTAGCGCCACGACCGCCGGCACGCCGAATTTTTTCAAATTTTCGAGATGCTTTTCAAGATTCAATATTCCTTTTTCAAGCGCTTCGAGATTTTCTTTCTTCAAGTTATTGATTGGCGCGCCTCCATGATATTTGAGCGCCCGAACTGTCGCCACGATTACCACTGCATCAGGCTTGAGTCCCGCCATTTGGCATTTTATGTCAAAAAATTTCTCCGCTCCAAGATCAGCTCCAAAGCCGGCTTCGGTGATGGCATAATCTCCAAGTTTCAAGGCGTATTTAGTTGCCATCAAGCTATTGCATCCATGAGCGATATTCGCGAACGGACCGCCGTGAATGAGCACGGGCGTATGCTCCAAAGTTTGCGCCAGATTTGGCTTCAGCGCGTCCTTGAGAAGCGCCGTCATCGCTCCTTCGGCCTTCAGTTGCCGGGCATACACCGGTTTTCCTTTTTTATCAAACGCAATCACAATCCTCCCCAATCTCCTTTTGAGATCTATTATATCTCGAGCAAGACACAAAATAGCCATAATTTCCGAAGCTACTGAAATATCAAATCCTTCCCGGCGGGAAATTGCTCCGGATTTTTTTCTAATTTTTAGGGTAATCTCCCGCAAAGCCCTGTCATTGAGATCCAGTGATCGCCGCCAAGTTATTCTCTTCAAATCAATTTCGAGTTTATTGCCAAAGTAAATGTGATTGTCAATCAAGGAAGCCAGCAAGTTATTAGCCGAAGTTACCGCATGAATATCTCCGGTAAAGTGAAGATTGATGTCTTCCATTGGCAAAACTTGGGCATATCCGCCGCCAGCCGCTCCTCCTTTTATGCCAAAACAAGGACCCAGTGACGGCTCGCGCAAAGCTAAAACCGCTTTTTCTCCAAGCATCCAAAATGCTTGCGCGAGACCAATAGAAGTTGTCGTTTTCCCTTCCCCGGCCGGAGTGGGCGTGATAGCCGTCACTAAAATCAGTTTCCCGTCTTTTTTCCCTTTTATTTTCTGCCAAAGCACTGGGGAAAGTTTTGCCTTGTATTCACCGTGCAATTCCAAATCTCTTTCGACAATACCGATTTTCTTGGCAATTTCCCGAATGGGCTTCATTTTGGCCTTTTGGGCGATTTGGATGTCAGAAAGCATAACTTTTTTACAAATTACTAATCTGTACGAATATACTAATTTTTTCTAGAATAAAATTTTTGAATATTGCAATAACTTTCTTTGGTTTATTCGTATATTCGTAAGAGATTCGTAATTCGTAAAGAATTACAGAACTTTATATTTCACCACTATCGAATTTTCATTCAATTTTTCTACATCCATCAACTCCAAATCCACGTCAAAATCCCCTTTGCAGATTCCCAAACCATCCCCAAAGATTTTCGGCTCAATTGTGAGCCAAATTTCGTCAATTAGCCCACGTTTCAAAAATTCTGAATTCAAATATTGACCTCCGCCCAAAACGGCCGATTTATAGCCTTCTTTTTCGAGATCCGCCAAAACTTTTTCCGGCTCGCCCGTCACCCATTTCACGTTTTTCATTTCGGGAGGATTCTTAAGCAAAGTAAAAACTACATTCAAACGATCTGGCAAGGGTTTGGGAAGAGCTTGCCCCGCATGAAAACTACTCTGATTTTCTATTTTATCTGTGGAATTATGAGCCGTGTTTTTTCCGGGCTTTGGCGCAAGGGTAAAGAAAGTTTTGTCTCCCATGATAACAACGCCGTGCTTTTTTGACACGGCCGCAAACATTTTTTTGTCTTCACGCGATGTCCAATCGGGGAAATGATCGCTGGAGCGAGCAATTTTCCCGTCAGCCGTCATCGCCATCATGAGGATTATTTTCATCCTAACATTCAATGTTAGGAAACCCCAACATTCAATGTTAGGAGCCCCCAACGTTAACTATTTCCGCTTTGATCGCCGGATGAGGATCATAGTTTTCCAGCGTGAAGTCTTCTATGACAAAATCGTCGATATTTTTCTTCTTTGGGTTCAACTTGAGAGTCGGGAAAGGTCTTGGCTCGCGGGAAATCTGCTCTTTCACTTGGTCAAAATGATTGGAATAAATATGAACGTCTCCAAAAATATGCACAAATTCTCCCGCCGGAATTCCCGTAACTTGAGAAACCATGAGAAGGAGCAGGGCATAGCTCGCGATATTGAACGGCACGCCCAAGAAAACATCGGCACTGCGCTGATACATTCCAAGATTGAGTTTGTCATTCACGACCGCGAATTGATAGGTCGTGTGGCAAAAAGGAGGCACTTCGTTGCGATTTTGCGGAGACGCCATTGAATAAATGAAGTCTGGATTCCAAGCAGAAACGACATAGGATTTGCGATAGGGCTTGTCTTTGAGCCCGGAGATGCAGTACCCAAGCTGGTCAATGAGATGCCCGTCGGAGCCCGGCCATTTGCGCCACATCCGGCCATATATCGTCACAAGATCTCCCCATTTTTTCACAAACTCGCTCTCTGCCGGCTCAGCTTTTAGCCTGGCAATAAACGTATCTTTATTCATATCTTCCTCCGGAGCATTCTCAAGCGCCCATTTGTGATACTTTTTCCAAGCCCACTCATCCCAAATGTGAACATCTCGGTCAACAAGATATTTGATGTTTGAATCCCCTGACAAAAACCAGAGCAATTCCTCAAAAATTCCCCGATAGAAAACTTTTTTGGTGGTGAGCAGGGGAAACCCTTCGCTCAAATCAAAGCGCATCATCCGGCCAAAGACTGAACGAATGAAAGGCAGTTCCTCGCCTTTTTTGCGATATTGTTCCTGAACTTCAGGCGTGAGAAATAATTTTTTGTCCGAACCGTTCTCAAGAATGTCTTTCAAGAGATTGAGATATTGGTATTCGGGATGCATGATATTTTTTGCGAATTACCAATCTCCACTTCGCTTTACGAATGCACAAATCGCGAATTATATATTCGTATATTTGTAAAAGATTCGTAATTCGTAAAGTTATTCTAAAATACCGTCAAGGTTCACATCATAAAGAATCTGCTCTTGAATCAGTCTGTAATCAACAATTTCCTGATCAGAAAACCAATGCTTGATTTCCATCTCAGCCTCTTCAACAGAGCCGGAAGCATGGACAAGGTTTCGCACTGATCGATTGTCGCTATCGCCCATCTGATAAGAATCAAGGACATAATCACCGCGAATGGTCCCTACATCGGAAGTAAGGGGTTCTGTTCCACCAACAAGCTTTCGCACAATCTGAACCGCGTGCGCTCCCTGCCAAACCATAGCCACTACCGGACCACTGGTTACATATCTTTTGAGATTGTCAAGGATTCTTTGGGAAATCTCAAGCGGATCACGCGAAGGAGGTTCCAGGCCCTTGCTTTCATAGCCTTTTATGGTTTTTTCCCCCGTAACCCGGCGCCAATTTGGATCAAGAGTGTAGTGCTGTTCAACAAATTCCGGATTCGGCACAAGCATTTTAATCGCCGCTAACTTTAGGCCGATTCTCTCAAATCGCTTGATAATCTCACCCACAAGCGATCTTTGCACGCCATCGGGTTTTACAATCACCAATGTTTGTTCGCTCTTGAAGTGTTTTTTCATTTTTCGTTGTTCTCAATTGTTATAATGTTATAAAAAGTTAGCTTCAGTTTGCTAACTAAAAAAATAGTAGCAGAAAAAAATCCTTTGGGCAAATCCGCGTAGATATCTAGTTTCTATAGCCTAAATAATAAAAAAACCGGCCGCGTCCGCGAAAGCTATTTTTAGCTTCCCTAAACGGGCCGGGTGAGAGTTATAAATTTTTACCTCTTACCCCGACGGCAACAGCGGAAACTGTCTCTCCCACCATCGCCGGAGGCGAGTGCTCCAGCGGTAGTGGTTCCGTGCCGGCCGGGGGCAAATCAACCGGTAGATAACCGGCCAGCAACAAAGGCTGACCAGGAAAATGCTCGTCCACGTGGCCTGGCCGTCCAGCTCCAGGCCGAAAAACAACACCGTGAAGGCCACTGCGCAAAGTGCAGTGGCCAATGAAAAGGGGACTGTCGCCAATTCCCATATCAAAAAAGACCATTTTTTGGTATAATTAAGGCAGTATTTAAGCCTTAAGCAAGTCAAAACAAT
>FWPV01015501.1_pt1 | contig 10944 bp, 11 predicted proteins | sample 2228371 | NCBI WGS metagenome assembly FWPV01 (sample SAMEA103939776, study PRJEB20133) | metagenome | reverse complement strand
GGGTGGGGGGTCAGGGCAGGAGGGCGACTTTGCCGGCGACCTTGCGGTCAGCGAGGTCGGCGAGCGCCCGGGCCGCCTCCTCCAGCGGGTAGGTCGTCGGCTCGACCGGGCGCAAGGTGCCCGCCGCGATCAACGCCAGCACCTCGTCGAGCAGACGCTGGTTCTCCTCGGGGTGGCGGCCCGCCCAGGCGCCCCAGTCGACGCCCACCACCCTGCGGTTGCGCAGCAGGATCTGGTTGGCCGGCAGCCGGGGGATCCCCGCCACGAAGCCGATCACCACGTACTGGCCGTCCTCGCCGAGGGCCCGCAGGCAGGTCTCGCCGAGCTCGCCGCCGATCGGGTCGTACAGCACGTCGACCCCACCGCCCGAGAGCTCCTTGGCCCGCTCTTTCACGTCCTCGGTGCTCGAGTCGATCACCTCCGCCGCGCCCCGGCTGCGGGCGAGCTCACGCTTGTCGGCCGTGGAGGCCGCGGCGATCACGCGCAGACCGAGCGCGTGGCCGATGTCGACCGCGGCCAGCCCCACGCCGCTGCCCGCTCCGAGCACGAGCATCGTCTGGCCCGCTCGCACACCTGCCCGCTGGGTCAGCGCGAACCAACCGGTGAGGTAGCTCTGCATGAACGTGGCGGCCTGGCCGTCGCTCAGCGTGTCGGGCACCTTCAGTGCCCGGGTGGCCGCCACCACGGCTTCGGATGCGTAGCCACCCAGCCCGACGTTGGCGAGCACGCGGTCGCCGACGCTCAGCTCGGTGACGCCGTCGCCGAGTTCGCTCACCCGCCCGACCACCTCCATGCCGGGCACGAACGGTGTCGGCGGCTTGATCTGGTAGCGCCCCTGCACGAACAGCCCGTCCACGAAGTTGACCCCGCAGGCCCCGACGGCGAGGCGCACCATCCCCGGCCCGAGCGGTGGCGCTGGCTGCTCGACGAGCTCGAGCTGCTCGAACGGTCCGAACTCCCGGCAGACGATCGCACGCATGGGCGCGCACCGTACCCAAGCCCGCCGTAGGGTCGAGAGCCGTGATGCGGTTCTGTGCTCCGTTCCCGATGTTCCCGGCCGACCACCTGCTGGCCCTGGCACCCGTGGCCGAGGCGGCGGGGTTCCACTCGATCGCCGTGCCCGACAGCGTCTTCTACCCCGAACACGTCTCGGCCGACTACCCGTACTCGGCCGACGGTCGGCGCTTCTGGGCTCCTGAGACCCCCTTCGTTGAGCCGTTCGTGGCCATCGCCGCGATGGCGGCGGTCACGACCCGGATCCGGTTCGTGACCAACGTGGTCAAGCTGCCCCTGCGGGATCCCCTCATCGTCGCCAAGCAGCTGAGCTCGCTCGCTGTGCTGTCGGGCGAGCCTGTCGTGGATCCCCGAGGAGTTCCGCTTCACCCGCACGGACATGCGCACCCGCGGCGCCCGGCTCGACGAGCAGATCGAGATCCTGCGCCTGGTGTGCGCGGGAGGTGGCCCGCAGTGGGTGGAGCACCACGGCCGCCACTACGAGTTCGACCGACTGATGATCAGCCCTGCACCGCGCGAGCCGGTGCGCATCCACGTGGGCGGCCACAGTGACCCGGCCCTCCGGCGGGCCGCTCGGGTCGGCGACGGCTGGATCTCGGTCCAGGCCACGAGCGAGGAGATCCTGCGGGTGGCCGTCGAGCTGGCCCGCCTCCGGGCCGAGCTGGGTCGCACCGACGTACCGTTCGACCTGAACGTGCTACCGCTCGACACGTTCACGCTCGACGGCTACCGGCGGCTCGCCGAGGCGATCGAGGGCCACGGCATGCAGCCGGTGTTCCAGGTGGTGCCGTGGTACTTCCACGGCGACGACCCCGAGGACCTGCTCGTGCGCCACGACGCGCTGCGCCGCTTCGGCGACGACGTCATCGCCGCGGTGTGACCCGGCGGCGCCAGGAATCTGACACACTGTCAGAACCAGGCGAGGTGACGGGGGAGCGATGGGCACCTACTGCGTGACGGGGACGGCCTCGGGCATCGGCGCAGCCACCAAGGCGCGACTCGAGGCCGATGGGCACCGGGTGATCGGGGTCGATCTGCGCGACGCGGAGGTGGTCGCCGACCTCAGCACGCCCGACGGCCGCACGGCGGCGATCGACGGTGTGCTCGCGGCCTGCGGTGGGGTGCTCGACGGGCTGGCCCCGTGTGCAGGTGTCAGCACCCCAGCGCCCAACCGCTTGGTCGTGGCGGTCAACTTCTTCGGCACGATCGCGCTCGTCGAGGGCCTGCGCGAGGCGCTCACCCGCGGCACCGACCCGGCGGTCGTCATGATCTCGTCGAACTCCACGACCATGACGCCGGGCCTGCCCGTGGCCGAGGCCCTGGCCCACCTCACCGACGACGAGCAGTCCGTGATCGCCCGGTACGACGACCCGACCGCGTTCTTGGCCTATCCCGCCGGCAAGCTGGCGATCGCGTTCTGGACCCGCATGCGGGCCGTCACCCCGGACTGGATCGGCGCGGGCATCCGCCTGAACGCCGTCGCCCCGGGGGTGATCGACACCGCGATGACCCGACCCCTGCTCGAGATGCCGGGCTACCAGGAGGCCGTCGCGCAGATCCCCATCCCGGCCGGCCGGTGGGGCCGCCCCGAGGAGATCGCCGAGGTCATCGCGTTCTTGCTGTCGCCGCGGGCCAGCTACGTGGTGGGCCAGGTGCTCTTCGTCGACGGCGGCACCGACGCGCTGCTGCAGCCGACCGCCCATCCCCACCCCCTGCCCGGCTGATCGATGGGCCTGCGCGACGACGACCCGGTGGCCTGGCTGGTGGCGTGCGAGGAGATCCGCCAGCTGGCCAGCCGCTACGCCGTGCTGATGGATGCCCGCGACCTCGACGCGCTGGTGGAGCTGTTCGTGCCCGACGTCCAGGTGGGCGGTGACCAGCGCGGTCGCGCGGCGTTGCGGGAGCGCTTCGCCGACCAGCTCCGCGGGCTGCGGCGCAGCATCTTGGTCACCGGCAACCACGTGATCGACGTGCTCGACGCCGACCGGGCGACCGGCATCGTCAGCTGCCGGGGCGAGATCGAGCCGATCGACGAGCCGGGCACGTGGGTGGTGCAGCAGATCCAGTACCACGACACCTACGAGCGGCGCGACGGCCGGTGGCTGTTCGTGCGGCGTCGTCATCTGCTCTGGTACGGCGCCGACCTGCTGCAGCGCCCGATCGGGCTGCCCGAGGCCCGCTGGCCGGCCCGCCACACGGGGAAAGGCGAGCTGCCCGAGTGGTACCCCAGCTGGCGGGCCTGGGTCAGGGATCGCTGAGGGAGTGCGGAAGCGGCGAGCTGACCCTGGCCGGTGCGGCTGGCGTCAGCGGGCGGGGACGAGCCCGCCGTCGGCGATGAGCACCTGCCCGGTGACGAAGCTCGCGGCGTCCGACACCAAGAACAGCGCCGGGCCCACCATCTCGGTGGGCTGGGCCATGCGCTTCATCCACGAGGCCGCCGCCATCGAGGCCTGTGCCTCGGGTGGGTTGTTGCGCACCATGTCGGTGTCAACCGTGCCGGGCGCGAGGGCGTTCACCCGGATCCCCCGGGTGGCGAACTCGGCGGCCATGGAGCGGGTGAACGACAGCAGCGCCGTCTTGGCGGCGCCGTACATCGAGTTGAACGTGGTCGGCAAGAACGCCCCGGCGGAGATCACGTTCAGCACCGCGGCGTGCGGGCTGGCCTCGAGGTGCGGGAGCGCTGCTTGCACCAAGAACACCGGGCCCCGCAGGTCGACGTCGAAGATCTTGGCCCAGGCGTCGGGAGTGAACCGGCCGAGCGGCTGGGTGAGTGCGGTCGCGGCGTTGTTGACCACGATGTCGACCCCCCCGAAGCGCTCCACGGTGGCCGCCACCACCGCCTCGGGTGCGCCGAGCTCACCGAGGTGGGCGGCAACGCCGAGCGCGTCGGCGCCCGCAGCCCGCAAGGCCGCCTCGGTCTCGGCGCAGGCTTCGGGTTTGCGGCTGGCCACCACCACGTTCGCCCCGGCGGCGGCGAAGCCCTCGGCGATCGCCCGCCCGATGCCTCGGGTGCCACCGGTGACGATGGCGGTGCGGCCGGTCAGGTCGAACAAGCGGTGCAGGTCGTCGCGGCGCACGTGACCTCCTTCGGGTCAGCTGCCCGTGTAGCGCGCGGGGCGGCCCTCGGCGCGAGCGGCACGGAACTCGGCGTAGTCGTCGCTCCGGTTGAGGAACGTCTGGAAGATCAGCTCGTCGGCCATGGACGCGCGGACCTGGGGCTCGGCCAGGTGCGAGATCACCCGCCGGGCGAGCTTGACGGTCACCATCGGTGCAGCGGCGATCTTCTCGGCCATCTCGAAGGCGGTCGCGTCGAGCTGGTCGGGGGGCACCACGCGCGACACGATGCCCAGGGCGAGGGCCTCATCGGCTCGCAGCACCCGGCCGGTGAGGACCATGTCGCTCGCCACGCCGTGGCCGCACATCTGGAACAGCCGCGCGACGCCCCCGGTGTCGGGGATCACGCCGTGGCTGACCTCGGGCAGCATGAAGCGAGCACCCTCGGCGGCGATGCGGATGTCGCACAGCAGCGCCCGCTGGAACGACCCGCCGATGGCCCAGCCCTGGATGGCCACGATCACCGGGGCGTCGATCGAGAACAGCTGTTGGATGCCCTCGTGGCCGCGGCGCATGAGCTCGTGATGGGTCATCGTCACCTGACCGCCGCCGATGGCCGCGACGTCGCGCCCCGACGACCAGCTCGCACCTTCGCCCCGCCACACCACGGCCCGCACGTCGCGCCGGGTCGTCAGCTCGCGCAGGATCGCGAACAGCTGGGCGTCCATGTCGTCGTCGAAGGCGTTGTGCTTCGCCGGGTTGTCGTTGGTGATCACGGCGATCTCGCCGCGGTACTCGAGGTGGACCTGACCGGCCATCACGCACTTCCTTCGGCTGGGTCGATGAACGGGCCTTTGCCCATCTGCTCGCGCACGGTGACCACCGGTGGGTTGGTGAGCGTGCGCCGTTGCCAGTTCGCGCCGTCGACGACGAGGGTGTGGCCGGAGATGAACCGGGCGTACGGCGAGGCGAGGAACGTCGCCGCCCAGCCGAGCTCGTGACGCTGGCCCACTCGCAGCGCCGGCTGGCAGGCGTCGGCGTCGTGGGTGCGGGCCAAGTTGGCCTGGATGTCGGCGGTCATGTCCTCGTGGGGCATGAGCCCGGGCACCAGCCCGTTGACCTGGATGCCGTACGGCCCCCACTCGACGGCGAGGGTCTCGGTGAGGTTCTTCACCCCCGCTTTGGCCGCGGCCGAGTGGGCGAATCCGGGGCCGCCGGTCCACGCGTAGCTGGCGCCGACGTTGATGATCGATGCCGGCGTACCCGCGGCCAGGTGACGGCGGGCGAACTCGCGCGAGCACAGGTAGGTACCGGTGAGGGTGATGTCGACCACGGTGCGCCAGGCGTTGGGCGACATGTCCTCGGCCGGGACGGGGAAGTTGGCGGCCGCGTTGTTCACCAGCACGTCGGGGAGGCCGAACGCGGCCTCGGCGGCGTCGAACATGGCGCTGATCGAGTCGGCGTCGCGGATGTCGCAGGGGGTGGCCAGCACGCGCGCGCCGAGCGCCTCCAGGGCGACCCGGCCCGCTTCGAGGTGCTCGGGCTTGCGACTGGCCACCACGATCGCCGCACCGAGGCGCGCGAACTCTGCGGCGACGGCCTTGCCAAGTCCGGTACCACCGCCGGTGACCACGACGGCCACCCCGTCGAAGGTGCCCGGCCGCAGGGCGGTCTCGCCGACCGGGGGAGGCGGCGGGAGCCCGATCAGGCCCCGGTGGTCGGTCATGGAGCGGTCCTCCTTGCGTGGGTGGGCTCACGCACCGGTCAGCACGTGGGCGCGGCCGTTGGCCGCGAACTCAGCGACCAGCCCAGCGCGGTCGGCGTCGGTCAGCGGGCGCAGGGGGGCATCCCGGCTGGGCCGCCACCACACCGGGTCGGTGGTCTGCCAGCCTTCGGCCCGCAGGGGTGGCTTGTGCACTTTGTTGTTGGCCGTGAGCGGGATCTGCTCGACGATTCGCACGAACGACGGCGCCCACTTGGTACCGAGGTCCCGCTGATCGGCCAAGAACGCGTCGAAGGCCGCCGGATCGAACGTCGTGCCCGGCTGCAGCTCGAGCGCGGCCATCACCTGGTCGCCGGTGCGAGGGTCGGGCACGGCGTAGACGGCGACCATCACGACGCCGGGGAACCGGTGCAGGATGTGCTCCACCGGAGCGGCGGCGAAGTTCTCACTGTCGACGCGCAGCCAGTCGCTGCTACGGCCGGCGAAGTAGAAGAACCCGTCGGCGTCGCGGTAGGCGAGGTCGCCGGTCCAGTACCACCCGTTGCGCAGGCGCTCACCGGTCGCCTCGTCGTTGCGGTAGTAGCCCTCGAACATCCCGCCACCGGTGCGGTTGACGAGCTCGCCGATCGCTTCGTGGGCGTTGACGAGGCCGCCGTGCTCGTCGAACACCGCCGGTGGGCACTCGCGCCCGGTCTCGGGGTCGACCACGGCGACGTCGGAGCCGTCGTCGGTGCGGGGGCGGCCGAGCGCGTTCGGTGGGGTGTCGGGCGTGCGCATGATCACCACGACGCTCTCGCTCGAGCCGTACCCCTCCACGAGCGGGCAGCCGAAGCGGTCCTGGAAGCGCTCCCGGTCGAGTGCGCTGGCCTCGGTGCCAAAGCCGAGGCGCAGGCGGTGGTCGCGGTCGTGTTCGGTGGGTGGTTGGGCGAGCACGTAGGCGATCGTGCGCCCCACATAGGTGAAGTAGGTGCAGCCGTAGCGCCGGATGTCGTCGAGCCAGCCGCTGGCGGAGAACCGCCGGCGCAGCACCACGGTGGCTCCGGTGGATAGCGCCGGAGCCCAGCAGGCCATGAGCGCATTGCCGTGGAACAGCGGCATGGAGCAGTAGCAGACGTCGTCACGATTGATGCCGTAGCCCGCGGCGGCACGGGCCGCGGTGACGCCCATCCGCTCCGTGCTGCACACGACCGCTTTGGGCGCGCTGGTCGAGCCCGAGGTGAACAGCAGCCACAGTGGGTGGTCGGGGGGCGGCTCGGTGTCGGGCAGTGGCGCGTCGGCGACCTCGGCGAGCATGGTGGCGTACGGCTCGTCGTCGACCACCAGCACGCGATCGGCACCGATGCCGAGCTCGAGCCCGTCGAGCAGGTCGAGATGGTCGCGGTCGGTGACGATCAGCTGGCAGTCGGTGTGGCGGATGTCGCGGGCCAGCTCGGCACCCCGTCGGGTGGGGTTGATGCCGACCACGGTGGCGCCGGCGAGGGCGGCACCGCCGGCGAGGAACAGGTGCTCGGGCACATTGTCGAGCAGCACCCCGACGTGGAACGGGCGGGTGGCATCCTGCAACGGGGCGAGCAGCGCCGCCCGCTCGGCCGAGGCGCGGACCACTTGGTCCCAGGTCCACTGTCGGTCCTCGAACACGTAGCCGGGGTGCTCGTCACCCAGCCGGGCCCGCAGGAGCTCGCCCACCGTGCTCACGTCGTCCGCCCGTCGACATTCTCGGTCGGATTCGTGTCGCTCGGTGTCAGGAATCCGACCGAGATCGGGGGGAGCGGGTGGCGGTAGAGCTTGGCGGCGTTCTCGGCGCAGAGCTTGCGCAGCACCTCGGCTGGCAGGTGCCCCCACGCCCGGTGCAGGACGTCTTGGGTCTCGGGCCAGGTGGAGTCGCCGTGGGGGTAGTCGACTTCGACCATGATGTGATCTTGGCCGATCAGCTCATAGAGGTCGATCGTCGAGGGGTCGTCGAGCGTGCAGAACCAGAACGCCCGCCGCAGCACGTCAGCCGGTCGCTCGTCCCAGCCCTGCCCGTAGCCGCTGCGGTCGACGATGTTCTCGAGTCGGTCGATGAGCATCGGCACCCAACCGATGCCTCCCTCGCTCATCGCGATCTGGAGCTCGGGGAAGCGGACCGGATAGCCGCTCCAGAGCCACTCGGCACACGCCGTGAGGCTCAGCTGGCCGAACAAGGTGGCGCCGAGCTGCAGCGCCGGCGCGCCCTCGGGCATGGGGTGCATCCCGCTCGAGCCCACGTGCAGCGAGATCACGGTGCCGGTCTCGACGCAGGCTTCGATCACGGGGTCCCACCAGCCGGTGAACAGGCTCGGCAAGCCCACCTGGTGGGGTCGTTCGGGGAGCGTGACCGACACGAAACCTCGCTCGGCGTTGCGGCGGATCTCTTCGGCGGCGAGGTGGGCGTCGGCCAGGTAGGTGATCCCGCACGGGATGAAGCGCTCCGGGTAGACCCCCCACCACTCCTCGGCCAGCCAGTCGTTCCAGGCCCGGGTCACCGCCAGGCCGAGCTCGGGGTCCGAGCAGGTCGAGAACACGCGCCCGGCGAACCCGGCGATCTGGGAGGGGAAACACAGCGAGGCCCAGCAGCCGATCAGGTCCATGTCCCGGACCCGGTGGTGCACGTCGTAACAGCCCGGGCGCATGTCCTCGAAGCGTGCGGGCTCGAGCGAGCGCAGCTCGGGCCGCCGACCGGCCACGGCGTTCATCCCGACCTGGGTGTACCGCTGCCCGTCGAACTCCCACACCTGGTGCCCGCGCTCGTCGACGACCAGGCGAGGTGCCCGAGGCTGCAGGCGGGTCGGCAGCCTCCCGTCGAACATGTCGGGGGGCTCGACGAGGTGGTCGTCGACCGAGATGAGTGGGTATCGCACCGGCCGAGGTGCAGGGTCGGGGAGCAACACCTCGGTGTTGGTCGGCCCGATCCGGTAGGTGTCGGTGAGGGTCACGTCGGTGCCTCCGTGAGGTAGTCCTGGGCCTGGACGTAGCCACCGTTGGGCACGTTCGGGTCGCCGAGCGCACGCACCACGGCCTCGCCGACCGCGGCTGGCGCCACCCCTCGCGACGCCACGAACTCGAGCGCCGCCCCAGCGGCGAGCACGCGCTCGGTGGCGACGAAGCCAGGGTTCACGTTGATGGCTCGGATACCCCGATCGCCGTACTCCAGGGCGAGCATGTCGGCGATGCGGTGGAAGCCCGCCTTGGTGGCCGCGTACACGAGCGACCACCCGCCCTCCCCGGCCGGACGGTTCGGCGTGTGCTGGCCAGCGCCCGAGGTGATGTTCACGAAGGTCCCGCGCAGGCCCGTGACGGGATCCGGCTCACCGGCCAGCATGTGCTGCACGGCTCGGTGCGTGATCACGAGCTGCGCGGTCAGGTTGCCGGTCACGCGCCGCACGATGTCGTCCACCTCGACCTCACCGAACCGGCAGTCGTTGCCCGGGCCGACGTAGATGGCGTTGTTGACCACGACGTCGCACCGGCCGGCGAACGCTTCGAAGACGGCGTCGACGACGCCGCACAGCGTGTCGAGCTCGAGCAGGTCCATCGCCACGGGCACACAGCGCGCACCGGTCGCCTCGATCTCGGCCTGGGTGACCTCGAGGCTGCCCGGCAGCACCGCACCGGACTCCGGGCTCGTGGCCGAACCCTCCCGCAACGTGCGAGCGGTGATCGCCACGTCGTAGCCGGCCCGGGCGAGCGCGACGGCGCTGGCCTTGCCGACCCCTCTGCTCGCGCCGGTCACCAGCGCCGTCGGTCGTCGCATCGCTCCCCCTGGCGTGCGAAGCGGCGGTGTGCCGCGGTGTCAGCCCTTGCGCCAGCGCCCGGTCTCGGGATCCAGTCGCAGCATGCGGATGGCGTTGCCGCGGGCGATCTTCCAGACCGTCTCGTCGTCGAGGTCGGCCACCTGCTCGGCGAAGATCTTCTTGGTGTAGGGCCAGGTCGAGTCGGTGTGCGGGTAGTCGGTCTCGAACGTGACGTTGTCGACCCCGATGCGGTGCAGGCTCTCCAGGCCGTGGCGGTCGCGGTAGAAGCAGCCGAAGATCTGGCGGTGCCAGTAGGTGGACGGGGGCTCCGGCACGAGGTCGCGCACCCCGCCCCAGGCCCGGTGCTCGACCCAGACGTCGTCGGCCCGCTCCAAGATGTACGGGATCCAGCCGATCTGGCCCTCGCTGTAGGCGAGACGGAGCTCGGGGTAGCGAACGAGCACGCCGGAGAACAAAAAGTCGCTGAGCGAGCTCATGGCGTTGCCGAAGCTCAAGGTGGCGGCCACCGCGGGCGGGGCGTCAGGTGACGTGGCGGGCATCTGGCTGGACGAGCCGATGTGCATGCAGACCACGGTGCCCGTTTCGGCGCAAGCCTGGAAGAAGGGCTCCCAGTAGCCCGAGTGCAGCGTCGGCAGCCCGAGCTTGGCCGGGATCTCGCTGAACGCGACCGCCGTGCAGCCGCGTGCCGCGTTGCGCCGCACCTCGGCCGCCGCCGCCTCGACGTCCCAGAGCGGGATGAGCGGCAGGGGGATCAGGCGGCCGTCGGCGTCGCCGCACCACTCCTCGACCATCCAGTCGTTGTAGGCGAGCACGCACGCCATCGCGAGGTCTTTGTCCTTGCGCTCGGCGAAGGTCTGGCCGCAAAAGCGCGGCATCGTGGGGAAGCACAGCGACGACTCGACGTGGTCGAGGTCCATGTCCGCGAGGCGTGCTTTGGGGTCGTAGCACCCGGGTCGCATCTCGTCGTAGGTGATCGGCGACAGCGTCATCTCGTCGCGGTCGAAGCCGACGGCGGCCACATGGCGCTTGTGGGGAGCGACGAGGTCCTCGTAGAACCAGGTGTCGGCCTTGGGTTGGCTGTCGTCCCATTCGATCTCGTAGCTCGTGCCGCCGATGTAGCGCATCGAGCCGATGCCGCGGCGCTCGACCCGGGGCACGTCGGGGTGGTTCCGCCACTTGGCCGGGAGCCACCGCTCGAACAGGTGGGGCGGCTCGACGACATGGTCGTCCACGGAGATGAGCTTGGGGATCTCGCGCTCGCCGGTCATGTCACGTCACCTCGCTCGCTCGGGACGTCGCCCGCGCCGGTACTGGTTTCTGACACAGTATCAGATTTGGCTGCGGTGGTCGCCGCCGGGGGCGGCGGCGGAGGCGGCGACG
>FWPV01004226.1_pt1 | contig 10944 bp, 8 predicted proteins | sample 2228371 | NCBI WGS metagenome assembly FWPV01 (sample SAMEA103939776, study PRJEB20133) | metagenome | reverse complement strand
CAGATGGTTCTCCAGTTCCCGCACGTTCCCCGGCCAGTCGTACGCCTGCAGCGCTTCCACGGCGGCCGGAGTGAACTCAACATCCTTGCCGGTACGGGAGGTCAGCCCCTTCAGGATGTGGTGGATGAGGAGGGGAATGTCTTCCCGCCGCTCCCGCAGCGGAGGCACGTGCAGGGGAGCCACCGAGAGACGGTAGTACAGATCCTCCCGAAAGGTGCCCTGCGACATCATCTCCGTGAGGTTCCGGTTGGTGGCTGCCAGGACCCGCACGTCCACCGGCCGAGGCCGGGAGTCGCCCAGGACGTCGATTTCCCGTTCCTGCAGAACGCGCAGCAGCTTGGCCTGCATGTTGACCGGCAGTTCCCCGATCTCGTCCAGGAAAATGCTGCCTCCTTCCGCTGCCTCGAACTTGCCTTTGCGGTCGGAGACGGCGCCGGTGAAGGCGCCTTTGCGGTAACCGAAAAGCTCCGATTCCATCAGATCACGGGGGATGGCTGCGCAGTTGACCACCACGAAAGGTCCCGTCTTCCGTGCGCTGTTGAAGTGGATGGCCCGGGCCAGCAGCTCCTTGCCGGTCCCGCTCTCCCCGGTGATGAGGACGGTGGTCTCCACAGCCGCCAACTGTTCCGCCATCGACAGCACTTCGAGAAAAGCCTTGGACTTCCCCGTGATCCCCTTGAATTCGAACTTGGACTGCACCTCCCGGGCGAGACGGCGGTTTTCCTCCAGCAGCTCGGCCAACTGCAGAGCCTTGTGGATCGCATGCAGGATCTCTTCCTTCTCGAAGGGCTTGGAGAGGAAGTCGGCGGCGCCGTTACGGATTGCCTCCACCGCCCGGTCGATGGAACCGTATGCGGTCAGGACGATTACCGGCAGCTCCGGGCGTTGGGCCCGGACCCGGCGCAACAGCTCGAGGCCGTCCATCTCCGGCATCCGCAGGTCGGTCACCATCAGGTCCGGCGCTTCTTCGAGCCGCCGCAGAGCCTCCCGGGGAGAAGACAGCGGTACGACCTCGAATCCCGCTTCAGACAGGTGGTAGTCCAGCACCCGGAGCAGGTTCCGGTCATCGTCCACCAGCAGGATCTTTGCCTTGCGCATGCCCTCGGCCAAGCTACAGCGCCCGGTCGACGTCGTATTCCTCGAGCACGGTCCGGATCTCCTGGAGAAAGCGGGCCGCCAACGCTCCGTCAATGACCCGGTGGTCGTAGCTTAGAGACAGATACATGATCGAACGGATGGCGATGGCGTCGTCGACCACCACCGGGCGCTTCTTGATGGCGCCTACGCCCAGGATGCCCACCTGCGGCTGGTTGATGATGGGCAGCCCGAAGATGTTGCCGAACACGCCGGGGTTGGTCACCGTGAAGGTCCCGCCCTGGACGTCGGCAGGCACCAGTTTCTTCTGCTGGGCTTTCACGGCCAGCTCGTTGGCCGCGCGGGCAAGTCCCAGCAGGTTCTTCTCTTCGGCGTGGCGGATCACCGGCACGATCAGCCCCGAGTCGAGGGCCACCGCCACCCCCAGGTGAATGTAGTCCTTGCGGATGATGCGATCGCCGTCCACCGAGCTGTTGACCAGCGGATAGGCCTTGAGCGCCAGGACGGTGGCATGCAGGATGAAGGGCGTATACGTCAGGTTGAATCCGTTCTCGGCGGTGAAACGCGCCTTGACCCCTTCCCGGAACCTGACGATGCGGGTCATGTCCACCTCGGCCACCGTGTAGGTGTGCGGTGAAATCCTCTTGCTGCGGACCATGTGCTCGGCAATCGCCTTGCGCATGGGGGTCATTTCGATGATCTCGATCCGGCCCTCGGTGTCCGCGGCGAAACTTCCCTCCGCCGGGGCCGACTCGCCGGCCTCGGGTGCCGCTGCGGTGGCGGTACCGGTGGTTGCCGGACGGGAACGCTGGTCCAGAAACCGGACCACATCGTCCCGGGTGACGCGCCCGCCCCGTCCAGACCCCTCGATCCGATCGATCTCTTCGGCCGTCAGGCCCTCCGCGCGGGCCAGGCTGCGGGCCACCGGGGACATGGGACGGCCGGACACCGCGGCCGGGGCTTCCTCGGCGGGGGACGTTTCCACCGCCTGCGGAGCGGCGGCAGACTTGGCTTTCGCCGCGGACTCCTCGGTCTCAATCCGGGCCAACACGCTCCCCACCGGAACCGTCTTGCCCTCCTCCGCCAGGATCTCGACAATCACACCGGAAGCGGGAGCAGGGATCTCGCTGTCAACCTTGTCGGTGGTGATCTCCAGCAAACCCTCGTCCCGGTCGACCCGGTCCCCCCGTTTGTGAAGCCACTTGGCGACCGTTCCCTCGGTGATGCTTTCACCCATTTCGGGCATCAGCACGTCGATCCTCATGACGACTCAGCTTACACGGGAGCCGGCCGCCAAGCAAAAGAATCGTCGCCGTGGCACATCGGGAGAAAAGACGGCACAATGAGTCGAACCATGCTGCTGATTTGGACCTGGCTTCTGCTTTCGGTTGGGGTCCTGTGGGCTGGGCCCGCCGGATCCGGCGACCACGGTGCTCCCCCTTTCCAGGACTGGTCCACGGGAGCGACCATCCGCTTCGACTACTACCATTCCGGTGACGCCGCGACCGAGAAAATCAGCGTTGACGGGTATCGCCTCGAAGGGCAATGGCCCGGCAGCCGAACCCGCCTGGTCGATGATCTGGACCTGGGCAAGTACCGGTTCGAGGTCCGTGATCGGGAATCCGGGCGACTCCTGTACTCACGGGGATTCAGCAGCATTTTCGGCGAGTGGGAAACCACCGGCGAAGCCCGCAGCGGAGTCTGGAGGACGTTCCATGAATCCCAGCGCTTTCCCGAACCGCTCCGCCCGTGTCGCCTGTCCTTGCTCAAGCGTTCCATCCGGGGCGGCTTCGAGCCCCTCTTCGAGACGACTCTGGAACCTGGAGGTCGTTGGGTGGACCGCTCGCCGGTGGGCCGCCGGGGCGAGGTGGCTGTCCTGCTGGAACAGGGCGAGCCTGCGGTCAAGGTGGACCTGCTGATCCTCGGCGACGGCTACACGAGGACGGAGAGGAGCAAGTTCCGGCGCGACGCGGAACGCCTGACGGGAGCGTTGCTGGAGACCGAGCCCTTCCTGTCGCGGCGGCGGGACTTCAATGTCCGCATCCTTTACCTGGATGCCGAGGAGTCCGGGATCAGCGACCCGCGCCAGGGCCTGTGGCGGAACTCACCCTTGGGCCTCAGTTTCAACGCCCTGGACATGGATCGTTACGTGCTCACCTACCGCAACCGGGAGCTGAGAGAGGCGGCGGCAGCAGCTCCCTATGACGTCATCATGATTCTGTACAACGCCCGCAAGTACGGAGGCGGCGGCATTTTCAACCTCTGGGGGACTTGCTCTGCCGACTCCCAGGTTGCCGACTATGTCTTTGTCCATGAGTTCGGGCATACCTTTGCCGGACTGGCGGACGAGTACTACAGCTCCCAGGTAAGCTACGAGGCGATGACGCCGCCGGGAGTCGAGCCGTGGGAACCGAATCTGACGGCGTTGCTCGATCCTGCCGCCCTGAAGTGGAAAGACCTGGTCTCCCCCGGCACGCCGGTGCCGACCCCGTGGGATCAGGCGGCGTATGACCGCGCTACCGCCGACTATGAGGCCCGGAGGGCGGAGCTGGTGAGCAAGGGCCGCGATGCGGAAGTGGAGAAGCTCTTTCAGGAACACCGGCAAACCACCGCCGCCCTGTGGAGCCGGGAGAAGTATGCGGGCCGGGTGGGGGCCTTCGAAGGTGCGGGTTACGAGGCCAAAGGACTGTACCGCCCCGCTCTGGACTGCATCATGTTCAGCCGCAACCCCACCGATTTCTGTCCGGTATGTCGGCGGGCGGTGGAGCGGGTGATCGACCTTTACACCCGCCCCTGAGCGGCGGCTCCGACGCGGTCCGTGAACCAAATACCGCCCCGTTCCGTTTAAGCAGGTATGAGACACACCTGCATGCAACCCCACCCTGGTATCCGGATCGACCGAATCCCCGCCTCCGGAGGTGTGGAAGGCCTGCTGTTCAGCGCCGCCACCTGGCTGGTCTTCCTGGCCGTTCCCGAGGTCCGGGACTTTCTGCTGATCGCCCTGGCAGGAGGCATTCCGACGGCCGCCCTGCTTTACTACTGGCGTCACCAGACCAGGTGGTAACGGGATCGGCCGGGTGTACCCGGCTACCGTCCGATCCGCAGGCTTCAGCGGGGCCGCCCCCTTCAATCGAAGCTGGGCTGGGCCCTTGACTCCACCAGCCGCAACTTGCCGTCGGCACTGGCAGGCAACGCGTCGACCTGTTCGATCCGCCACTGGAAGGTTGGCTCCAGATGGCTTCTGACCAGGGTCTGCAGGCGTTCAAGCTCTTCATTGCGTGCCTCCCGCAGGGGGACGATCTGGAGCAGCACGTGGCGTTGATCCACCTGCACGAGCCGGTACTGGCGGACCCATGGCTGGGTCCGACCCACCTCGTCCAGCAGATGGAGGCCTGAAGCGGAGCCCCCTTCGGGCAACATCAGGCGGTCGACCCGCCGACCCTGGATTCCGGCCAGAGTGCCGTAGGGCAGACCGCAGGGACAGGGTCGCGGACCGCGAACCACCATGTCCCCCAGCCGATAGCGGATCAGCGGCTGGGCGAAGGAGTGCAGGGCCGTTCCCACCAGTTCGCCTGCCTCGCCCTCCGCCGCCGCGGTTCCGCCCTCACGCAGCACCTCCACCAGGACCCCTTCCTCGCAGAGGTGAAGCAAGCCGGTACGGCGGCACTGCCAGGCGATGAGGTTGAACTCGTGGCAGCCATAAAGTTCGGCGACCTCGCAACCGAACGCCCGCTGCAAAAAACGGCGCATCCCTGCTGTGAGAGTCTCACCGCCGGCCAGGACCATGCGCAGCGACAGGCTCTTCCCGCCGGAAGCCAGCGCCTCGGCCGCCAGACACAGGATGTTGGGATAGCCGATCAGGATGTCGGGTCTGATTTCGTCCAGGCGACGGGCGATTTCCCGATGATCCAGGGTTACGTCGATGGGATGGATGCGGCCGAGACCGATGGACTGCAGCCGGCGAGGCAGCCTCGGGAACCGTTCCATGCGCTGGGGAGGCCAGAGGGCAGCGATTCGGTGACGGGGACGGACGCCCAGCCGCAGCAGAATCCGAAGTCGAAGCGCGCTGAGGATCCGCTCTTCCCCCGGGCTCAGGACCAGCCGCAAAGGAAATCCTGTGGAGCCGGAGGTTCGTCGCTGGATCAGGCGGACACCGGCAAATCGGCGGCTGATTGTCGTCTCTCCCGCCGCCCGCAGTCCCGGTTTGGTCATGTGCGGGAGCAGCTCCAGATCCCCGAGGTTGCGTACCACGCCCGGCCGAAGACCCAGCCGGTCCAGCTCCTCCCGATACCAGGGGACAGTGGCATAGGCGTGCTCCACGAGGCGGCGGAGCCGGGCTTCCTGGAAGGCATCCAGACGCTGCCGGGAAACCCCGCGGGGATCCAGCAGGACGCGCAAGGATTCAAGCCGGTCGCGCGTCATGGAGTGGTTCCACCGGCAAATCGATCCGTGCCGGAGGTAGAACCGGGCCTGGGGGAGCGGTTCGACGGGTCCGCTGGTGAGAAGACCCCGAGGGGGCAACGATCGCCCATCTCGTAGTCCGGATAGGAAACCCATTCCAGCTGAAACTCCGGTGCCAGGGCCGCCAGCACTTCTTCAAAGGTGGGGAACCAGTCTGAGGTTTCCTGTCCCCGATAGATCCCGATGGTCCCGATCATCTCCGGCGACCATCCCACCCGCGGGATGAGCACCTCCACCTGCGGATAGACCTGTTGCCACAGCTCCCAGACGTCGTTCAGCCGCACGCCCTGCTCGGCTTCCCCCTGAATCGCCATGGCGAGCTGAAACTTGAAAGTGTGGAAGCCCCTGACTCGCCCACTTTGGAGATCCGCCAGCACCTCGTCCACGGACTGCCGGCGGGGAAGCTGAACGTAGAACCGCATCACCAGGCTACCCTCTTCCACCATTGCCCGGTGGGCCGCCGCCGCATAGGTCCGCCACTGATGGGGGAAGGCCAGGGTGTTGAAACAACCATCGCCGATGACCAAGTCCACCTGAGAATCGAGCAGGTCCGGCGTCTGAACCCAGTCCCCCCGGACCGCCCGCCGGACCCCGGGGCGATCGCCCGGCCAGACACATCGGATCATGTCGGCGGCCAGCTCGATGGCTGTCAGCCGGGTGCCCGGCGGCCACCTCATCTCCGCGATCTCCGGCGTGACTCCCCACAGCGCCACGGCCAGGTTGCGGCCAAGCCGCCGGGCTGTCTGGTCGGCCGCCCGTTCCATGGCGCTGATGTCGGGGGCCGAGGGTCGCAAGGGAGGGGTCCAGAGGTCAAAGCGACGGGCTATGGAATCCCAGTGGCTGTCTTCGGTTCGCTTGAACATGCTCTCTCCATTGTCGCTTGCCGACCCCCTGGAGCCTCAAGACCCTTGCTCGTGACCATGCGTCTGCTCCATCCCGATCTGGGTCCGCAGCTCCACCGCTCTGCTCCGACGCTTCCTGCTCACCGCGCCGTTCCTTCGCCTGCTTCCCTTCTGGGGCAGGCTCTGAAAAAGAACTCCACGAAGGTTGGGAACCGCCGGTCAGCCAGAGGTTCCCGGAGCAGGAACATGCTGCTCAACGGCGGCACACGGCATCCAGCTTGACGAAATCCCGCCGGCGGAAGCAAGCAGGGATCGGGCAGAGGAGAGACAGAGACCTGGCTGGTTTCGCCCGCGAGGACGCCTACCCATTGGCTGCCCTCCTGCGGGCAATGGCGAGGACCGGCGCTTTGTACCGGGGAGCACTCGCTGACTCCGGGCTGGATTTAGAGTCCTGGTCCTCCAGAGCCTTCGGGCTAAGAACCGGCGTTTGGGAGCGGGCACCATCCAGGGCAGAAATGCTCGCAAAGCGGTGGAGAACCCGGCGATGCACCGGGGCTGTGGGCCTGGTGAGCTACGGGCCCTTTCTTGGGAACCCTCCGCCCAATATCATGAAACCAGTTGGTGTACAGCAGAAGGGAGGAAGGGAAATGGGAAACCGGTTCATCTGTTTGGCCGCCGTACTCTCGGCCGTGATGACAGTTCATGGACTTTCCCGGGACCCACCGAAGATTCAATGGCGCCTCAGTGGTGGCTACGCTCGTCTGTTCGAGGATCACCATGCGGCGGTCGGTACCGGTCTGCGTGTAGCCCTCACACCCCGAGTGAGCCTGGAAGCGGAGCTTCGACTGATGGGGCAGGCATTCGGCGATGACAACTTTCTCGTCACCGGCAATCTCATCTACGATTTGCGAAGTTCTTCCGGCGCGGTTCCGTATCTGATCGGAAGCATGGGGGTGATTCACAGCCGCCGCTCTTCCTTATTCGGCCACGAGACGTGGACCCGTACCGATATCACCGCGTCAGGCGGCGGAGGTGTGCGGTTCTATTTGGGTCGCCGCGTGTTCATTGGACTGGAGGGCCGGATCGGGCACGACCCTCTGGTCTACTCCGCGGCAAACGTGGGGTTTGTTCTCAAGTGACGGGTCTTGCATCAGGCTGATGTCGGTCGCTGCTCCCGGCCTGCGCTGTGCGGAATCGCCGCTTGTAGCAGCTTGGGCGGATCTTCAGCCTCGTCGCCTCTGACAGTCAATCCCAGCAAGACCAACCTCAGGTTAATTGGACCAGAGTTTTCACCCGGAAAGCGGCAGACCACCTGGTGCAGCTCTGTAATAGCCGCGAATCGATTTACCGGGTTCCGGCTGCACCATCAACCGTACCCCCAGCAGGTCGAGAGCCTGTTGCCGTAAAGGGGTGAGTCGGATCAGCGGAAAGAAGCGGTACGCTTCGGCGCCCGGGGCACAACCTCGCTCCTGGTCAGGCTCCCCCAAGTCGGCCAACATCGTTCGCAAACTCCCCTCGCTTTGGCCAGGCATGGCGCCATTGTCCCCAAGCGTTCAGTGAATACACGTTTTCCTGCGATTGGACCTTTCGCCGCCGTCGCCGAGAGCTTAACCTTGATCGCCATGGACAGACGCTTCCCGCTCCCTGTGCTCCTCCTGAGCCTGCTGCCGGTTGCCGCCTTTGCGGAACAGAAGTTCGATTATGCCCCCGGGACCGCTTACGACCCGGCCGTTCCGACGTTGGAACGGGTGGTGGGACACGACTGGGGAGAGGAAGTCTCCAGCTACGCGGAGATGGAACGGTATCTGGAGGCTCTCGCCGCCGCATCGCCGCGGGTGACTTTGCAGACCTATGGGAAGACGTGGGAGGGCCGCAACCTGCACTACCTGGTAGTGGCGTCCGAAGCCAATCACGCGCGCCTCGACGACCTGCGGCGGGGCTGGCGGGCCCTGGCCGACCCCGCGACGGATCCAGCGCCGGATCCGGCGTCCCTCCCGGTAGTGGTCTGGTTGATCTACGGCGTGCACGGCAACGAAATCTCGAGTCCGAACGCGGCCCTGCTGGCGGCGTACCACCTGGCGGCGGCCCGCAATGACCCGCTGGCGGATTCGGTGCTGCAGAACTGTGTCGTGCTGATCGATCCCCAACAGAATCCCGACGGCCGCGACCGCTTCGTCAACTACTTCCGCCAGACCCGAGGACGATGGCCGGACGGCGACCTGGCGGCCGCCGAGCACAATGAGGTTTGGCCGGCGGGCCGTACCAACCATTACTTCTTTGACCTGAACCGGGACTGGTTCGCCCGAACCCAGCCGGAGAGCCGGGCCCGAGTCGCCGTGTACCTGGACTGGTATCCGCAGGTGGTCGTGGACCTCCACGAGATGGGAGGCAACTCGACCTATTATTTCGCACCGCCTGCCGATCCCTTGAACCCCCACGTCTCCGCGCGGCAGGTGGAGTGGTTGCGGCGGTTCGGCCGCAACAACGCCCAATGGTTCGACCGCCTGCGCCTGGACTACTTCACCCGGGAGGTCTTCGATTCCTTCTATCCCGGCTATGGCGAAGGCTGGCCCATGTTCCACGGGGCGATCGGCATGACGTATGAACAGGCCTCGGTCAGAGGACTGGTGCTGGACCGGGACGACGACACCCGCCTGCACTTCCGGGAAAGCGTGCGCAACCACTTCGTCGCCTCCCTGGCCACGCTGGAGACGGCGGCCTCGAATCGCGAGGAGTTGCTGAGGTCGTTTGCCGAGTATCGGCGGGAGGCAGTCGCCCAGGGCCGGCAGGGAGCGGTCAAGGAGTTCCTGCTCCCGCCGGGCGCTGACCCCGGGCGGACGGCGGCGCTGGCTGCAAACCTGGCGGCGCAGGGAATCGAAGTCAGAGTTGCGGGACAGTCATTCCGCAACGACCGCGTCAGGGCTGTGGGTGCGAACTCGGTCCAAGCCAGGGATTTCCCATCCGGTACCTTCATCGTCTCCACCGCCCAGCCGGCGGGACGCCTGGTCTCCACCCTGCTGGAGACCCATGTGCCCATGCCGGACGAGTTCATCGAGCGGCAGAAGGCCCGCAAAGCGAAACGGTTGGGTGACGAAATCTACGACGTCACGGCATGGTCGCTGCCTTTGATTTACGACGTGGAGTGCTTCGCCGCCGAGACCCGGTCGGAGGTGGTTTCGGACCGCTTACGCCCGGATCAGGAGCCGGTGGGGGAAGTGGTCGGTGACCGGGCCCAGGTGGCTTATCTCGTGCCGTGGGGCCCGCATGCCTCGGCGAGACTGTTGGCGGAACTGTTACGGCGCCGCCTTCGCGTGCACTCGACCGACCAAGCATTTTCGCAGTCCAGCTTGGAGTTTCCACCCGGTTCCCTGATTATCAAGGTGAGGGAAAATCCGGCGGATCTCCACGAGCAGTTGGTGGAGGCTGCCCGTGCTACGGGAGCGCGGCTTTACCCTACCCACTCAGGTTGGGTCGACAGCGGAGTCAATCTCGGAAGCAACGAAGTCCGCTACATCAAGCCGCCCCGCGTGGCGATGGCTTATGGGATGCCCGTGCGGTCCAGTTCGGTGGGGGCGACCCGCTATCTCCTGGAACAGGCCTACAGCTACCCGGTCACCGTCATCCATGCCTACGATTTGCCGCGGGCGGAGCTCAAGCGCTATGACGTCCTGATTCTGCCCGACGTCTCCGCAGCGTTGGGCGGCTATTCCGGAGTGTTTGGCGAGCGTGGAGTTGCAAGGCTCAAGGAGTGGGTGAACTCCGGCGGGACTCTTGTTGCCATCGGGGAGGCTTCCCGATGGCTGACCGAAGAGAAAGTCGGCTTGCTGTCGACCCGTGTGGAGCGCAAGCAGATGGAGGCGAAGGAGACAGCGTCCCAAGAGAAGGAGGGCTCCGCCGGGTCGGAAGAGGGCACGCCGACCGGTGAAGATGCCTATGCCAAGCTGATCCAGCCGGATGAGGAATCGCCGGATGCGATTCCCGGGGCGCTGGTCCGGGTGCGGATCGACGGTGACCACTGGCTGGGTTTCGGCTACGACGGTGACACCTACGCCCTGGTCAACAGCAACCTCGTGTTCACTCCGCTGAAGCTGGACAAGGGGACCAACGTCGGCGTGTATTTTCCGGAAGACCAGTTGCTGGTGAGCGGTTTCGCCTGGGAAGGAACCATGCAGCAGCTCGCCAACAAGGCCTTTCTGATGTATCAGCGGGTGGGCCGGGGAAGGGTGGTGGCGTTCGCGGAGGATCCGAACTTCCGCGCCTATATGCACGGCCTGGACGGCCTCTTCCTGAATGCTGTGTTTCTCGGTCCCGCCCATTGACCGTATGGGAGGGGTTATCGGTGGGTTCCGGGGACCGGTTGCCGTCGGGGGCGGCGTCAGCCGGGAAGGTGGGTCTGCCACCAGTTTCGGGCCCGCTCCTGGGTCCAGGTCTGCGCCAGTCCTGACTCGTCCAGCTCGCGACAGATCAGGAGGAGGTCCTGGGGCCGCTGCTCGGGTTCCTTGGCCAGGCAGGCCATCACCAACTCCTCGAGGCGCCGGGGGATGGG
>FWPV01015499.1_pt1 | contig 10945 bp, 11 predicted proteins | sample 2228371 | NCBI WGS metagenome assembly FWPV01 (sample SAMEA103939776, study PRJEB20133) | metagenome | reverse complement strand
CATCGAGACTGCGCCTATCTGCCGATGATCGCGAGGGATGGCGCGCCCGTATCGCCGCGCGCCGATCTGGAAGCGGTGCATCCCGATGCCTTTTTCATCCTGGCCGAAGATATTGCCGCGGCCCGGCGGCAGGCGGACACCGTGCTGGTGGCGCTGCACAAGGGGATCGTGCACACGCCCGCCACGCTCGCCCCCTATGAACGGCCGATCGCCCATGCCGCGATCCGCGCCGGGGCTGATGCGGTGATTGCGCACCACGCGCACATCGCGCGCGGAATCGAATTTCACCGGGGCAAACCGATTTTCCATGGCCTTGGCAATGGCTGCGTGGTCACCCGCGCGCTTTCGCCGCAGCAGGACAATCCCGCGCGCGCGGCCTGGGCGCGACCACCTCGCTCGACACCAACTGGGACCCGGACGAGGCCTGGGACGGCGGGCTGGAGGCGGTCTTGCCCCACACCGACCTGTTCTTCCCCAACGAGCAGGAGGCGCTGCGCATCAGCCGCCGGCCCGACCTGCCCTCCGCCGCGGGCTATTTCCTCGGCCTGGGAGTGCGCGTGGTGGCGATCAAGCGCGGCGCGCAGGGCGCGCTGGTCTACACGGCGCAGGGCTGCCTGGAGCGCGGCGTGGCCCCGGTCAGCGGCGGCGACAGCATCGGCGCGGGTGACAGTTTCGACGCCGGCTTCCTGGGCGGCTGGCTGCGCGGGCTGCCGCTGGAACGCTGCCTGGAAATCGCGGCGGCGTGCGGGCGCTCGGTCGCGGCGCGGGTGGGCGGGCTGGCCGGTCAGCCCCGGTGGGAAGAGGTGGTGGGGGGATAGTGAGTCGACTTGCACGCCGAGTCGGGCTGGATGTGAGAAAGGAAAATATCTCACGCAAAGCCGCAAAGCGCGCCAAGGAAATCTTAATTCCTGGCTCCCATCGCTCCGAGCCCGGTTCGCTCGTGCTACGTGGAACGCCTCGTGGGAAAAATCCGTTCAATCTGATCCCCGAATCCGTTGACAGCTCGTTGCCAGCCAATCACCTCATCTCCTGGCAAGCTCTTTAACCCCACGGAGGTGGGGTTTGGCAATGTTGCCGCGGTTTCCAACCGCCAGGCACCGGTCACGGCGCGGAAAAGACCTAGGCGGGAGCCGCCTGGTGCCGCGCAGCGGACTTTGCTCCGCGGGGGATAGGTCCTGGCCCCGGTTGGACGCGGGGTGCGGTTGCCGGGGGGACAAAAGAAGGGCGCAGCGAGAGGGTTCCAGGCGGTTAGCCTGGTTCGCCTCGCTGCGCCCTACAGCGGTGACCGGCGTCGTATCAAATGAAGATGATCTGCGCGCCTTCGGTCATGTCCATGAAATCGCCGGCGGTGACGATATCTTCCACACCGTCGATGAAATCTTCCTTCTTCAGCCCGAACATGTCCACCGACATCTTGCAGGCGTACATGTGCGCGCCGGCGTCAGACAGCATCTGCAGGTACTCGCGCACGGGCGGCACTTCCAGTGCCTTCATCTTGTCGTTCATCAGCTTGGTGGCCAGGGCGGTCATGCCGGGCAGCGCGCCGACCAACTGCGGGATGCCCAGGTTGCCGGGGATGCCCATCAGGTTCATCTTCATGCTGGTGTTGCCGACCGGGGCGATCTCCAGGTGGTCGACGCGGTTCTTGACGATCATGTCCATGCCCCAGAAGGTGAAGAAGATAGTCACGTCGATGCCGTTGCCAAGCGCGGCCCAGCCCATCACCAGGGCGGGGTAGGCCATATCCAGGTTGCCCTTCGAACAGATAAATGCGATCTTGCGGTCTTCGCTCATTGCGGTTCTCCCTTTAATTTCTATATTTTGTTCTCCTGGGCGACGCCGTCGCCCAGGAGAACAAAAAGTCCGATTAGACGCAGCCTTCCGGCTTGCCCAGGCCCGAGATCCTGGCGACCTTCTTGGCCGGTCCCTTGGGGAAGAGGGTGAACAGGTCCTTGGTCGTCAGGCCGGAGCCGGTGGTGATCTGGCGCAGGGTGGGGGCCTTGCCCGAGGCCGTGCCGACCTTGCGGCAGAATTCGATCGCGGTCCAGTGGGCGGGGGTCAGCTCGGCGATGCCTTCTTCTTTGGCCAGCTCGACGGCGATGTCCTTGTCCCATTCGGCGGGGTTGGTCATGAAGCCTTCATCGTTGACCTGGACGGTCTTTCCAGCAATTGTGCGGGTTGCCATAGGTTTTTCCTCCAAAAAAATGTGTTTTGATTACGGTTTTTTCGGCCCAGGTTGGGCGGCCGGGGCCCAACCTGGCGGGCCGTGGTTATTTCGTCCCGTTGCCGCCGGCCTGGTTGCCGACCACGCGCAGGACCCTGAGGGTCAGCGCCAGCCCGCGCCGCACGGCCGGGTCCTGCATCTGGCGGAGAATGCTCAGCAGCGAAGTCTCGACTGGCTTGGCCACTTCCTGCTCGGCTTCGGTAAAGGTGTTGCGGACGAATGTCATGATTTCCGGCTGGGTCAGGTCCTTGACCACGTTGAGGATCAGGACGATGTTGTCGCCCAGGCGGTTGACGTCTTCCTCGGTGAACGAGGTGACCACGTTGTCGGCCAGGCGCAGCCCGCCGCGCGCGAAGGTGAAGTAGCCCTTGCGCTCGAGCTCTTCCATCAGCGTGGTGACCCTGTCAAAGCCTTCCATGATCACCGGGCGAGAGGTGTCGAGCATGTCGGTGACGCTGTCGAGGGTGTCGAGCGCCATTTCGAGCTGGGCGCGCTGGCGGATGACCTTCTTGAGCAGGCGGACCAGCTCGGACAGGTCGAGGTATTCCTTGACCTCCTCCAGCTCGCGGGTGGCCAGGGTCATGGCCTCGTGGGCCACCGGCAGCATGTCGGAGATCAGCTCCTCGCGTTCCAGGCGAGCGCGCTCGTTGATGCGCGCCTGTTCGGCCAGGTAGGCCACCTGGGCGGTCAGCGCGTCGATCTTCTGGTTCAGTTCAGCAACCTGTGGATCCATGGCGCCTCCTAGACCTTCCACTTGCCGGCCATCAGCATGTTGGGCGGGAGCGGCAGCTCCTGGCCCTTGAGCAGGATGTGCCAGTACATCCAGCGGAACATCATCTTGCCCCAGTGGTTGGCCTCCGACTCCTCGAGGAGGGTGAAGGGGCCCACGCCGGGCAGGGGATAGCGGCCGGGCAGGGGTTCCTGCGTGTAGTTGAAGTCAAGCAGCAGGCCCTTGCCGTAGCCCGACTCGATGAAGCAGTTGGCGTGCCCGTCGAAGTTCTCGATCAGCGGCAGCCCATCCGTGTAGCGGACGAAGTTCTCGCCGAACAGGTCGATGGCGTAGTGGGCCACCGAGCCGGCTTTCGAGGTGGGCACGCTGGCGGCGTCGCCCAGGACGAAGATGTTGTCGAAGTGGTTCGACAGGAAGGTGTGCTGGTTGACCGGCGAGAAGTTCAGCTCGTCGCCCAGGCCAGACTTGCCCACCACGTCGGCGCCCTTGTTGAGCGGGATGCTGACCAGCAGGTCGTACTCGACCTCGCGCTCGTCGTAGGAGACGATCTTCTTCGCATCCGGGTCGACGTGCTCGATCATGAACTCCGGTTCGACCTTGATGTTCTTGCGGTCGAGGATGTCGCCGATGAGCTGCGAGGCGATCGGCTTGGTGAAGGCGCCCGGCAGGGGGGTGGCGTAGACCAGCTCGACCCGGTCGCGCATCCCGCGCTTGGTGAAGAACCAGTCGGCCAGCATGATGAATTCCAGCGGGGCGACCGGGCACTTGATGGGGTTCTCGACCACGTTGATCAGCAGCCGCCCGCCTTCCCACTTGCGCAGCTTCTCGGCCAGCGCCACCGCGCCTTCCAGGTTGTAGAAGGTGTGGATCGACTTACCCCACTCGTGCTCGGCCAGCCCGGGGGTTTCCTCGGGGTGGATGTCGCAGCCGGTGGCGATGATGAGGTAGTCGTAGCGCAGGCTGGAGCCGTCGCCCAGGCGGACGGTGTTGTTCTCCGGCTCGATCATTTCGATCTTGCTCATGACCAGCCTGACCTGCGAGGGCATGAAGTACTGCTTGGGCTTGACCACGTCTTTCTTGCTGTTCATCTCGAAGGGGATGAACAGGAACCCGGGCTGGTAGTAGTGGATGGGGTCCTGGTCAACCAGGGTGATCTGCCACTGGTCCATGTCGAGCATGCGGACCAGGCGATTTGCGACCATGGTGCCGGCGGTCCCGGCGCCGAGGATGAGGAGTTTTTTCATAGGATCGTCCTTTACAGAAACTGGGTAAGATTGGCGATGCGCTGGAGGCGCTCGATAAAACCGGTGCGTTCGGTCAAGATGCTTTCGACGGCGCGGGCGGCCAGGGCCGGCCAGGTCTCGACCCGCGCGCGCTGGTCGGGCGCGACGACCGGGATGGCGGCGGCCGCCTGGAGGAGCGTTTCAAGAGGCAGGTTGTGGGCGGCGGCCAGGCGGCCCAACCGGGCGGCTTCTTCGCCCGCCGCGGGCCGCTGCCAGTAGAACTGGCCGGCCAGGAACAGCCCGATCGGCTCGCCCCGGTCGCGGATGGGCGCGGCGACGTACTGCAGGCCGCTGTGGCAGGTGAACTGCGTCTCGCCCGACAGGCTGGCGCGGGCAAACTCGCCCCAGCAGGCGGCGCAGCTTTCCAGCGCGGAGGGGCTGGCGGAGATCACCTGGTAGAAAGGCCCCGGGCGGCTCACCTGGGTCAGCGGCTGGCCGCGCATGTCCACCACCAGCGCGCTGATCTGGCTCACCCCGGCGAACAGGTCCTGGATGGTCTGGACGCAGTGGGTGGGGAAGGGGGCCTCGCCGGGCGGCGGGGCGGCTTCGGCAGGCGCGGCTTGCGCGGCGGTTGCGGCGGGGCCGCCGCTCAGCAGCCGCTCGACCTCGCTGCTGTGGAAGCGCCACTGCTGCCCGATCTTGACGCCCTTCAGCCGGCCATCCTGCAGCATGCGGTAGATGGTGATGCGGTCGACCTTGAGAATATCTTGAACCTGGCGGGCGGTGAGCAGTTCGGGCATAGTTGTTATCGAATGTTATAGCATGTTATTGCATTTCGATGATAATCCACCCCGGCAAGCCCAGATAGTGACAAATGTCACAGACGAATGTCATATTCGCGCCGGGCTCAGCCCGCTTCGATCAGCTCGACAGTCCCGCGCCCGCCGTCCACGGTGATCGTCTGCCCGTGGCGGATGCGCCTGGTGGCGACCCCGGTGGCCATGACGGCCGGGATGCCGTATTCGCGCGCCACGATGCTGCTGTGGCTGAGCGGGCCGCCGATGTCGGTCACCACGCCGGCGGCCATGGCGAACAGCGGCGTCCAGGCCGGGGTGGTGGTGACGGCGACGATGATATCGTTCGGGCGCATGCGGCCAAAATCCTCCGGCCCGCGCAGCAGGCAGGCCCGCGCGGAAGATGATTCCGGCGCGTGCGTTTGGGCGGGGACGGCGGGGTGTGTCCGAAAAAAACCTTATTTGCGGTTGCGCGGCTGTTTTTAGTGATACTCAGGCAGCATCTGCCCGTGCGCCGCGATGAGCTCATCCACCATGCCCCAGATCTGATCGAGGTCGAGTTCGGCGGCCGTGTGCGGATCGAGCATGGCCGCGTGGTAGATGTGCTCTTTTTTCCTGGTAAGCGCGGCTTCAACCACCAGGCTTTGAACGTTGACATTCGTTTGAATCAGCCCGGCCAGGTGGGGCGGGAGGGCGCCAATTTTGGTGGGCTGCACGCCGTTCTTGTCTACCAAACACGGCACTTCCACCGTGCAGCCACGCGGTAGATTATCGATGATGCCGTCGTTGGCGACATTCCCATAAATTACGCGGGGCAGGCCTGTTTCGAGGCTGTGAATAATGTAGGATCCGTATTCGTGCGACTGGGTGATCTGGTCAAAATTGGTTGCCAGGTGCATGATCCAGCGAATATCTCCCTCGGTCGCGTTTACCGCCAGCAGCTTCTTGCGAATATCGTCGTGATCGAGGGCTATATCCGGGTTCTCGATCGTGGCTTTGGTCAATTCCCAACCGGCCAGTTGGACCTGGCAGCGGCGGAGATATTCATCCAACGGGATGTCGAACTTTTCAACCAGGTCTGGACGATCGCGCTTGATGAACCAGGGCGTGTATTCGCTGAAATGCTCGCTCGATTCGGTCACAAAATACCCCAACCGCTTCAACATCTCGTAGCGAACCTTGTTATACCCTGGGACGCGTCCCTCGTCGATCACCTTGCGGATCAGGGGGTAAAGATCTTCGCTCCCTTGCCCGTGTTTGCGCTCAAACCGGAGATAAAACGCCATGTGGTTGATGCCCGCGCAAAGGAAGTTGATCTCGTCCAGCGGAACACCGATATCATTTGCCAGCTGCCAGGCAGTGCCTTGCACGCTGTGGCACAGGCCAACATTTTTGATCTTGCTCCCGCGGTTGACAGCCCACATATTCATGGCCATCGGATTGACGTAATTAAGCAGCAAGGCCCCAGGGCAAAGGTCTTCCATATCCGCGGTCACGCCCAGCAACACCGGGATAGTCCGCAGCGCGCGCATGATGCCGCCGATGCCAAGCGTGTCGCCGATTGTCTGCCGCAAGCCGTATTTTTTCGGAATTTCAAAGTCGATCACCGTGCTGGGCTGGTAACCGCCAATCTGGAACATGCACAGGACATAATCGGCGCCGTCCAATGCTTTCCTTCGATCGGTGGTGGACTCGACGGTTGGATGAGCGCCGACGGCCCTGGCGATGCGCGAGGCCACCAGGCCGGTCGTGTGCAGGCGGGTTTCATCGATGTCCATCAGGCTGATGGTGGATTCGGCCAATTCTGGGAAGCTGAGAATATCGCCCAATAAATTCTTCGCGAAAACCGTGCTGCCCGCGCCAATGAATGCTATTTTTGCCATAGAATACCTTTCTAACCTTTTATCGCACCCAGAACGATGCCCTTCACAAAATGCTTCTGCAAGAAGGGATAGACGATGAGAACCGGGATAAGCGCGACAAACATTTGCGCAGAGAGGAGCGTCTTGTCGTTCACGTTCCGAAATAGGAGCGCCTGCTCCAGGTTATTGATATCCCGGTTGACATTCATGGTAAAGAGGTAAGTTTGCAGCGGGTATTTGCCGATATCGAGGTAGATCAGCCCGGTAAAGTAATCATTCCAAAGCATGACAGCCGTAAACAGGGCAATCGTCACAATGGCCGGTTTGCTGAGCGGAACGACGATCCTGGTCAATATGGTGAAGAAACCCGCGCCGTCGACGGTTGCTGCTTCTTCAAGTTCATGCGGCAGCATGCGGATGAAGTTCATTACCACGATCATATTGAAAATCGGCAGCAAGAAAGGCAAAATCAAAACCAGGTAATTCTTCAATAAACCCAGGCTGCGGATCAAGAGATAAACGGGCACCAGGCCGGCATTGAACAACATCACGAAAATGATCACGAGCATAATGATGTTTCGCCCGGGTAAAATGCGCTCGGGCTTGCTCATGGGGTAGGCCATTAACACGGTAAAAATGGTGCTCAGAATCGTGCCGACAACTACCCTGATTACACTGACCATGAAGCTTTTCAAGAAAGCTGCCTGGCGGAGGACGACGGTATAAGAGTCGATCGAGAACTCTCGCGGCCATAAAAAAACGTTGCCCTTCACGACTTCGGACTGGGAAGACAGCGACATAGCCCAGACATTCAGCAGCGGCACGATGCAGATAAAGGCAAGAAATCCCATGGCCAGGTAGTTCAAGATTGTGAAGATTGAAATTCTTTTCATTAGAAGATCCTATAATCGGTGTATTTATAGGCTAATCCATAGGAGATAATCAGTAAAACCATCGACACTACCGATTTGAAGAAACCGACCGCTGTACCCAGTTCCCAGTTGAAATCGACCAATGAAATCCGGTAGACAAAAGTATCGATAATATCGGCCGTATCATAAACGACCGGGTTATACAGGTTAAGGACCTGGTCAAAGTTCGCATTCAAGATGCCGCCGATCGAAAGAATCGCGGTTAACAGCATGATCGGCATGAGACCCGGGATCGTAATGAAGCGGGTCGACTGCAGCCAGTTCGCGCCGTCAATTTTTGCCGATTCATACTGTTGCGGGTCAATGGTCAGTAAGGCGGCTAAATACAGAATCGTGTTAAACCCAAAATTTTTCCAGATGTCCGAGGCAATTAAGACCGTCCGGAACCACTCGTTGCTCCCCAAGAAGAATATTGGCTGGCCGCCAAACATTTCGATCAGGCTGTTGATCATGCCGCCGTCAGTGGTCAGCATGTTTTTCAGAATACCAGCCAGGATCACCCAGGAAATGAAATGAGGTAAATAGATCATCGTCTGCACAAAACGTTTGAACCATATCTTGCGGATCTCGTTGAGCAATATGGCGACGATGATGGGGATCGCAAAGCCGATCACAATCTTCAGAATAGCGATGATTAAGGTATTTTCAAATACGCGCCAGATATTCGGCAGCGAAAAAAGATATTCAAAGTGTTCTAGTCCAACCCATGGGCTTCCCATGATCCCGCGGGATGGCTTGAAATCTTTGAATGCAATGGTGATGCCGTACATAGGGACAATTTGAAAAATAAAAATGACAAGCAGTCCCGGCACCGTCATCAAATAAAGCGGCCATTTCCCTGCCATTCTTTTCCGTAAATTCTGGTACGAATTCCGGTTGTCCTGGTCAAACCCGGAAGAAAATACGCCCAGGGGTTTTTGGACGACCAAATTCTCATCTAAAGCATCCATGAAAAACTGCTCCTGTGGGTTCACAGAACTGGTCTGCGGTTCTGGTTCTAATCAGGACCGCCTTTGGTGATTAGCGGGCTGATCCGATCAACTGCTAACCACCAAAGGCGTAAAACAGGCATGAAAAGTAGTTTATTGGTTTACTTCGATCAGGATCTGTTCCCCACCCAGCTGCAGGTACTGCTTGATGAACTCATCATACGATGATACATCTTTATTCCCTGTGACGATATCGATGAACGTCTTTTCTTCCAGGTCTTCGAGGATCGATCCCTGTTTTTGCATGGTTAAGGTAGGCGCGCCAAAGTATGCGCTGAACACGTAATTCTCAGGGGGATAGCTTTCATGAACTGCGCACGACTTAAGGAAGATATCTTTGAATTGGTTGATGATCCATTCGTCTGAATTGTTCCGGCCCGAGATGATATCATACGCGCCCATGTGCACCTGGTATTGAGGATTTTCCGGATTGAACTCGGGGTCGTTGAGGGCTCTCACAAGCGGCGAGGAGTCGAAATAGAGGGGGTCTTGCCACTGCAGCGCGGCCCAGTTATTCAGCGGGATACCCTTGAATCCTTCTGTGTTTGCCAGGGCGCTCATTCGCTTCTGGAAGCTGTCTGGTTTCTTGAGCGCATCTGAGTCGAGGTAGTTGTTTACCGCAACAATCAGGGCTTCGGGGTGGGCATAATCTTTCCGAATGCCGTAATAAGCATTGGCTGGGAATGCGACGAAAGGCTTGTAAACCCCGGTCGATTTGCAGGGCGGGATCGGCGCCGCGATCCATTCAACCCCTTCTTTGTAGGTGGTGGCGAACCCAGGGTCCACCGGCTTCCAGAAGACGCCCATCCACAGCCCGATTTTTCCGGCGCCGACCGATTCGTCGACCTTAGCGAAGTCTTTCGAGGCGAATTCTGGGTCGATGCCGCCGATCTTGTATAGATCTTGGAACTGCTTCAGAATGGTCTTGAGGCCGGGGTCCAATGAACCGTAGACAATCTTTCCGTCTGGGCCTTTGATCAGCCGGGCGGGGTAATACCCGCAGGCATTGGCCATGATCTCAAATGTATTTAGCAACCTGGAATTCGGGCCGTCTTTGTCAAGCGGGAGCCCCCAGGTGTCTTTCTTGCCGTTGCCGTCCGGGTCTTCTTCGGTAAAGGCGATCGCCAGATCGAGCACTTCTTCCATCGTGGTGGGGACTTCGCGGCCCACCTTCTCCAACCAATCCTTACGGATCCACAGCGTGCGCAAAGACCCTTCAACATTCGAGGTTGCCGGGAGGCCGTAGACCGCTTCTCCGCGGGTTACCGGCGCAAACAGGGCGCCGTCGAACGCCATCAGCTTGGCCTTCACCGCCGGATCCATGTATTGATCGATATAGGGTTTCAGGTCGACCAGCATATCATTTTGGATCATTTCCTCGAACTCGCTCGAGGAAGCTGCGATCATGTCAGGCAGATCATCTGAAGCGATGGCCAGTTTTACCTGCTGCTGGTAACCTTCCATGGCTGTTTCGACTTTGTTGACAAAGCGAATTCCCATGGTCTCTTCCCAGACATCATATACCGCGTTATTGCCCGCCGTCTGGCCTTCGTAATACCCAAAGAACGTATCCGCGCTCTTGATCACCGACATCTCGACGGCCGGGTCCATCTTGTATAACGGCTGAGAAGCTGCCGGCGGCTCCTCCGTTGGAGCCGGCGCCTCGGTTTCGGGGGCTTTGGTTGGTTCGGGGGGCTTGGTCGGTTCCGTTTTTGGCGCATCGGTCGGGGAGGTTTTTGCGGCCTCAGTGGCTGCGGGGGCGGCCGGGCTGCAGGACGATAAAATCATTCCCGCCAGCAGCACAATTGTCATTATGTGATAGAAAAGCTTATTACGACCAGCTTGCATCTTCATCTTAATCTCCTGAATCTGTTTCCGGATGGAAATAAAAGAGAGTCTTTTGATAATATTGTTGAAGTTGTCTAATAGGCGTGATCGATAAACGACAACATTCACTGCACGCTAAATCAGCTCAAGAAGTATATTGCTCATCTACCAATAAATGTGAGAAATGTTCATTGACCTGGAGATATTGTCTTATGGGCCACCTCCACATTTTACAGTATTGTTATGTATATATACAAGTTCTAAATGCGTTATAAATAATATACAACATAACAAAGAAAAGTCAAGTGGATAATTTGACCAATCTGATTTTTTTAAGAACCGCCCCGGGAGCTGGGGCATTAAA
>FWPV01015498.1_pt1 | contig 10946 bp, 9 predicted proteins | sample 2228371 | NCBI WGS metagenome assembly FWPV01 (sample SAMEA103939776, study PRJEB20133) | metagenome | reverse complement strand
GCCAGTGCCAATCCACCTTCGTGACGCAAACTACCATGGTGCTAGCCAGCTAGGCCACGGAAAAGGGTACAAATACCCCCACGATTTTCCGGGCAACTGGGTCGAGCAACAGTATATGCCCGATGGAATTAAAACAGGCCCATACTATGAGCCAACCGAGCATGGATATGAAGCCAAAATAAAAGCGAGGTTGGAAGAAATACGACAGAAGCTAGCAGGTTCGGAGAGAATACCTGCGGACGCCGAAGAAGAAAACAAGCCGCCGGATCCTCCGAACACAAAGCCAGACTAAAGTAGGTTAGACGATTATTTTCAGGAACTCTTATTTCCTGAAAGTAATCGCAATTTCAGCAAACGGCGAGCTCAGCCTCCTCCAATCTGTCGCGTACCCAATCTTTTACCTTATCCAATGAAATACGCACTTGCTGCATAGTATCTCGGTCGCGGATGGTGACTGCTTGGTCCTCTAGCGTTTGGAAATCAACAGTTGCGCACCAAGGCGTGCCGATCTCATCTTGTCGCCGGTAGCGCCTGCCAATGCTCCTAGCATCATCATAATCTGCAAAGAAATACTTTCGAAGTTCATGATACAACTTCTGGCCAATCTCAGGCAGACCGCTCTTCTTGGAAAGTGGCAAGACAGCAATCTTTATCGGCGCAAGTCTAGGATGTAGCCGAAGTATAACCTCGACCTCAGCACCAGCTTCGCCACGTCCGCCGGGGATTTCCTCATATGCGTCTGAAAGGAATGCAAGAAGCGCTCGATCTACTCCACCCGAAGGTTCAATCACATAAGGCACAAACCGTTCGCCTGTCTCTTCATCAAAGTAACTAAGATCCTTGCCGCTGAATTCCATATGGCGCTTGAGATCATAATCCGTTCTATTCGCAATCCCCTCAAGCTCGCTCCAACCCATAGGGAACCGATACTCGACATCAGAGCATGCGCTAGCATAATGGGCTAACTCGTCCTCGCCATGGGGCCTAAGCCTCAAATTTTCACTCTTGATACCTAGGTTGGTATACCATTTGTAACGCTCTTCTAGCCAGTATTTATACCACTCATCCGCTTCCTCGGGCCGGGTAAAGTACTCGATCTCCATCTGTTCAAACTCACGCGTTCGAAAGATAAAGTTGCCCGGGGTTATCTCATTGCGGAACGACTTGCCAATTTGAGCTATGCCAAACGGAAGTTTTTTCCGTGTAGCATTCAGCACATTCTTGAAGTTTACAAAAATGCCCTGAGCGGTCTCTGGTCGAAGATAGACGACGGCTGCGCTTTCCTCAACAGGTCCCATGTAAGTCTTAAACATCATATTGAATTGACGCATCGGGGTAAGTTCGCCACCACATTCAGGGCACCTAACGCCTTCGAGAGCCTTCTCAAGGTTCCTTAGCTCCTCAGGCGTGCGCTTGACGGCATCCTCCTCCGTACGCATCTCTTCGACCAAATGATCAGCTCGAAATCGCCGCTTACACTGCTTGCAGTCAACCATTGGGTCAGTGAATGACTCAACGTGACCGCTTGCCCTCCAAACATCTGGATGCATCATGATTGCAGCATCCAAGCCAACAATATCATCGCGCTCCTGAACTACTGCTTTCCACCAAGCAGCTTTGATGTTATTCTTCAACAAAACGCCAATAGGCCCGTAATCCCATGTCGAGCCTATACCACCATATATTTCACTTGAGGGGAATATTAACCCCCGTCGCTTGCAAAGATTTACGATACTGTCCAAATTCTCAGCCATGCTTAGTCTCCAAAACACAAAAATTCCCTATGGAGTATTCTACGATTTACCCCAACTTAGAAAATTATAGCCGAACTGATGGGCTTGATTCAAGTGAGGCATATGATAAAAGCTAAACAGGGATAAACAGGGAAGGCTGTCCCATCGGACAGCCTTCCCCTCCGGAAGTTATATTAGGTTAGGACAGTTAGTCAGTTTTTGCCAGAAACATTTGAGTGACGTAAAACTCGCCAGAATCAGTAATGTAACTACACACAAAAATCGCCGTAAATCTAGGCTCCAAGATATTTGCCCGGTGGCCCTCGCTATCCATGAGCGCTTGATGACCACGCGACACGTCAACTATCGAGCAGTAGAATAGATTCTCCCCAACAAGAGCCCACGTTGGACGGCGCTTAAGTGCCGCTAGATATCGGTCCATTGCGGTTTTTAACCCCGGAGTAGGCGAGGTATGAGAGAAATAGTGCTTTACTGCCATTTCTTCGCTGTGAGCCCGGGCAACCTGTACAAGAATCGGATCAATTGTAAGCTGCTGAAGTCCTCGGCTAGCTCGTTCCTTGTTGACGAGCTCCACAAACCTAATCTCTTCCTGGGTCATCACCACGCTGTCATTTCCGGCAGGCGGACGGTTGGTCACCGTGGTGGACGTAAAGTTGCTTACGGTCATCAAAAGACCAAGGAAAAGCGATATTTTGGTCATTCATCCCTCCTCCACTACCAACCCTATCATTCCATACTTTAGCCCTAAAGCGTGGATGGAATTTCAATTACAGGTTTGGAAAAATAGATGCGCAATTGTAACTCATTGAGGTAACTATGTCAAGCCATAAATAGTGACGTATTCTCTTATAGCAGTAAATGCTTTCTTGCCTGCTATTTCATTCAGGGATTAACTTTCTTTTAAGAGACCAGAAAGTTGAAACTATGGCATAAATTGCCGGAAAACTTTACTATGAAGACCTTGTTCTGATAAAATTGGCGGCGATGTGGCTATCGTCAAATCAGATCGAACAGCCTGATATGCATATTCGAAGATTTTCTTATTAAATTGCACATTCATAGATTGAACTGGATCAAACTTACTTGTTGAAATGCATAGGAGGTAAAGTACATTGCGCTATTCCCGATTATTCGCTCCCACGCTCAGGGAAGTCCCTGCCGATGTTGAGATGCGGAGCCATGTCCTATTATTAAGGGCAGGATTCATTCGACAGCTTGCGGCTGGAATCTACGAATTTCTGCCACTCGGTTGGCGTGTGCTCGATAAGATATCGGATATCATACGCGATGAAATGAATAAAGCCGGCGCTCAAGAACTTCTTCTCCCAACACTACACCCAAGAGATCTTTGGGCAGAAAGTGGCCGTGAGGCGGCAATGAGCGACGTCCTTCTCAGCACTGAAGATCGCAAGGGCACAAAATATTACCTCGGACCCACGCATGAGGAAGTCATTACAGACTTAGTAAAACGAAATGTGCGTTCGTACCGAGATCTGCCTCTCAATCTCTATCAAATTCAAATGAAGTTCCGCGACGAACCAAGACCGCGCGGAGGGCTAATTCGTGCGCGCGAATTCCTAATGAAAGATGCCTACTCATTCCACAGCAATGAGGCAGACCTCGATGCTGAGTACCTTAAAATGTTTGACACCTATAATGCTATTTTTAAGCGATGTGGGTTATTAACGATTGCCGTTGACGCAAGCAGTGGCGCAATTGGCGGCAAGGAAACAAAGGAATTTATGTTGATCACTGATGCTGGCGAGGATTCAATTCTCCTGTGTCCTTCTTGTGGATATGCAGCAAACCAAGAGGTGGCGGATTTCAGGCTAATCATTCCGGAGGCTGCCGAACCGAAGCGCGAAATGGCAGAAGTAGACACACCTGGGGTACACACAGTTGAGCAAGTCTGCGATTTCCTTCGCACAACTCCCGACCGCCTACTTAAGACACTTATTTATATGGCAGACGGCAAGCCAGTTGCAGCGCTTGTTCGAGGCGACCGAGAGTTAAATGAGGGGCGATTCAAAGCAATTCTGGGAGCAAAAACGCTTGAGATGGCAACACCTGAACAGATACAAGAGTACACCGGCGGACCAATTGGCTTTAGCGGCCCTGTGGGCTTAAAAATCCCGATGTTCGCAGACGAAGAGACACGCGGCATGGTAAACTTCGTAACCGGAGCAAACAAGAAGGATACACACTTGGTAAATGTAAACTGGTCTGACATCAAGCAACCAGTAACTTGGAAGCGTCTGAGATACGCTGTGGCTGGCGACATCTGCGATGTATGCGAAACTCCATTTGAAGAGAAGCGAGGCATCGAGCTGGGCCATATTTTCAAGCTCCGTTATGCAATTTCCGAACCACTAAGTGCAACCTTTACCGATGAAAATGGAGTTGATAAACTAATAATAATGGGTTGCTATGGAATCGGCGTAAGTCGGATTATTTCGGCGGTAGCCGAAGTCAGCAACGATGAAAACGGACTTATCTGGCCCCTAAGCATTGCGCCGTATTCGGTTCATCTCATCTGTGCAAATATCACCGACGAGACGCAATTCAATCTAGCCGAAAAAATATACAAAGACTTAAACGAAGCCGGCATTGATGTGCTTTACGACGACCGCGAGGAACGCGCTGGGGTGAAATTCAAAGATGCCGACTTGATTGGCATACCTATCCAGATCGTTGTCGGTAGGTCTGCTCCCGAGGGCAAGGTTGAAATCCGCGATCGCGCAACTAAAACGGGTGAAATGGTAGTCACCGAAGAGGTCGTTCAATCAATTCGCAAACGAATGAAACAACTCCACGACTAAACATTATGCAATAACAGTAGCACCATCAGATGGCGTGCACACATATACTTGTGGAGTTATCCCAATGCGCGCTTTGTAATCTTCGGGCACGCGTTCGAGAAATTCGTCTACAGCTTCGTTTGCGACAAGGCTAACGGTACATCCGCCAAATCCCGCTCCCGTCATTCTGCTTCCATATACACCCGGTATCTTCCAAGCAGCTTCTACTAATACATCGAGCTCTCTGCAGCTTACCTCGTATAGGTCTCTAAGCGATTCGTGCGACTGGTTCATCAACCTCCCAAAAATGGAAAGCTTTCCATGGCGCAGAGCCTCAGTGCTTTTTAGGACGCGCTCATTCTCGGTAATCACGTGTTCGGCACGTCTGCGCACTGTCGGAGGCAGCTGATGACCATATCTGCGAAAATCTGAAACCGTCACGTCTCGGAGGGCGCGGATATGGGGAAGGTAGCTTCTAAGGATTGAAACCGCCTCCTCACATTGTGCCCGCCGGATATTGTATTCGGAATCCACCAGCCCACGTTTGCGAGTGGTGTCAGCAACGACCACTTTCACTTCTTCTGATGGCAGCGGCACAGGCGAAGATTCAAGAGTCCGGCAGTCAATGAAAAGTGCATGATCTTTGCTTCCCAAGCGTGAGATAAACTGGTCCATGATGCCACAGTTTACCCCCACAAACTTATTCTCCGCTGCCTGGCATAGGAGCGCCATCTCCTCACCAGTCATCTCAAAGCCATAAAGGACCTGAAAAGCCATCGCCGAAGCGACCTCAAACGCAGCTGATGAACTCAGCCCTGCGCCCAGCGGCACATCACCATGGATCACCATATTCGTCGGTCCTATTTGCTTCCTGCGCTTTTGAAGCATCCATGCCACACCCCGCGGGTAATTGCTCCACTTGTTCTCCGTATCGCGCTGGATGTTGTCTAGAGAAAAAGTGGCAATCCGGTCAAAGTTGTCGGAATATAGGTGGAATATCGAGTCGGATGACTTGGATGCGGCTATCAGTATATCACGGTCTATCGCAACCGGAAGCACATAACCATCATTATAGTCCGTATGTTCGCCGATAAGGTTAACGCGTCCCGGAGCACGTACAATTACCTCAGGCGGGCTGGCAAAAATCTCCTCAAACTTTTCTTTTATGTGCTCAATGCGCTGCTCAAGGTCTGCCATGACTTAAGCCTCAATAAAAATGAATTACCAAGTTAAGATTTAGGCTCCACTTCGCGAAGTTCCTTTGCCTTTTCTTCTGCGAGCGTATCGTTTATAAAAACACCTGCTCCCGATTCCGACCCAGCGAGAAACTTTAGCTTAGTTGGAGTTCTGTATGGCGGATAGAACTCAATGTGAAAATGATAATAATTATGCTGCTTGCCATCCGTCGGTTTTTGATGGAGCACCATCATATAAGGAAGTTCAAAGCCCCAAAGGTTATCATACTTGGTTAGCACTGTCTTAAGAATCCGCGCTAATTCTGTTCTTTCATCGTTCTTGATTTCAACAAGCGACCGCCTATGTTTTCGCGCGAGAATGTGTACCTCATAAGGATATCTCGCATAGCAAGGAATAAACGCCACAAAGCCCTCGTTTGCAGCCACGATGCGTTTACCCTCGGCGAGCTCGCGTTCAAGAATATCGCACAGCAAGCATCGCTTAGTCTTCTTATAATGCTTGCGAGAGGACTCAAGTTCTTTTTGAATGATTGGTGGAATGAACGGATATGCGTAAATCTGTCCATGAGGATGAGTAAGCGTTACACCTATTTCCTTGCCCTTATTCTCGAATATAAACACATAGTCTACGAAATCAAGACGGCTCAATTCACGGTAACGGTCGGTCCACACTGCAATGAGATTCTCGATATGCTCAACGCTCATATCTGTTAGCGTCCCCTGATGCTTGGGTGAATACAGAATCACTTCGCAAACCCCAGCGGCTGGACGAACTTTGTATATATCATTTCCTTCTACGGCTGGCACTGGAGGTTGCCGCTGTAGCGACGGAAACTTGTTGTCAAACGCAACAATCTCATAGTCTTCCGCTGGAACTTCCGTTGGAAAACCACCTTCTTTTGTCGGACAAAGTGGACAATAATCGTCAGGCGGAAAGAAAGTTCTATCCTGGCGGTGTGTTGCAGTAATTACCCACTGTTCAAGCAGAGGATTCCATCGTAATTCTGACACTTGTTACTCCTTTGGAAACTAAGCCTGAGTTTCGGCACAAAAAGTTTGAATCCTAACTGGTTTTGTCGCTATCCTGCCTTTTGGGCATACAATTTTTCGCACTTTGTGCTTTACGCTTATTATCACCAGAGCGAGTGAACCAGTAGTATGTTAGCAGGCGGCCATCCTCTTTAACAATTGTTTGCTTTCTCATGCGCATGCTTCCAACTCCTGCAGCACCAACACGACGCCGCCAAGTATTCCTGCATCATCACCTAGCGCCGCAGGGACGACTTGGCAGACGCTCAACGCCTCTGCGAGGGCGTTTGCCCTAACAGTTGCCATTAGCGGCTCCCATAGCACTGGACCAGCTTGTGAAATGCCGCCGCCAATGACGACCATTTCCGGATTTAGGAAATTGATGGCATTTGCCACCCCAATTCCGACCCAATACCCTGTCTGGCGCATAACCTCGCAGGCGACTTCATCGCCTTCGTTTGCCGCCTCCGCAATCATCGCAGGCGTAATGTCATCAAGGTTCGGACCACCACGCTCGAGAAGGATGCTATTGTGACCAGCCCTAATCATTCGCTGGGCTCGTTCAATGATCCCAGCCTGCGCAGCTTCTGCCTCAAGATCGCCAAATCGTCCGCATCCACATCGGAAGCCATTCGGGTTCACAATCTGATGACCAATCTCGCCGCCGCCTTCATTTGCGCCAAGCCAAAGTTTTCCGTCGAGAATTATTCCACCGCCAATGCCGGTGCCGAGTGTCAACATTACCAAGCTATTGACATCTTTCCCTGCACCGAAGCGGAACTCGCCCAGCGCTGCAACATTGACATCGTTGCCCATATATGCGGGAACCCCGATCGCCTCGCGTATTGGCGCAAGAAGCTGAACGCCGCCCCAGTCCTTGAAGTTCGGCGACCAAAGGACTATGCCTTCCCTTGAAATATGCCGACCAGGAACGCCCATTCCAATGCCGCAAATTTCGTCTGCCTTGACGTTGGCAGATGCAATTGCATCGTGAATTGCCTGGATAATTTGGGCAAGCGTAATTTCAAAGCCCTCCATTGCCAGAGATGGTCTCCGGCCCTCACCCAAGAAGCGGCCTTCTTTATCCGTTACTGCGGCTCGGACGTTTGTGCCGCCAAGATCTACGCCTACTATGTAACTTCCGTTAACATTAGGTCTCAAGCCTACTCCCCCAATGACGAATTTTCACAAAAGTATAGCGACCCTTTTCAAGGCATGTCAATCCATCGTGTTTGCATCAATTATCACGACTGGTAGAACCATTCGAGCGGTATGCTTCGGAATCTCAGCGAGCGGCCAGCCGCCCAGTTTTCTGTCTCATAGTAAGTCAGCAGCACGCGCTTGCCTACGAATAATATGCTCACATACGCCCACGATTTCCCTGGCTCGGTTTCAATGTTCTTTACATGGGTCCAAGTTTTGCCGCCATCGCTTGAGATACCTACCGTCAAAGGATTACGTGCCCCGCCATGGCTTTTTTCTGGTTCGAAATTGTTGTTCCAAACTAGCAGTAGGTCCTTTGTCCCGGGAATTCGCTTGATACTTGCGGGGGCTTCTGGCGACACTATATCCATGGGTCTGGCTTCCTCCCAATGGGCTCCGCCGTCGCTCGAGTAGCTGTGGTATATCCGTCCTGTTTGAGTTCGGATTATCATCAGTATCCTACCATCTGCTAGCTCAACGACACCGGGCTCCATTGCTCCCCGCTTTGGCGCATGGAGATCCGGAGATGACTTTTTCCATGTGCGTCCTTCGTCATCGGAATACAGCACAAATGATACAGCTGGATCAGGCTTTCCAATATCAGGCGTATAGGCTACCGGAACGAGAATACGGCCAGTCGAGAGCTGGATTACTCTGTCGTTATTCAAAACATTGTAGCCCTCATCTGGCGTTACACGCATTGGCGGACTCCAGGTCTTGCCTTCGTCTGAAGAATATCTGGCGTAGACTTGCAGATCTCTTAAGGAGTTTTTGACCAAATAGAACATGCCAATTTTGCCAGATTTTAGGCGTATAAGACTTACCGACATTACGTTGCACTTTCCCACATTCTCCTGAAGCAGAAAAGGCTTGCCCCATGTTCGGCCGCCGTCATCAGATATAACGCCAGCAATCACTGCGCCCGCATTGTCAGCCGTTCCACCATAGAATTGCGTCCATGCAAGCAAGAGCCGCCCGTCTTTCAGCTCAACAATTGAGCCTTCGGTGTTTCTTGGAAACATTTTGGTTGCAGGCGCAACTATGTTAGTGAATCCCACGTCTACGCTCAACGTCATCACCCAACCCAAAATTGCAAGTATTGCAAACAACTCCCCACCTCCAATTGCTATAGTATATCATGCTCCCGTTTTGTGTGTCTTGACTATAGAGCTTCAAATCGGTATTATAATAAAGAAAATCATACTCTGTGTGCATCCATCTCGACCGAACCCCATCGGAGGCACTCTTTGAAACTTTCAGTCATAATCCCTTGCTACAACGAAGTTGATAATATAACCGATGTCCTTGACGCCGTCCGCGCCGTGGATATACCAAAGGAGATCATTGTTGTTGATGACGGCTCAACAGACAACACAGCTGAGGTACTTCGCGAATACAGCAAACGCCACCCCATTGTAATCCACTCATCTGCAAAGAACGCAGGCAAGGGTTCGGCAATACGCAAGGGGCTGGAGTACGTCACGGGAGACATTGTAATTATTCAAGATGCCGATATGGAATATGATCCAAAGCAGTATCCAGATTTGATCAAGCCAATATTTGAAGGCAAGGCGGACGTCGTATACGGCTCACGCTTTCGCGGAAAAATAGAAGGAATGCGGCTCCTCAACCGAATAGCCAATTGTATACTTACTTTAGCGGCAAACATCCTATATCGAGCAAACATTACTGATGAGGCAACCTGCTATAAAGCTTTTCGAACCGATGTTATCAAGCGGATTCCCCTGAAGTGCACGCGGTTTGAATTCTGTCCAGAGGTAACGGCGAAACTTCGGAAACGGGGTATTGTCATCCACGAAGTCCCGATTCATTATAAGGCGCGAAATACGGCTCAGGGAAAGAAGATTAGGTGGACAGATGGTGTGCAAGCCTTATGGACCCTCGTAAAGTATCGCTTCGTAGATTAGGCAGAAAGTTTAAGTTGGTTTCGATGGACGAAAACGACTAAACCTCAAACGCCATGGCATAATGGCAGCCTCTAGCATTATTTTTTTGGACATCTTCGACTGACCCTCTCTGCGCTCAGTGAAAATTATGGGAACTTCCGCTATGTCGAACCCACATTTGTAAGCGCGGTATAGCGTCTCAACCAGGAAAGAGTAGCCGTTCGACTTAAGTGTATCCAAGTTAATTGATTCGAGAACATGCCTCCTGAAGCCACGAAAACCTGTGGTTGGATCATAAACCTTGATACCCGTGACCAACCTCACATACCTACCAGCAAACACGCTCAGAAACAATCGAAAAAGGGGCCAGTTGACAACACTTACACGGCCTCCGCAGTATCTTGATCCTAAAACCATGTCATGCTCTTCTAATGCTTTTGCCAAGGTTGGTAGGCTTTCTGGATCATGCGAAAAATCGGCATCCATGCTAAATACTTTGTCGTATCCTCGCTCCAGCGCCCATTTGAAGCCATCAACATAAGAAGGACCAAAACCTCGATTTCCAGTGCGCCTCATTAAATGGATTCTTTTGTTTTGGCTGCTGGCTTGTTCTACAAGATCTGCCGTACCGTCAGGGGAGTTGTCGTCAACGACTAACATATCCAAATTGAGCGGGACTTTCATAACCGCTTCAATCAATTGGATGATGTTGGTGCTTTCGTTGTAAGTAGGAGTAATTACTATGCTACTCATCATTTTTCAAAAAAACGTGTATCGAATCGATCGGGCAACAGCGAAATTACAATTAGCATTTTATATCACGCGCTTATAATAATCAAGCTAGTCCCGATTACAACTCCAAAGTTTTCTTTTGGCCAAAAAGTGGAAAACTATCTCCGTTGATATAACACGAATGACACTTGGAAAGGAGGAACCATATGAAAACAGGTGTTCTAGTTCGTGCCATGCTGGTCTTAGGTTTGGTATTGCTACTGGGCTACGCAATAGCAGCCCAGACAAACCAACAATTCCACGTTACAGTAAAACCAAGTCCTCCCC
>FWPV01015491.1_pt1 | contig 10947 bp, 11 predicted proteins | sample 2228371 | NCBI WGS metagenome assembly FWPV01 (sample SAMEA103939776, study PRJEB20133) | metagenome | reverse complement strand
GGCGTAGCGGGTGCCCTGGCGCAGCGCCTGACCCAGGGTTTCGCAGCGCACCAGCAGGCGGCAGCCGGTGGCAAAACTCCCCAGTGGCACCGGGTGGGCACACAGACCCCACAGCTCGTCGCGTGTGGCCCGCGTGAGGTGGCGCACCAGCGTGGCGTACTGGGTTTGGGTCACGCGCGCCAGCGGCGAACCCGGCAGCGTGGGCGCTATGCCGGCGCGCTGCAGCAGGCGTTCGCAGTCCACGCCCTTGCTGCGTGCGCCTTGCAGGATTTGTGTGACCTGGGCGATGGCGATGGTGTGCTGGACGGGGCGGCTGTAGCTGGCGGGCATCGGTGAGGTGGATCGCGGGGAGGTTGGGCGCACGGCGGGCGCGGCAACCATACCCGAAACCCAGGGGCGGCTCAAGCCGCTCAGCCAATGGCCGCGTTCGCGCGCAAGCGGGCCAGTTCGTCCGAGGTCCATCCCAACTCCTGCAGCACGGCGTCGGTGTGTTCGCCCGGTGCGGGGGCGGGGCGCGACACCTTGAAATCAAAACCCGTCATGCGCACCGGCGTGGCCAGTTGGCGGCGCGGCCGGCCGTCGGCGGCGGGCACGTCGACCACCATGCCGCGTGCGCGCATGTGGGGGTGGACCAGCGCTTCGTCCAGGCGCAACACCGGTGTCACGCAGCAGTCGGCACCTTCAAACACCAACACCCATTGCGCTTGGCTTCGGGTGGCCAGCACGGTGGCGATTTCTTGGCGCAGCGTGTCGCGCTCCAGGGGGGTGTCGCCAGGGTGGCGTGCTTTGAGGTCGGGCCGTTCCAGGCCTTCGCAGAAGCGGTCCCAGAACTTTTTTTCCAGCGCGCCCACCGCCAGCCAACGGCCATCGGCGGTGCGGTAGTAGTTGTAGCAAGGCAGTGCGCCGGTGAGCTTGTCCTGCCCCACCGGGCGCGCCTGGCCCTGGCTGTGCACGGCCACGTTGGGGATGACGGCGTGTGCCATCAGGCCATCGGCGATGGCGATGTCCACGTGCCGGCCCGCGCCGCCGCGTGCCACGTCGAACAGCGCCGCCAGGATGCCCATCACGGCCGGCATGGTGCCGCCCAGCAGATCGGCCACGGGTACGTTGGAGAGGGCGGGCGCGCCACCGGGTTGGCCCATCTGGTCGGCCACACCGGCCAGGGCGGCGTAGTTCATGTCGTGGCCGGCAGCGTCGCGCAGCGGGCCGTTCTGGCCGTAGCCGGTGATGCTGCAATACACCAGTTTCGGGTTGCGCGCGCGCGCCGCGTCCCATCCCACACCCAGGCGGTCCATCACGCCAGGGCGGAAGCTCTCCACCAACACGTCGGCGTGTTCACACAGGCGCAGCAGCGTGGCCACGCCCTCGGGGTGTTTGAGGTCGATGCGCAGGCCCCGCTTGTTGCGGTTGACCTGCTCGCGCACGCCAGCGGCCGCGTAGTCGCCCAGGCCCAGGTCTTCGATCTTGAGCACGTCGGCGCCCAGGTCGGCCAGATGCAGGGTGCACATGGGGCCGGGCAATAGGCGGGTGAGGTCGAGCACGCGCACGCCGGCCAGCGGCGCGCCCTGTGCGGTGTTTGCGGGGCCACGCGTGGCCTGGGGTTCGTCTTTCCACATGGGCTGCACTCTAAATACGGTTGCCCGTGCGGCGAATGGCCTAAACGCTGAAAGGGGGTGGCGGCTTTGTTCAGGCGGTGCGGCGTTGGGCCCACTCAGCGATGAAGTCCATGCGGTCGAAACCCCAGAACAGTTCACCGTCCAGCACAAAGCTGGGGGTGCCCCAGACCCCGGCGGCCACTGCGTTTTGTGTCGCCTGCTGGTAGGCCGCGCGGGCGCGTGCGCCGTGGGTGGCCTCGTCGGCGTCCGAGGCGGCAAAACCCGCCGCCTCGGCCAGTGCCACACACTGCGCCCAGGTGTTGGGCGACTGCCCCCGCGCATGTTGACTGCGGAATACCAACAGGGCATAGGCCTGCGCACGGGCCTCGTCCAGCGGGGCCAGCAGAGTGAAAACGCGCGAGGCGTTGACGCTGGAAAAACCGGCGGTGGGCGCCGGGGCGTAAGGCAGCCCGTGAAAGGCCGCCGTGCGGCGCACGTCGCGCCGGATGTAGTCGCCCTTGAGTGGCAGGTCGGCCAGGGCCTGTGTCACCCCCAGGTGCTCCTTCATCACTGCGCGCATGTGAAACGGCCGAAAGCGCACTGGGCGGCCCAGCCGTTGGCCCAAGGCCACCACCTGCTCGGCGGCGAAGTAGCCGTACGGCGAGACGAAGTCGAAATAGAAATCAAGTGGTGGGGTCATGGGCCTGGGCCACGCCGGTGGCCAGCAGTTGGGCAATGGCATCGGGCGAGCGGCCGAGTTCGGCCAGCAGCTCGCGGGTGTGTTCGCCCAGGTGGGGCGCTTGGGCTGGGTGGTGCGCGGGCGCGGCGCCAAAACGGGCTGCCGCGCGTGGTGTGCGCAGCCGGCCCAGGTCCGCCTGTTCGGTCTCCACCAGGGCGGCGTTGTGGCGCACCTGGGGGTCGTGGGCAAGTTGGTGTTTGTGGTTGACGCGGCCCACGGGCACACCGGCGTCGCCCAGGCGTTGCACCAGCGCATCCACCGGTTCGGCGCGCAGCAAGGGCTCGATGAGCGCGCGCAGCTCGGCCTGGTGCTGGCGCCGCTGCTGGATGGACACGAATCGAGGGTCGGTGATCAGCTCGGGCACACCGAGGGCGCGGCACATGGCGGCGAACTCGTCGTTCTGTGGCGTGATGAGGGCGAGCCAGCCGTCGGCTGCCTGCCACAGCTTCTGGTTGGCGCCGAACTCGGGTGCGGCGGGCGCCTGCCCATCGAGGAAGCTGTGGTTGTAGAGCGCCTCGGGCCACAAAAAAGACAGGGCCGCGTCCAGCATGGACAACTCGATCTTCTGGCCGCGCCCCTCGGCGCCGCGCGCCAGCAAGGCGGCGGTGAGGGCTTGCGCGGCGGTGAGCGCCGTCACCTTGTCGCACAGCAGGGTTTGCAACAGGCGGGGTTCGCCGGTGTCGGGGTCGGGGTGGGCGTCGGCGAAGCCCGAAACGGCCTGGATCACCGGGTCGTACACCCGGTAGCCGGCCATGGGCCCGCTGTGACCGAAGCCGGCGATGGACAGGCAGACCAGGCGCGGGTTGATGTGCTGCAGCACGTTGAAGGAAAAGCCCAGGCGGTCGAGCGCGCCCGGTCGGAAGTTCTCGACCAGCGCGTCGGCCCCGGCCAGCAGCTCGCGCAGGATGGCCTTGCCGTCGGGGTGTTTGAGGTTCAGCACCAGCGAGCGTTTGCCCCGGTTGATGCTGGCGAACAGGGCCGAGATGTCGCCCTGCGCCGGGCCAATGACGCGGGTGAGGTCGCCTTTTGGGGGCTCGATCTTGATGACATCGGCACCCTGGTCGGCCATGATGCCGGTGGCCATGGGGCCGGACACCACCGCCGACAGGTCGATGATGCGGATGCCGTGCAGTGGGGTTTGCATGGCGGCTCAGTTCTGCTCGACCTTGATGTTCGAGCGCTTGATGGTGCGGTCGAACAGCTCGGCGTCTTGGCGGATGGCAGCTGCCAACACCTCGGGCGTGCTGCCCACCGGCTCCTGCCCCATGGCCACGATGCGGGCCTTCATCTCCGGCGCGTTCACGGTGCTGGTCACCGCTTCGGCCAGCTTCTTCAAAATGTCGGGCGGCGTGCCGGCCGGCGCCAGCATCTGGAAAAAGCCGACCGGCTCGAAGCCCTCAAAGCCTTGCTCCAGAAAGGTGGGCAACTGCGGTGCGGCCGCGATGCGGCTGGTGCCGCTCATGCCCAGCACCTTCACGCGCCCGGCCTGCAGCATGGGCAACACGGTGCCGGTGTCCAGATAGGCGCAGCTCACGCGGCCGCCCAGCAGGTCTTGCATGGCGGCGGTGGCGCCCCGGTAGGGCACGTGCACCATGTCGAACTTGCCCTGTTGCTTGAGGGTTTCGCCAAAGATGTGCGAGGTGGTGCCCTGACCGAAGGAGGCATAGCTGTGTTTGCCGCTTTCCTTGCGCACGTGTTCGACGAAGCCCTTGATGTCGTTGGCCGGGAAGTCGGGCAACACCGCCAGCACCACCGGCGAGCGTGAGATCACCGACACGGGTGCGAAGTCGCGTTCCATGTGGAAAGGCAGCTCCGCGTAGAGCGATTTGGCGTAGATGATGTTGGAGATGGTCAGGCCGATGGTGTGCCCGTCGGCCGGGGTGCGGGCCATGGCGGCAATGCCAGTCCAGCCGGCCGCGCCAGGCCGGTTGTCCACGATGACGGGCTGGCCCCACATGTCGGTCATGCGCTGGCCGATGGCGCGGGCCAGTACGTCGGTGGTGCCACCGGGTGTGAAGGGCACGATGATGCGGATCAGCTTGCTTGGAAAGCTGCTGGCCGCCGCCGTCTGCGCCCAGCCTGTGGTGGGCAGCAAGGCGGCGCCAGCCACGGCACCGAGCAGGCGGCGGCGGGGCAGTTGGGGCAGGTGGTGGGTCATGGTTTGTCTCCTTCTGGGGGTGGGTGAATCGTGGGCTTCAGGCGGGCACGGCCTCAGCCGGCAGCGGGTGTTTTGTGGCGTTCAGCAGGCGTTGGCGCGCGGCCTCGTACTGGCGTGCCAGCCGGTCCACGCGGGTGGCCACGGGATCCACGGCCTGCACCGCGCCGATGCCCTGGCCACAGCCCCAGATGTTTTTCCAGGCCTTGCGCCCGCTGCCAAAGTCCATGCGCGAGGGGTCGCTCTGGGCCAGGTCATCGGGGTCAAGGCCGGCGGCACGGATGGATGGCCTGAGGTAGTTGCCGTGCACGCCGGTGAACAGGTTGGAGTAGACGATGTCTTCGGCCGTGCTCTCGACGATCATGCGTTTGTAGGCGTCGTCGGCGCGGGCCTCGTGGGTGGCGATGAAGGCCGAGCCGATGTAGGCAAAATCCGCGCCCAGGGCTTGCGCGGCCAGCACCGCGTCGCCGCTGGCGATGGCGCCAGAAAGTGCCAGTGGGCCATCGAACCACTGGCGGATTTCCTGCACCAGCGCAAACGGGCTCTGGGTGCCGGCGTGGCCGCCCGCGCCGGCAGCCACCGCGATCAGGCCATCGGCCCCCTTGTCCACCGCCTTGTGGGCGAAGCGGTTGTTGATGACATCGTGCAAAACGATGCCGCCCCAGGCGTGCACCGCCTGGTTCACCTCTTCGCGTGCGCCCAGCGAGGTGATGATCAGCGGCACCCGGTGTTTGGCACACACCGCCATGTCGGTGTCGAGGCGGTCGTTGCTCTTGTGCACGATCTGGTTGATGGCGAAGGGCGCGGCCGGTCGCTCAGGGTGGGCGCGGTTGTGGGCCGCCAGGGCCTCGGTGATCTCACACAACCACTCATCAAGTTGGCTGGCCGGGCGGGCGTTGAGCGCGGGCATGGAGCCCACGATGCCGGCCTTGCACTGGGCAATGACGAGTTGGGGCACGCTGATGATGAACAGCGGTGAGGCGATGACGGGGAGTCGCAGGCTTTGCAGGCAGGTGGGCAGCGGCATGGTGTGGGTGGTCAAGGGACTGAGGTGTTTTCAATGTAGAAAACGCCCCCCCTGACCGCCCATGGCCGAATGCCTCAAGCGTTTTGGCAGATTCGTTCGAGCCCTCAGTACAAACCCGAGGAGCGGTGCGGGTAATCCCCGACGCTTGGCGCACAGGTGGAAGGTTTCGCCAACGCCGTTGGCCCATCCCGCCATTGGGGTGCCCCGGTGCCTGACCTACGCTTGTGTCCAACGCTCCACTATTTGCTTGTTGCCACCGTGTACCTCACCCAAGGCCTGCACCGCTCACTGCAGCGACATCCCCACAAAATCGCTCTCACCCATGTGGGCGAGGGCTTTGTGCGCCAGCACAGCTTTGCCCATCTGCTCGATGGCATCGCCCGCCACGCGGCCGCCCTGAGGGCCCATGGTGTGGGGCCTGGCGATCGCGTGGCCCTGCTGGCGCCCAACCACGATTTGCTGGTCCGCGCCGTGTTTGCCTGCTGGTGGCTGGGTGCGGTGGCCTGCCCGCTGAACGTGCGCTGGAGCGCGTCCGAAGTGGCCCATGCGCTGGTGGACAGCGGCGCCCGCCTGTTGGTGGTGGACCCGGAGTTGGCCACGCTGGCCCAAGGCGCGGCCTTGCCCACACTCACCCTGGCTCAATTGGCAGACGACGCCCAAGGCCTTGCGCCCGTGCCCGACACCCGCACCGGCAGCGATGCCGTGGCGTCCATCCTCTATACCGGCGGCACCACCGGTAAGTCCAAGGGCGTGGTCCTGTCGCACGCCAATTTCTGGACCGCGTCCATGACGCGTGGGGCCGAACTCAACAACGCACCCGATTCGGTGTCGCTGCTGGTGGCCCCGCTCTTCCACGTTGCCGGACTCGGGCGTCTGATTGGCCAGAGCATCGTGGGCGGTGCGTGCATCACCATGGCGCAGTTCCGTCCGGCCCAGGTGCTGTCCGCGATCGAGGCCCACGGCATCACCGACACCATCATGGTGCCCACCATGCTGCAGGCGCTGTTGGACGAGCCTGGCTTCACGCCCGCGCGGGTGGCCAGCCTGGACCGCATCGCTTTCGGCGCCGCACCCATGCCACCCGACCTGCTGGAGCGCGCCTTGGCTGCGTGGCCCCACGCCGAGTTTTTTCAGGCTTACGGATTGACCGAAACCGCCGGCGCGGTGTGCATCAACCTGCCTGCCAACCATCGCAGCGCCGAGGCGCGCGCCCATGGCCGCCTGCACTCGGTGGGGCGGGCCGGGTTGGGGGCCGAAATCCAGGTGGTGGACGAAAGTGGCCGCCCGCTGCCGCCTGGCGAGGTGGGCGAGATCGTGGTCACCGGCCCCATGGTGACGCGCCGTTATTGGAACAACCCGCAGGCCACCGAAGGGGCCTTCCGTGACGGCTGGTTCCGCACCGGCGATGCGGGCCGCATGGACGCCGATGGCTACCTCTTCATCGTCGATCGCATCAAGGACATGATCATCACCGGCGGCGAGAACGTGTACTGCGCGGAAGTGGAAAGCGCCTTGCGCAGTCACCCGCTGGTGTCGCAGGCGGCCGTCATTGGCCTGCCCGACGCGCGCTGGGGCGAGACTGTGCATGCCGTGGTCGTGTTGGCCGACGGCGCCGACCCCGCGCAACTGGTGGACGAGGCGCTACGCGCCTGGTGCCGCGAGCGCCTGGCCGGCTACAAGTGCCCGCGCGGCATGACCTACCTGGACGCGTTGCCCCTGTCGGCCGCGGGCAAGGTGCTCAAGAACGTGTTGCGCGAACAAGTCGGCGAGCAGGTGCGCGCATGAAGGCGGTCACCGGCGGCGATCCACGTCAATTGTTTGGCAAGGTGCCTTTCACGCGCCTGCTGCAGATGCGGCGCGATTTTTCAGAAGGTGGCCGGGCGCGGCTCTGCATCGACGCCCGCGACGAACTGGGCAACGTCATCGGCGCGGTGCACGGCGGGGCACTGGTCACGCTGATGGATGTGGCCATGGCCAGCGCGGCGGTGTCGTTTGTCGATTTCCAGCGCACCGCCGTCACGCTCAACCTCAGCACCAGCTTTCTGGAGCCCGGGCGCGGCACGCTCACCTGCGACAGCGAATTGGTGCGCAGCGATGACCAGGTGGCCTGGTGCCAGGCCGTGGTCAGCGACGCCGAGGGCCGCGTCGTCGCGCGTGGCCAGGGCAGCTTCCGTTACCTGCCGTTGCCGAGCTGATCGGCGTTTTCATGCCAACACACAAGGAGACAGACATGCGTTCCACCACCATCACCCGGCGCCAGGCACTGGGGTCCATGGCCGCCCTGGGCGCCAGTGCCCTGGCCGGCCCCACCCTGGCCGCCGACGCCTATCCCAGCAAACCCATCCAGTTGGTCCTGCCGTTTCCTCCGGGCGGCTCGTTCGATCCGGTGGTGCGCTCTCTGGCGCAGGCCGCGTCCAAGGAGCTGGGTCAGCCGGTGGTGCTGATGCACCGCCCCGGGGCCGGCGGCATCATGGGCACGGCGCAGTTGGCCGGCATGAAGGAGGCCGACGGTTATACCGTGGCCGTGATGCACAACTCGGTGATCCGCGCCCCGCTGGTGCAGCGTGTGGACTGGGACCCACGTACCGACTTCAGCTACCTCTGCAGCCTGTTTGGTCTGGTCACCGGCGTGGTGGTGGCCCACGACGCACCCTGGAAAAACTTCGGTGAGCTGATGGCCGACGCCAAGGCCCGGCCTGGCGCCCTGAGCTGGGGCAATGTGGGCGCCATCAGCATCAACCGCATCACCGCCGAGCGTTTGCTCGGCACCGCCGGTGTGCGTTTCAACATGGTGCCTTTCAAGGGCGGTGCCGAGGCCTTCCAAGCCCTCATTGGTCGCCACCTCGACGTCTACGCCGACCCGGGTTTTGGCGCACAGGTGCAGGGCGGCCGCGCGCGCTTGCTGGCCACGTTCACCGAGCAGCGGCTCAAGAACTACCCTGACGTGCCCACCATCAAGGAACTGGGCCACGCCTTTTCCATCGACTCGCCCGTGGGCCTGGTGGCGCCCAAGAACTTGGACCCCAAGATCGCAGCGCGGCTGCAGGATGCCTTCCAGAAAGCCTCTGCCGACCCCACCTACCAGCAACAATTGGCGCTGTTCGATATGGTGTCTGGCTTCACCACCGGCGAGGCCTACGCGGCCTACGCGCGGGCGCAGTTCGACCGCGACCAGAAGATGCTCGCCGAGATCGGCTTCAAACTCGACTGACATGAACCCTGTTCCTTTTGACTTCAGCGGCCGCCATGTGTTTGTGGCGGGTGGTTCCTCGGGCATCAACTTTGGCATCGCCCAGGGCTTTGCGCGGGCCGGTGCGCGGGTGAGCCTGATCAGCCGTTCGGGCGACAAGGTGGAGGCCGCGGTGGCGCAGCTGCGGGCGCTGGGCGCCGAGGCCTTCGGGCAGGCCGCCGACGTGCGCCAGCCCGAGGCCGTGGCCGCCGCCTTTGAAGCGGCCGCCGCGCGTTTTGGCCCCATCGACGTGTTGGTGTCGGGCGCGGCGGGCAACTTCCTGGCCAGTGTGCTGGACATGTCGCCCAACGCTTTCAAGACCGTGGTGGACATCGACCTCATGGGCAGCTTCCATGTGGCGCGCCTGGCCCATGCCCACCTGAGGCAACCCGGCGCCTGTGTGATCCAGATCTCGGCCAGCCAGGCCTTCACGCCCACGCCGTACCAGGCCCATGTGTGCGCGGCCAAGGCAGGGGTGGACATGCTGACCCAGGTGCTGGCCATGGAATGGGGACCACAGGGCATACGCGTCAACTCCATCGTGCCCGGGCCCATTGCCGACACCGAGGGACTCAAGCGCCTGGCACCCACCGACGACACCCTGGCCGCCATGGCCGAGCGCGTGCCGCTCAAGCGCCTGGGCCGTACCGAAGACATTGCCCGCATGGCCATGCTGCTGGCCAGCGACTGGGGCAGCTACGTCACCGGCGCCATCATCCCGGTGGACGGTGGCCTGGGCCTGACCGGTCCGCGCGATTTTTCTGCGGCGGCCGAGGCCTCGCGCCGGGACAAACGCTGATGTCTGGTGAACTGCCCCTGATGGGCCAACTGCACGAGGCGCTGGTGGGCGCCGCGCGCACCCGCCTCAGCGACCAGGCACGCAGCGTGTGCGCCACCGACATCCACCTGCTGTTCACCGGCCCGGCGCAAGGCGCGCTGCACAGCCACGCCCAGGCCACCGGTGGCGGTCGGTCGCTGTGTTTTTGTGAAGCCGAATTGTTGGACGCCAACGGCCAGGCCGTGGCACGTGCCATGGGCACCTTCCGCTACGCCTGAACAGCGGCCTGTGCCGCCTGCGCGTCGGCCGTCAACAGGTCCACCAGATCGCGCGCGAACACGGGCAGGGTGTCGAAGCTGCGCACACAAATCTGCATGGCGCGCAGCGACCAGGCGTCGGACAGCGGCACGATGCGTATGGCCATGTGGCGCGCGTGGCGGCTGGCGGCCGACGCGGGCAACACGCCCGCCCCCACCCCTTCCTCGATCAGCCGGCAGGCCACCTCGAAACTGCTGACCTGTATGCGCAGTTGCAGCGTGCGCGACAGGCGTTCGCAGGCCTGGCGCAGAAACGCGTGGATGGCGCTGGCCTCGTGCAGGCCCACGTGCAGCAGGTCCAGCGTTTCCTCAAAAGCCACCGAGGGCTGCTCCGCCAGTGGGTGTTGGTGGGGCACCACCAGCACCAGCGCATCCTGCCGGTAGGGCAGGGTTTCCAGGTTTTCGGTGCGCACCGAGCCGGCCACGATGCCGATGTCGGTTTGCCCGTCGGTGACGGCGCGGATGATGTCGTTGGAGAGGCGTTCGCGCAGGTCGATGTTGACGTCCGGGTGCGAGCGCAGAAAGGCTGCCAGCACGGGTGGCAGGTATTCACTCAGCGCGGTGGTGTTCGCGTACACCCGCACATGGCCTTTCACGCCTTGGGTGTAGGCCTGCAGGTCGCCGCTGAGCTGCTGCAACTGCCCCAACACCATGCGCGCGTGGTGCACAAAGGCCTGACCGGCGGGTGTGAGCGTCACGCCCTGGCTGTTGCGCCAGAACAGCCGCGTGCCCACACTTTCTTCCAGGTTCTTGATGCGTGTGCTGGCCGCCGGCAGCGACAGGTGGGAGGCCTCGGCGCCCCGGGTCAGGCTGTTGGCCTCGGCCACCCGCACCAGCAGGCGCAGGTCGACCAAATCGAAATGCAGGCTCATCGACCGATTCTGCCACCCCGAGATGTTTGTCTTCCCGGGCGCGTGCAGCGGTGGCGCAGGCCTCAGCGCTGGGCCCTTGAAACCACCACCGCGCAGGCCAGCAGCAGCGGCCCGAGCCACAGACCCATCGCCAGCTGGCCGGTGACGTCGGCCACCCAGCCGGCCGCCAACGGCCCCAGCGCCTGACCGAACGAGAAAGTCGCGGTGAGTGCCCCGAGCGCGCCAGCCAGCTGAG
>FWPV01015487.1_pt1 | contig 10948 bp, 7 predicted proteins | sample 2228371 | NCBI WGS metagenome assembly FWPV01 (sample SAMEA103939776, study PRJEB20133) | metagenome | reverse complement strand
AAAATAGATGACTCCGCCGCGCAGCTCCCGGGATTCCAGGGTCGGGATGTGCTGCAGCGTTTCTCCTTTGGAAAGCCGCCGCGAGGGGCCCAGTCCCAATCTGCCGGCCAGCAGATCATAAACCTTCATTCCTGCCCCATAGAACGGGCCGTCCCACCACACATAGTTGGGTACAACGAAAACCTGGTGGCTCACCAGGTGCGGAGCATTCTGCATCAACAGGCCCCTTTCATGCAGCGCTTCGAGCACCAGCGAAATGTTTCCCTGGCGCAAATAGCGCACTCCGCCGTGCACCAGCTTGGTGCTGCGGCTCGAGGTCCCTTTGGAAAAATCGTGCTGTTCCAGCAAAACCGTCCTGTATCCCCTTGAAGCGGCATCCACACCGACCCCGAGACCGGTCGCTCCGCCGCCGATCACAATGAAGTCCCAGGGGCCGTCGTGCTGCTCGATACTCTGCAGCATTGCCCGTCGATTCATGCACGTTTTCCTCTATTGTTTTCTTGAATCAACTCTTCAGCCGCGCAACAGGCTGTAACCCCAGCAATACATTACGCCATCCCGCCAGGTTTTCAGCCACAGTCCGGTAAAAATATGGCGCTGTGCCATTTGCCCGCTGGATTATGGCTTAAAGAGTACCAAAATGACAGCATATGTATGCGTTCACCCCCCACAAAAAATTTGTTCTCCTCACGGAAACCTTTGCATATTCGGCTCCGATCTTCATCGTAGCTCCAATCGAGAATGTAGTGGCGACTATTCTCGATACTCCAATGGCCGCGGTTGGCTGCAAGAATCCTTCGTGCGTCAGCTTGTTGTGGAGATTGGCTGGTGATGCCGTAAACTGTTTCACAAGACAACTTACCGATCCTCTTATCTATGCATTGACGCTCAATAACGAAAGCTTGTGCAACGTGGGGAAGATCTAGATAGTCGCTGAGCTCGATGGTAACCCAGATTTTGCGGGTTTCGATTCGCCCGTGATCGGCAGCAGATACATCATCGGTGTAAAGTGGCTGCCGGCGGTTGTCAAAGAAGAGCTGTATGTCAGCAAGCAGTGTGGGTTGGTTTCCCTTTACGGTAAGGTGATGTGAGCCTCACGCATCTGCGCCAGGTAATCGGCGAATGCGCGTTGAGTTATATTCGTCAAGGTTGAAATCCTTCAATTTGAAGAACCTCCGCTTAACTGCAGGAACAGTATGCTGCCGCGATCATGCCATCGGCGTGAGTGAATGCCGCTCCCACAAGAAGAAGCTTTTTATCCTCAATGAGTATAGTCGGAAAGAATTAACGACGGAGATTTTTCCAAGTCAATCACCCGTGCAATGGCGGCCTGTGTCGGAGCGTTTTCCAGGCTGCAGGGTTGCCGTCCGGGATCAATCGCAGTCCAATGCGGCATCCCGCAGGATTTTTGAGCACTAATTTTTCAGTTGACCGGAAGAAAAGTCTCAGTATACCATCGGCTTGGCTGAAGTGGGTATCTATCCAACGTGGAGGCGGGTTTTTGGAATTCAGCCTTCGCCGGTGTGCCGCCCGCGACTTTCCTAACAAAAACTATCAATATTACATTTCACAAAAGCAATTATTATTGCAGCTTCTTCTCCAGATCGGCTCGTCTTTCAGTTCCTGTGGCTTCTGCGCAATGCTTTCATATGCGTTGAAATCAAACAACGCTTTTAACGAAGAAGGAGGCAGCAGAAAATGGAAAAGCATCAAAAATATATTTTGATGGCAATGGTTATGCTGGTTTTCATGAGCGTGTTTGGTATCTTAGGTGAAAAAGCATCATGTGCCACTCAAGCGGAGATCGAGCAGTGGCTACAGGCACACAACTATTACCGAGCCCTGCATGGATCACCGGCCGTGACATGGTCCGACACCGTAGCGGCGAGCGCTCAGGCATGGGCTGACATATGCCCGTCCGATCATTCTTCATCAGGCTACGGGGAGAACCTCGCTTGGGCCTCTTACGCTCTTACCCCTCAAGGTGCGGTGGATTTATGGTACGCGGAAGAGCCCCTATACGATTACAACAATCCCGGATTTAGTATGGCGACAGGTCATTTTACCCAGGTTGTCTGGAAGAGTACCACGCAAATAGGATGCGGGTGCAAGACTGGATGCACCAGCCCATATTATTGTGCCTGCGTTTGCCAATATAATCCGCCTGGTAATTTTGATGGCCAATTTGCAGAAAATGTACTCCCCCCGTCCACTACACCCGTGCCCGGAGCGCCGTCGCTCTCATCGCCGGCCAACGGAGCCACGGTTTCCACAACCTCCATCACCTTCTCCTGGACTACGCCAACCGGCAGCCCCACCCAGTATCAGCTCCAGGTCAGCACCAGTTCCTCATTCTCTTCCACGCTTTATGACAGCTCTACCATAACTGTCACCTCGTGGACCTTGAGCGGCTTTCCCAACACCGGAACCACCTACTACTGGCGGGTGAGGGCCTATAACAGCTCCGGTTGGGGACCCTGGTCCGGCACCAGCAGCTTCGTCAATGGAACCGTGCCTGCCGCGCCCACCCTGGTCTCACCAGCCAATCACGCCGTGTTGTCCGACCCTTCCGTGACCTTCACGTGGAATGCCTGCGCCTACGCCACCAAGTACTGGTTGGCTGTCAGTACTAGCTCCACCTTTGCCGAAGACACCAGGTTGTATTATGGTAACGTTGGCAACGTAACGGCCTATACGCTCAAGCTCCCCGAGGATGGCAAGACCTACTATTGGATGGTTACTGCGGGTAACAACGCGGGTTGGGGTTCCTGGTCCTATTACAGAACTCTGACAGCGCCCGATGACTTCCCATGGATTCTGTTTTATCCTGCCATGATAGGACATTGAGGCAAAGGGAGGCTTTAGGGACTTCATCCAGTCGGGTCGAACGACCATATGCCGCTGTCCCCGACAAACCCTTTGACGGAGGTGCATCGAGGGGCCGGCAAGATCACTCGATCTCTCCAGGGAGGCACACGGGCTCAAGTCCAAAGGAAATTTTACACAGGTGCCACGATTCGCCCTTGGATAACTCAGGACGAACGGATGTGAAGCCCCCTTGATAACGCTATACCCGTTAATCTTATAAATGTGCCTTCGGATGAAGCTCCACCTTGCCGTAGGAGCGGCATCCCGCCGCGACCACGCCATCGGCGTGACTGTGTGATTGGTGATCCGGGACGTCCTTAACTCATTAACCTACAAATTGCAGCAACACTCTTTCGCTGTTCTGGCACGACTGCTGTTGTTTACCAATGATTACTCCATGGCAGCAAAAGGGATATTGATCCAGTTGATCCAAATCCGCCGGCTAATAAGTTAAGGGTGTCCCATTAGTTCCCTCACTTTCTGAGTCGCCCGGTAAACCCCTCATCACCGCGTCATCAGCGCGAACACGCCCCAGCCCAGATATTCACGCGTGTAAGCGGCGTAGCGCTCGGGTTCCGAGGTTAGTTTGGCTCGAACATCTTTGGCGAACTCGTCGTCGGGATTGGCTTCAAGCCATCGGCGCATGGTGAGCCACTTGGCCGCCTCGTATCTGTCCCAGCTGTCTTGATCTGCCAAAACCATTTCCACGACATCGTAGCCGAGGTGGCCGAAAGACGCGAGAAGTTCTGGAAGCAGGACAAAGTCGGAGATTGAGCCGGCAAGACACCCTCTGGCAACATCTTCCGTCGGCGGTAACTGCCGCCAGTAGGGTTCGCCGATGAGGATGATCCCTCCGGAGCGGAGGCTCCGGGCCAGAAGCTCGATAGTGCCGGCGACGTCCCCGCCGATCCAAGTGGCACCGAGACAGGCTGCGACATCGGCCTTCTCGTCAGAGACGAAACCGGCAGCATCGCCATGGATAAACTTGACTTGATCGGCGACACCGAGTTCTTCAGCGCGGAGTTTCGCTTGCTCGGTGAACAACCGGCTCATGTCGATGCCGGTGCCGATCACTCGGTAATCGCGTGCCCAGGTGCACAGCATCTCCCCCGAACCGCTGCCGAGGTCAAGCACTCGGGCTCCCGTTTCCAGACGCAGCGCCGCGCCCAGAGTGGCGAGCTTTTCGGGTGTGAACGGGTTGTGGATGCGGTGAGCACTTTCGGTGATGTTGAAAATCCGTGGAATATCCAATGCAGAAAATCTCCTCAGGGGTGTGAATAGATTCTGTCACTGCCCAACCACCAAGGATCGATCGTGAGATCGAAGCGATCCACAATCTTATCCCGTCGTTGGACGAGCCCGTCTGGTACCGGAATTTAACTAATTCAAGAACGTCCCTTTTCGCACATTCATTCAACAGTATTGGGCCCTATTTCTACTCGGTAAGGAGGAGAAGAAGCAAGGGTGAAATGTCGGTCGGAAGGCTGGTAGGCTTCATCCCAGCACCCGAGGTAATCCAGTTCGAAGAGGTTCCGTTCAGGCTGAAGTTGCCCAAGGTCCCGTGCAGCATGTTCGCCGTCCGGTCGTACAGCGTAGTCACGCCCGTATTGTCGCCTCCTGCCACGCCCTGATCGAACCGGTAATAGGCGGCCAGTCCGGTCGAAGTTTCATCCACCGTTGACCCCCTGTTTGCAATGATCTGCTCCTGGGTGCGCGCGACGCTCCAGATACGCACCTCATCGATAGCCCCGTTGAACGGCCTGCCATAATCCGAGCCGATCTTCATCGGATCGCTGTTCGCGACCACGGTTATTGCACTGCCCGTCAGCCCCTGTTCCACGCCGTTTATGTACACACGCCGGGTCCCGTTGTCATTGACCGCGGCCACGTGATGCCAGACACCGACCTGAAGCACTCCCCCCGTGGTCTCCATGCCGTCAAAGTTGATGCCGTCGAAGCTCCCGTTCATGCCCAGTCGGAGCGTGTACCCGTTGGCTTCCACGGAATGGTACTTAGAGACGATTCCACCGAGCCAGGTGAAAGCCTCGGGTTTAATCCACGCTTCGATGGTATAACTGGTCGCGAAGTCGAGGGAATTTGCGTCCTGAACGTGTACGGAATCATCCGTTCCGTCGAAATCGAGGGCATTGCCGGGCATGGTCATGTTTCCCGGCACTCCGAACCGGACCGACCAGGTACCTCCCCGGCAAAAGCTTACCGGCCGGGCTTTCCCAGGAAGCGAGAAGCTACCTTTTCAGATTTTCGGCAACCACTTCGGCAATGTGCTTTACCTTGACTTTCCCGGCTGCTCTTTTGTCCATCCCTCCGCGAAGCTGCAGGACACAGCCCGGACAGTCCGTCACCAGGACTCCGGCTCCGGTCGCTTCGACATTATCCAGCTTGCGTTTGAGAAGTTCTGCCGAGAGCTCGGGGAAGTCTATGGAAAAGGACCCTCCAAAGCCGCAGCAAACCTCTTCGTCCTTGGCCGGAACATAATCCAGGCCCGCCGTCTTCATGAGGTCACGGGGTTCCTTCGTCACGTGCAGTCCCCTGCACAGGTGGCACGGTGAGTGGTACGCCACCTTTTTATGGCTTTCAACAAACTTTTCCGGGGCGACTTTGAGAACGTTCTGCATAAAGGAACTGAAATCGATGATTTTATCCCTCAACTGCTGCACCTTCACCGGCAAATCGGCCTCATCGGCCAGCAGCTTGGCGTAGTTTTCCTTCATATGCGACCCACAGGAAGCACACAGGGTGAGAACCCAATCGTAATCCGCCGGATCTATCGCCTTCAAGTTCTGAACGGCCACTTCCCTTGCCGTTTCATTCTCTCCCATCATCTTTGCGGGGAGCCCGCAGCAGGTCTGTTGCATGGGATATTCAAGCTGCACGTCATGTTCCCGGGTAAGCTTCAGGAGCGCCTCGGCCTGTTCCGGATACACGAAATCCACGAGACACCCGCCAAAAAGCGCCACGCGGTAGCGCGGCTTTGGCAGGCGGGGGTTAATGTGTTCCCAGATGTCTCTCAAGGGGTTCTTGGCAACGACGGGGAGACTGCGAAACCGGTGCTCTTTGGAGAAAAAGAGGGGCAGATGCCGAATGAGATCTCCCCCGCCGGCCAAAGGCTTCTGAGCCAGGCGAGCCCGGCGCAAAAGGAAATGAAACAGACGCCGGTCCTTGAGAACCCTGCTGAGAAGCACATTCTTGACCGGCTTCTTGCCTTCCACCTCGAGCACAGCACGATAGACCTCCTTGATGAGATGGGGAAGGTCAATCCCGGTGGGGCAGACCGATTTGCACGCCTGGCAGTTGAGGCAGTTTTTAATGATGGCCCGGACATTTTCGCGCCCATGGTAGAAGTAGGTCAATATGAGCCCGATGGCTCCAATGTAGACGTGGCCGTAATTGTGCCCCCCCACCAGCTTGTAGATGGGGCAGACGTTGGCGCAGGCACCGCAGCGGATGCAGCGCAGGGTCTGGGAAAAGACAGGGTCTTTGGCCAGGGCCAGCCGCCCGTTGTCGAGGAAGACGACGTGCATTTCCTTGCGGCCGTCGGGACCGGGAGCGCATTCGTTGGCGCCCGTGATCCACGTCACATAGGTGGAAATGGCCTGCCCGGTGGCATTGCGGGGAAGAGCCCTCAAGATGCGCAGGGCCGATTTGAGGTCGCAAATGAGTTTGTCAAAGCCCACCAGGGCCACGTGCACGCGCGGCAGGGTTGTCACCAGCCGCCCGTTTCCTTCGTTGGTCACCAGGCCGAGGGTGCCTGTTTCAGCGATGGCGAAGTTGGCACCTGTGATGCCCATGTCCGCTTCCAAATAAGCCTGGCGCAGTTCACGGCGAGCCACTTTCACCATACCGTCGATGTCGTCGGGGTCCTGGTGTTCGCCCGTCACCCTGGTGAAGAGCTCCGCCACCTGCTTCCGAGAAAGGTGAATGGCGGGCATCACCATGTGCGAAGGGCCTTCATGGCGCAGCTGAATGATCCATTCCCCCAGGTCGGTTTCTGTGACTTGGTACCCCGCTTTTTCCAGGTGAGTATTGAGGAAGGTCTCCTCCGCCGTCATGGACTTACCCTTGACGATCTTTCGGACCCTGTTGGCCCTGGCGATGGAGGAGATGATTTCATTGGCTTCGGTGGCCGTGTGAGCCACATGGACGGTGACGCCCGCGGCCTCCGCCCGGACTTTGAAGAGGGCAAAGAGCTCTTCGAGGCAGGGAATGGAGGCATCCTTACCCGCGGCAATTTCCTGAATGAGACCTTCCAGGTCTATCCCTTCAAACGCCTTGGCCCTGGAGGTTTTGTAAGCTGTCGCAAAGTTGTCCAGCGTGGTTCCCAGGAATTCATTTTCTAAGGCCTTCTTGAGTTGACCTCGGTATTCCTTCACACTGTGGGGCGTGGTGATCATATTGTATTCTCCTTGCAGTCAGAAGGTTCCGACGGCCGCGGCAGCGCACCTACAAACCGGCGGAATCAGGCTTGATCCCCATCGAGAATGAGGATGTGTAATTCCTGGGGACCGTGGACTCCGATGGTGAGCTCACGTTCAATATCCGCCGTGCGGCTGGCTCCACTGATGAATGCCAAATAGCTGGGGGCTGATTTCATCTCGCCTTTCAGTTCATTTTCAAGGTCCATGGCATTCGGTTTGATGCGCGCAGCGGGCAAAACCGCCACGTGGATTTCGCTCAACATGGTGGCGATGCGCAGGTCCTCGCAGCTCGATTCCTGGACGATGGTCGCCGTCTCGGCAATGCCGTAATCGGCAACGGTGAAGCCCGTGTGCAGTTTACCGATTTCCGCCCGGAGGCTCTCTTTGACCAGCGCCACCCCGTTTTGTTCACATAAAGCCCGAAACGCCGCAAAAGCGGAAGCATCCTGCCTGCCCAACCCCGGCGCAGCCAGAACCGTTCCTCCCTGTTTGCGCGTGATGTCGATGGCATACCGGAAGGCTTCCTCGATAGACCCGACTTCGGAGACAACGCTCTGGACCGCTTGCGCCTTCTCCTTCATCATTTCTTTCAAATCTTGCTTTGGCATGGATTGTTTCCTCTCCCTCTCCAAACATTCCAAACAGGGTGGCGACTTCGCCGCAGCACAATCACCGGACATTGTCAGACTACCTCTGAACCAGACACACACGGCACAGAGAAAGACTTTCAAATGAAATCCGCGTGCTCTCCGTATCGCCGACAAGGTCATCCCAAAAATACCTGAAAACACAATATCATTATAAAACAGGCCCATGATTCCAACCACCCTTGCGCAGAGAAGCAGGGGAGCCGAGTTGCTGCGGATGCTCATCCCCTCGACGCCCGCCGGGCCGACCCTGGCCGAAGTCGTTCAGGGCGGCGGCGAGGGCCAAACCGAGGGTCATTTTCCAGACGAGCACGCCTGCGAAGGCGGTTAATGGAGACTTCCACAACCTGTTTTGCATGGGTGCTCATTCCCAACCATTTTCATCTGCTTGTTCGAGCAAAAACCGTTTCCGACTTCAACGAGCTCGATCACTTTCCTTATTGCGGGCATAGTCGGCTGATGGGAAGAATAGATGATGGTTGGCGGGATAGCGAGGCGTTGTTGGTTCTTTTCGCTGAGAACAAAAGCAGTGCCAAAACCAGGTATAGGGACTTCGTGAGAAGCGGGTTATCGATGGGCAAGAGGCCCGAGTGACCGGCGGCGATCTGGTTCGAAGTGCCGGAGGGTGGAGTGCTATATGCGACGTACCGGAGGAGAGAATCAGAACTTCTGGTAAAGAACCGAAATGTGTTAAGGCTCGAAGTGTTGCGGCTTACTGGGCAGGGAGGGAATTGTGCATGGCCGGCACCGAGGTGGGAAGGCAATTGGGATTGTCACAGCCGGCAGTCAGTAGGTCCGTACGGAGAGGGAAAGGGATCTTAAAGGAACTGGGAATTTGCCTTGCAGTCGAGGGAAACGCATAATTTCATAACGTCCTCCTCTGATTCATTCGATTAAGCTTCCTGCACTCCCCGCAACGGGCGAACTTCTCATATGCATACTGGACAAACATTTTCCCACACTGCCTGCATTCGACTTCTTTTTTCATTTTTTTGCATGCCTCCTCACCCCAATAAAAAACAGCCCGATCACGGCAACGACAAACAGGGAGGCAAACCACTGCACCCCTGAGGAAGAGACGCTGGACTCGGCATCCTCCTGGTTGACTTCCTCCAGTTTGTAGCCCTTCACCGTTTCGGATTGATTTGCCGGCGTGACTGCCTGTTCTGCTTCATTCTCATGAACGGGCGGTTGCTCGGTCTTGTGTGGAGATAATAATGCCGGGGCAAACTCAGCATTGAGCGTTTTGTGCAATTCCCGGCGAGCCGCAAGCTGATCAGACAATTTTTTGCCCGTCGCCTTTTCCATGGCGATTTTGAATCGTTCCACCATGTGTGGGGCCATAATCCCCGGTATGGAAACAATGTTCACCACCATCTGGCTCAGCAGCGGATTATTGCAGGTGTGATCGCAGCAGGCGACGCCCTTTTCCACAACGCTTGTAACGTACTCGACGGCGAGTTTTTGCCTGGTTTTTTCATCGGCTTTCCAGTAGTCCTTGCGAACCGCCTCCAGCATGCGAGCGGTCATGGACTGATAGGCCCACGGGTTAACCTGGTTGAAGAAGTCTTTCAAGCCCATTCGGTACTTGTCTTCCACATAAACCTGATAGGCCTGCTGCCATTTGCTCTCGTCAATCGCCGAGGTTACCGTCACCTGCCAGCCCCACATGTTCTGAAGGAACTGATCCATTTCCCGGGCTCCGGCATACTCCTCCTTTTTCATTCCTTCGATCCACCTGGGATTGAGGTAACGGGTGCGAAGCTCGCGGCCGATGGTTTTAGCGATATTTTCCACATCGACCTGACCGGGCATGCGCTGCATGGAAACCAGCGTGTCCGCAGCTTTGCCGCTTTCTTTTTCAACGGCCAGCGAAAGTCCTCCGAGGTATTGGAACGTGTCGTCATTGTCCATGGTTCCGTAGACATTGGACGATATGGAGTGGACGGTGACGTCCACGCCGCCGAGGTTGTGGCGCAGGAGATCTTTGGCCTCCTCTCCCCACTGTCCCTGGCTGAACGCGTAGCCCACCCGGTTTTGATAGACTTTGACAATCTCTTCAGGGGCTTGCCAGGTCCCCGAAGCACCGGCCATTTCAGAGACTCCGGTACCATACGCTCCGGTTGGCTCAGAAAAGATCCTCACCATGGAGAGCCGCTGCGCTTTGTCTTCCGGCACTCCCTGCTGGATGAGCTTTGTCTTCAAGGCATTGTTGTGCCTGGCGATCAGGTTCTCAATATCCTCCTGCTGTGCCGCCTGATGGACTGCCTGGTCGAGAAAGAGCATGAATTGTGGAAAAAGATCGCGATAGAGTCCCGACGGGTTGATGAGCACATCGATTCTTGGTCTCTGCAAAATACGGCCGGGAATCACCTCGAGCCCGGAAACTCGGCCGTTGCCGTCCCAGGTTGGTTTGACTCCCATCAGGTAGAGGATGGTGCTCTCATTGACGCCCTCGTTACGGATTGTTTCGGTAGCCCAAAGCACCACCGCCACCTTTTCGGGATAGCGGCTCTTTTCTTTTAGACTTTTGTCGATGATACCCTGTGCGGCCTTGCGACCTGATTCAAAAGCGGCAGGAGACGGAATCCTGGCGGGATCGAACCCATGGAAATTCTTGCCGGTAGGAATGGCTTCGGTGTTTCGCACCGGATCGTTCCCTTCCCCCGGGGCTATGTAGCCGCCTTCCAGTGCTCGCAGCAAACGCCCGATTTCCAGAGGACCCGAATCAGTAAGAGCTTTTTTAACTCTGCTTTGGTCCACATTTCGATTTCTTTTGACAATGCACTTGATTGTGTCTTCGAGTGCATCGGCTTCCGGAGATCTCCCGAAAGTGTGCATTCCGTAGGGCATGAAATTGGCCTTGAGCTCGACCAGATAGTGCTCCACACGAGTTAGAAGATCATCGGTATCGGCATCCTTGAGGTTCAGGCCAAGGTCTTTGTCGAGTCCGAGTTGTTGAACCATCTTTTTGATTTCATTTAGTTGCAAGGAACC
>FWPV01015483.1_pt1 | contig 10949 bp, 10 predicted proteins | sample 2228371 | NCBI WGS metagenome assembly FWPV01 (sample SAMEA103939776, study PRJEB20133) | metagenome | reverse complement strand
AACCCCCGCACTCATCGAACGCGTCATCGCCGCCGCCGAGGGCGCACCCGGCGCCATCGCTGCCGTCCCCGTCACCGACACCATCAAAGAAGTGCGTGCCGGCCGTATCGTTGCCCACCCCGATCGCTCGCTGCTCTGGGCCGCGCAAACGCCCCAGGTCGTCCTCCGCCAGGCCTGGCTCGATGCCGCTGCCATGTCCGATAACGACGAAACCGACGACGCCGCCATGCTCGCCCGCCTCGGCCTCGAGTGCATCGTCGTCGAAGGCGCCCACGACAACATCAAGGTCACCCGCCCGCTCGACCTCGACATCGCCGCCCGCATCCTCGCCGCCAGGGAGGCCGGCTGATGTTTCGCGTCGGCATCGGCGAAGACCTCCACCCGGTCGACGACGGTCGCACCCTCGTCCTCGGCGGCGTCATTATCGAGGAGGGCCCCGGCCTGCGCGGCCACAGCGACGCCGATGTCCTTCTCCACGCCATCACCGATGCCGTCCTCGGGGCCGCCGCCCTCGGCGATATCGGCCACCACTTCCCACCGGGCGACCCCCGCTACGCCCATGCCGATAGCGCCGACTTCCTCCGCACCGCCCTCCGCCTCGCCCGCGAGGCCGGCTGGGTTCCGGGCAACATCGACGCCACCATCCGCGCCGAGCGCCCCCGGCTCGCCCCCTACATCCCCCACATCCGCCAGCGCATCGCCGAAATTGCCGGCCTCCCCCTCGATGCCATCAGCATCAAGGCCAAGTCCGGCGAAGGACTCGATGCCGTCGGCCGCGGCGAAGCCATGGCCGCCATCGCCGTCGTCCTCCTCACGCACCGGGGCTGAACCGATCACCGTGCCCGTAGCCCCTCCCGCGGCTAGCCTGAAACCCGTGGCAAAGCGCCTCTTCGATCTCGCGCTCGTCCTGCTGGCCGCCCCGCTCTGGGTCCCCCTCATGCTGCTCGCCGCCCTCATCCTCGCCGTCGACCTGCGCGGCAACCCCTTCTTCCTCCAGCGCCGCATCGGCCTCCACGGGCGCCCGTTCACCATCATCAAACTCCGCACCATGCGCCACGCCCCGCCCGGCCAGGAGGACCACTACCACGTCGAAGACTTCCGCACCTTCATCTTCTCCCCGCCCGACCGCCCCAACCCCCGCATCACCCGCCTCGGTCGCATCATGCGCAAAACCTCGCTCGACGAGCTCCCCAACCTCATCAACGTCCTCAAGGGCGAAATGAGCCTCGTCGGCCCCCGCCCCGAGATCCCGGAGATCGTCGCCCAGTACCCGCCCCACTACCACCGCCGCCACGACGTCCTCCCCGGCATCGCCGGCCTCGCCCAACTCGAGGGGCGTTCGGATTTGACCTATGACGAAACGATTACCTACGATCTCGACTACGTGGCCAACCACTCCCTGCGCCGTGACGTCGAAATCCTCTTGAAGACGCTCCTCGCAGTGGCACGGGGGAGCGGCGCCCGATGAACAGCCACCGTTCTACCCTCGCAGCACTCCGCCGCCTCGCGCCGGGCGACCCCCTCGGCACGGCCCTCGCCATCCTCCTCGATATCGCCGTCGTCGGCGTCGCGCTCGCCTGCGCCATGCTCCTCCGCTTCGATGGCGATGTCCCCCGCCGCAACGCCGAGTTCGTCGTCCGCCTCTTCCCGCTCATCGCCGCAGCCTACGTCCTCGGCAACTACGCCTTTGGCGTCTACCGCACCGTCTGGGCCTACGGCAGCATCGGCGACATCATCAGCCTCTTCCGCCCCGTCTTCCTCGTCACCATCTCGCTCTTCGGCCTCAGCTTCTGGCTCGAAGAACGCCTCCTCCCACTCTCCGTCATCCTCATCGCCGGCGCCCTCATCTTCCCCGGAATGGCCGTCGTCAAAATGCGCACGCGCCTCCTGGTCCGCCTGCCCTGGGTCAACCCCGGCGAACGGCGCCTGCTCATCGTCGGCGCCGGCCACACCGGCCAGCTCCTCGCGCGCGAACTCCAGGCCAACCCCGACCTCCCCTACCAGCCCGTCGGCTTCGTCGATGACGACCCCCGCAAACTCCACCACCGCATCCACGGCATCAAGGTCCACGGCACCGTCGCCGAGCTCGAGCACGTCCTCAACCGCATGGATGCCGAGATCGTCGCCATCGCCCTCGACCGCCCCTCCGGCCACCTCGTCCGACAGATCGTCGGCACCTGCCAGCGCCGCAACATCCCCGTTCGCATGGTCCCCGGCCTCGATTCCTGGGTCCTCGGCCACGGCCACGATACCCTCCGCGAAATCACCCTCGACGACCTCCTCGGCCGCGAACCGGTCGAAATCGACTTCGCCGCCTGTAGCCAGTCTGTCCGCGACCGCGTCGTCCTCGTCACCGGTGCCGCCGGTTCCATCGGCTCCGAACTCTGCCGCCAGGTCCTCACCTTCCGCCCTCGCGAGCTCCACCTCTTCGATAACAACGAAACCGGCCTGCACGACCTCTCACTCGAGCTCAGCGGCGTCTCCCCCGAAACCACCCTCCGCCTCTGGGTCGGCAACGTGGCCGAAGAACCGCGTGTCCGCGAAGTCTTCGCCCGCACTCGCCCCGATATCGTCTACCACGCCGCTGCCCTCAAGCACGTCCCCCTCATGGAGGAGCACCCGGCCGAGGCCTTCCGCGTCAACGTCCTCGGCACCCTCTATTGCGCCCTCGCGGCCCGCGAATTCCAGGTCGGTACCTTCGTCCTCATCTCCACCGATAAGGCCGTCCGCCCCAGCAGCGTCATGGGCGCCACCAAGCGCATCGCCGAGCTCCTCGTCATCGCCCTCGCCCGCTCCGCCACAGCAACCCGCTTCGCCGCCGTCCGCTTCGGCAACGTCATGGGCTCCCGCGGCTCCGTCGTCCCCACCTTCCTCAAGCAGATCGAGCGCGGCGGTCCCGTCACCGTCATGCACCCCGAGATGCAGCGCTACTTCATCTCCATCCCCGAGGCCGTCTCCCTCGTCATCCAGGCCGGCACCTTCGGCGGCCGCGGCGACATCTACATGCTCGATATGGGCGAGGAGATCAACATCCTCGAACTCGCCGAGCGCATGATCCGCCTCCGCGGCCTCCGCCCCGGTGAGGATATCGAGGTCATCTTCACCGGCCCGCGCCCCGGCGAGAAGCTCCGCGAAGAGCTCGTCGCCGATTTCGAGCGCCTCGCCCCCACGGCACACCCGAAGGTCATGCGCCTCACCGCCTCGGTCGATGTCTCCGAACGCGAAATCCTCCGCCTCATCGAAGAAATCCGCCAGGTCATGTGGGGCGACCCCGATGAGGTGCGCCGCCGTATCCACCTCGTCGCCCGTCGCTTCTCCCGCGAAGACGAACCAGCCGATGCCCCGGAGAGCGAGGCACTCCCCTCGTGAGCGACGCCCGCATCCACCCCACCGCCGAAGTCTCCCCAGCCGCCTCCATCGGCGCCGGCTCAAGCATCTGGCACCACGCCCAGGTCCGCGAGCGCGCCGTCCTCGGCCCCGGCTGCATCATCGGCAAGGGCGCCTACATCGGCGCCGATGTCACCCTCGGCGCCAACTGCAAAATCCAGAACTACGCCTGCGTCTACGAAGGCAACACCCTCGAAGATGGCGTCTTCATCGGCCCTGCCGTCGTCCTCACCAACGACCGCTACCCCCGGGCCATCAACCCCGACGGCACCCTGAAGACAGCCAGCGATTGGGACCTCGCCGGCTCACGCATCTGCTACGGCGCCGCAATTGGTGCCCGTTCCGTCGTCCTCCCGGGCCTCACCATCGGGGCCTGGGCCCTCATCGCCGCCGGGTCCGTCGTCACCCGCGATGTCCCGCCCTTCGCCCTCGTCGCCGGCAACCCCGCTCGCCAGGTCGGGTGGGCCTGCCTTTGCGCCCGCCGCCTCGATGCCACCCTCGCCTGCACCGCGTGCGGCCGCCGCTACACCCTCGCGCAGGGCATCCTGCGCCCCCTCGAATCATCCCACCCCCCGTCGGAGCCAAGATGACCGCCGTGCCGCGACCCTTCATCCCCGTCGCCCGTCCCCACATCGGCGAGGCCGAAAAGCGCGCCGTCATGGATGTCCTCGAATCCGGCCAGCTCGCAGCCGGCCCTCGCACCGAAGCATTCGAGCAGGCATTCGCCGCCTACGTTGGCGCCCGCCACGCCATCGCCGTCAACTCCGGCACGGCAGCCCTGGTTGTTGCCCTCCAGGCCCACGGCGTCGGCCCCGGCGACGAAGTCATCACCACTCCGTTCAGCTTCATCGCCACCGCCACCTCCATCATCGCCTGCGGCGCCACCCCCGTCTTCGTCGATATCGACCCCTTCGACCTCAACCTCGACCCCGAAAAGGTCGAAGACGCCATCACGGAGCGCACCCGCGCCATCCTCCCGGTCCACCTCTACGGCCACCCCGCACGCATCGCCGAGCTCGCCGAGCTCGCCGAGGACTTCAACCTCGCCCTCATCGAAGACGCCGCCCAGGCCCATGGCGCCGAGCACGCCGGCCGCCGCGTCGGCACCTTCGGCACCGGCTGCTTCAGCTTCTACCCCACCAAGAACATGACTACCGGCGAAGGGGGCATGATCACCACCAACGACGACGACGTCGCCACACGCGCCCGCATTATCCGCAACCACGGCCAACAGGTCCGCTACCGCCACGACCTCTTCGGCCTCAACTGGCGCATGCAGGACCTCAACGCCGCCATCGGCCTCGCCCAGCTCGAACAGCTCGAAACCTGGACCGCAGCCCGCATCGAAAACGCCACCCGCCTCAGCTCCCTCATCCGCGGCTTCGAAACACCCCGCGTCCGCGAGGGCGACAGGCACGTCTTCCACCAGTACACCATCCGCGTCCCCCGGGGTCGCGATCACCTCCAGCAGCAGCTCCAGGAAGCCGGCATCGGCTCCGCCATCCACTACCCTGTCCCCATCCACCAGCAGCCCATCATCCGCGAGCTCGGCTTCGGCGATGGCTCCTTCCCCATCGCAGAGGCCGCAGCCGAACAGGTCCTCTCCCTCCCCGTCCACCCCGGCCTCGCCGCCGAGGATGTTGAATACATCGCCGCCACCCTCAACCGCATCCACGGCTGACCCATGCACCCAAGCGCCCCCCGCGCTACCCTCGAACACATGAGCCGCACCCTCCGCGCTGCAGTCATCGGTCTCGGCTCCATGGGCGCCAACCACGTTCGCGTCCTCGCCGATACGCCCGGCGTCGAGCTCGTCGCCGTCGCCGACCCCGACCCCGAGCGTGTCCGTCGCGCCGTCAACGGTCGGGCCATCCCCGGCTTCGCCTCCGCCGCCACTCTCCTCGCCGAGACCCGCCCCGATTTCGTCTCCGTCGTCGTGCCCACCGGCCTCCACGAAGAGATCGCCCTCGCCTGCATCGAGGCCGGCGCCCACGTCCTCGTCGAAAAGCCAATCGCCGCTTCCCTCGAAGCCGCATCCCGCATCGCCCGCGCCGCCGAGACGGCCGGCGTCCTCCTCACCGTCGGCCACATCGAGCGCTTCAACCCCGCCGTCCGCGAGCTCAAGCACCGCCTCCTCCAGGGCCAGGGAGGGCGCGTCCTCCAGGTTCGCGCCCGCCGCGTCGGCCCCTTCCCCCACCGCATCCGCGACGTCGGCGTCATCCACGACCTCGGCCCCCACGACATCGACATCATGCGCTACCTCCTCGATGACGAAGTCGAGCGCGTCTTCGCCGAATCCCGCTCCCACATCGCCACCGGCAACGAAGACCTCTTCGCGGGCATGCTCCGCTTCCGCAGCGGCGCCATGGGCCTCCTCGATATCAACTGGCTCACGCCCACCAAAGAGCGCACCCTCACCGTCCTCTGCGAGCGCGGCATGTTCACCGTCGATTACGCCGCGCAGGTGCTCTGCTTCTACGAAAACTACGCCGCCGCCGCCCGCGAAGGCGTCTACGCCTCCGTCACTGAAGGCCCCATGACCCGCTACCCCATCGCCAACCGCGAACCCCTCCGCGTCGAGCTCGAAGCCTTCCGCGACGCCATCCTCGCCGGTGGGCCCCCGCCCGTTCCCGCCAGCGATGGCATCGCCGCCCTCGCCGTCGCCGAGGCCCTCGTTCGCTCCGGCGAAACCGGCATGCCCGTCGCCCTCGATGAGGTCGCCCCCCTCCCATGAACGTCGCCGTCGTCGGCATCGGCCGCATCGGCCTGCCCCTCGCCGTCACCATCGCCTCCCGCGGCCACCGCGTCACCGGCTGCGACATCAACGCCGCCCTCGTCGAACAGGTCAACCGCGGCGAGAACCCCCTCCCCGATGAGGCCGGCCTTGGCGAACTCCTCCGGCGCACCATCGCCGAGGGCACCTTCCGCGCCACCACCGATACCGCCGGCGCTGCCGCTCACGCCCACGTCATCCTCTTCGCCGTGCGCGTCGATATCGCTCCCGATGGCCGCGCCGACCTCCAGCACCTGCTCGCCGCCATCGATACCGTCGCCCCCACGCTCCAGCCCGGCACCCTCTGCATCTTCGATACCACCCTGCCCGTCGGCACCACCCGCCGCATCCTCGTCCCACGCCTCGAACAGGGCGGTCGGCGCCTCGGCCACGACCTCCACGTCGCCTTCTCCCCCGAGCGCCTCCTCATGGGCCGCGTCATCGAAGACCTCACCCGCTACCCCAAGGTCGTCGGCGGCGTCGACCCCGAAGGCGGCCGCCGCGCCGCCGACTTCTACCGCACCACCTTCGGCGGCGAAGTCCTCCAGCTCTCCAGCGCCGAAGCCGCCGAGCTCTCCAAGCTCGCCGAGGGCGCCTACCGCGACCTCAACATCGCCCTCGCCAATGAACTCGCCATGGTCGCCGATGTCCACGGCCTCGATATCTCCGAAGTCATCCGCGCGGCCAACTCACAGCCCTACTCCCACATCCACGTGCCCGGCACCGGCGTCGGCGGGCACTGCATCCCCGTCTATCCCCGCTTCCTCATGCAGGGCGAAGGCCCCAGCGCCCTCTCCGCCCTCGGTCGCCAGGTCAACGATGCCATGCCCGGCTACGCTGTCCGCCGCCTTTCCTCCCTCCTCGGCGGCCTCCAGGGCAGGCGCGTCGTCATCCTCGGGCTCACCTTCCGGCCCGACGTCGCTGTCACCTTCCACACCAACGCTGTCGACCTCCGTCGCGAACTCGAATACCTCGGCGCCCACGTCGAAGGCCACGACCCGCTCCTCTCGCCCGAGGGCATCGCGTCACTTGGCTTTACCGTCGCCCCGGACCCGCCACACGGGTACGACGCGGCCATTGTCCACAGCTTCCACCGCGCCTACGCCACGCTCGACTGGCCGCAAGTCGCCCCCCTCATCCTCGACGCGCGCAACGCCCTCGATCGCACCGCCCTCGAAGCCCGCGGCGTTCGCTACGTCGGCATCGGGCGGCCGCCCACCCCCTAAGCGTCGCTCCCCAGCCGCGCGGTCGCCGCGCTCACCCCAGCCCGCAGGTCGGCCCGGAACCCCTGCTCCCGCAGCAGCCGGCCGAGCGTATTCAGCAGCAGCAGCACGTTGCCCGCCGTCGAACTCTCGCCCATCAGCCCAATGCGCCACACCTTCCCGCGCAGCTCCCCGAGCCCGCCGCCGATCTCGATCCCCGCGCGCCGCAGCAGCGCCCCGCGCACCGCCGCATCATCCACCCCCTCCGGGATGCGGACTGTCGTCAGCACCGGCAGCCGATACCCCGCCTGCGCGTGCAGCTCGAGCCCCAGCCCCTCCAGTCCAGCCTGGAGCGCACGCCCGTTCCGCTCGTGCCGGGCCCAGCGCCGCTCCAGCCCCTCCTCCAGCACAAGCGCCAGCGCCTCATGCAGGGCATACACCATCGAAATCGGAGCCGTGTGGTGGTACGTGCGCCGCTCGTCCCAGTACGCCTCCAGGAGCTGCAGGTCCAGGTACCACGTGTTGCACGGCGTCTCCCGCGCGCGCACCGCGTCCCACGCCCGCGCCGAAAGCGTGAGAGGCGCCACCCCCGGCGGCGCGCTCAGGCACTTCTGCGTCCCCGAGTACACCGCATCCGCCCCCCAGGCATCCGCCCGCACCGGCATCCCCCCAAGCGACGTCACGCAGTCCACCAGCAGCAGCGCCCCGGCCTCCCGCGCAATCCGCGCGAACGGCTCCACCGGCGTCTCCGCCCCGGTCGAGGTCTCCGCGTGCACGATCGCCACCAGCTTCACGTTCCCGGTTGCCCGTACCGCCGCCTCCACCGCCGACGCGTCGGCCGGCTGGCCCCATGGCGATGCCACCCGCGTGACCACCCCCCCGGCTCGCTCCGCCATCTGCGCGATCCGCTCACCGAAGTAGCCGCAAACCCCCACCACCACCCGGTCCCCCGGCTCCACCAGGTTCATCACCGCCGCCTCCATCCCGCTCGTCCCCGTCCCGGGCGTCGCCAGGGTCACCTGGTTCGACGTCTGGAAAACCTCCCGCAACATCACCCGGCACCGGTCCATCATCCGCAGAAAGTCCGGGTCCAGGTGCCCCAGCAGCGGCTTCGACATGGCCGCGACCACTCGCGGGTTCGCCCCGCTCGGCCCGGGCCCCATCAAAATGCGGTTCGGCACAGAAAAGCTCGTCGTCGACATGCCGCACATCGTACCCCGGGCCTGCCCGAGCCGCTCCCTCCCCACAGACCGTTTTTCAACGCACGTGTACAATCTCCTCACCAATCCAGAGAGGTACTGCATGGACTTCCGAGATACCCCGGAAGAGGCTGCGTTCCGCGCCGAAGTTCGCAAGTTCATCGAAGAGGAGGGCCACAAGGCCCGCCAGCGCGACGACGACGGCGAGCGCGGCTTCTACGGCGGCAGCAAAGAGTGGACCAAGGCCCTCGCCGCCCGCGGCTGGGTCGCACCCGCATGGCCCAAGGAATACGGCGGCGCCGGCCTCAGCGTCATGCAGCAGTTCATCTTCAACTGGGAACTCGCCGAGGCACGCCTCCCCCGCCCCGGCGGCATCGCCGTCGGCTTCGCCGGCCCCACCCTCATCGTCCACGGCACCGAAGAGCAAAAGAAGAAATACCTCCCCGGCATCCTCAGCGGCGACGACATCTGGTGCCAGGGCTACTCCGAACCCGGCGCCGGCTCCGACCTCGCCGCCCTCCAGACCCGCGCCGTCCGCGATGGCGACGACTACATCATCAACGGCCAAAAGATCTGGACCTCCGGCGGTCACCTCGCCAAGTACATGATCCTCCTCGCGCGCACCGACCCCGATGCGCCAAAGCACCGCGGCATCACCTACTTCATCGTCGATATGAAGAGCCCCGGCATCACCGTCCGGCCGCTCGTCAACGCCGCCTACACCCACGAATTCAACGAAGTCTTCTTCGAAGACGTCCGCGTACCGCGCGACAACATCATCGGCGAGGAGAACCGCGGCTGGTACCTCGCCCAGACGACCCTCTCCTTCGAGCGCTCCAACATCGGCGGCTCCGTCGGCGCACGCCAGGCCGTCGAAGACCTCATCAAGTTCGCCCGCGAAAACACCACCAACGGGCAGAGCACGCTCGCCCACAACCCGGCCATCCGCCACGAGCTCGTCGAGCGCTACGTCGAAGCCGGCGTCGCCCAGATGATGAGCTTCAAGATCGTCTCCATCCAGGCCAAGGAAGGCGTTGCCCCCGGCCACGAAGCCGCCGTCGCCAAGCTCTACGGCACCGAGCTCAACCAGCGCATCTACCGCACCGGCATGAAGGTCCTCGGCCTCTACGGCCAGCTCGATGCCCGCACCGCCGGGCCGAAGCCACCCATGCGCGGCCGCATCAAGTACATGTACCTCCGCTCCATCGCCAACACCATCGAAGGCGGCACCAGCGAAATCCAGCGCAACATCATCGCCACCCGCGGGCTCGGCCTGCCCCGCGGCTGAGCCACCCCGGCGCCACCTGGCAGCATTCCAGCGGCCGCATCGGCATCCCCGGTGCGGCCGCTGCCGTTGCAGCCCGTCCGCCGGTGGCGCGCTCCCCGCGCCTACAGGTGGATCTGGCGCCCTTCGCCGGCCCAGTGCCACCATGCGCTATGGCACTTCCCCCTCCCGGTGACGACCTCAGGCCCCTCCTCCGCCGCGCGGCCGCCGCAGTTGCGCGGGCGTTCGCCACTGCCTCCCGCGCTGCCCTCGAGCGGCCGACCGCGAACGGCTGGCTCGTCAAGGTCCACCTCGCCCACCTCGCCGATTGGAACCTCGCCGCGGTCGCCGTCCTCGAAGGTCGTCACCCCGCCGAAGGCCTCGGCGTCTCCGCCCGCCTCTGGCGACACGCCAGCGAGGCCCGCATCAACGCCGAGCTCGCCGCGCTTGCCATCGACCTCTCCCCCGCCGAATGCCTGCGCCGATTCAATGACGCCCGTCGACGGCTCGATGCAGCCCTCGCCCATCACCACCGCGCCCCGGCGGAGATTCGTCACCTTCCCGGTCGCTGGCTCGATCACCCGGGGGGCATGGCCGCCTTCGGCCTCGACCACCTCCTCGAGCACCTCGAGACCCTCGGCGCTGTCCCTCCCTCGCTCGTCGACCTCCCCCGCCGCCCGTCGATGCCCGCCTAGCCGTCGTCCCCGTCCGATCCCTGGCTCACCCCACCCGGCCCCGGCGAAGTCCGCGCCCGGCCGTTCGCCAGCATCATCGCCACCAGCCAGCTGAAGACCGCCGCCAGCGCCAGCAGCACGGCCAGCCCCAGGATGATCACCATCGCGCGGTCGATCCCGCCTCCCTCGCTGCTCGTTGTTCCCTGCGGAGCGGCCGCACGCGTCGGCGCGACCGTCGGTTGTGCCTGCTGTGGCCGTTGCGTTGGTACAACGGTCGGCGACGCTCCCGGCCTGTTCCGCGGGCCCAGCCCGTACGCCGCCCGGAACTCATCCTCGAACTGCGCCATCGTGAGCCCGTACACCCGCTCGATCGCCTGGTCGTAGCGCACGTTCAACTTAATCGTTCGCATCAGCTCCGCGAACCGCTCCGGCCCTTCCCGCTCCACCAGG
>FWPV01015482.1_pt1 | contig 10949 bp, 12 predicted proteins | sample 2228371 | NCBI WGS metagenome assembly FWPV01 (sample SAMEA103939776, study PRJEB20133) | metagenome | reverse complement strand
AAAGAACTCCTTGACCAATCTGTCCTCGAGAGAGTGAAAGCTAATCACAACCAACCTGCCGCCGCTGCCGAGCAAATTGACCGCCTGCTTGAGTGCATGCTCAAGATTCTCAAGCTCCTGATTTACAGCAATGCGCAACGCCTGAAATGTCTTCGTGGCAGGATGAATCTTACCTCGTCCCCCGGCAACTGCCTCTGAGACTATGCGGGCAAGCTCAAGCGTACTCTTGAGGGGTCTTTTTTCCACGATACGCTTCGCTATCTGACGGGCACGCCGTTCCTCACCGTATTTCTCCAGGATTGCAGCTAGCTCGTCCTCCGAGTAGGTATTTACGATGTCAGCCGCCGTGAGTGCCTGCCTAGGGCTGAACCTCATATCCAGCGGCGCATCATCCTTAAAACTGAAACCGCGCCCCGATGACTCAAGCTGGAGCGTGGACAACCCGAGGTCGAACAGGATGCCGTTCACAGGACGGAAGCCGTATCTGGTACAGATATTCTCCAGATACCTGAAGTTTTCATTCGCCAGGACTGCCTCTTTCCCGAAGCGTCTCAATCTCTCACCGGCTATCTTGATTGCCGCCGGGTCAGCATCTATCCCCAGCAATTGCCCGCCGGGCGTGCATTCCTCAAGAATAGCTTCCGCATGCCCCCCGCCGTTAACGGTGCAATCCACATACCTGCCGCCGCGCTGAACCTGAAGCGCCTCGATAACCTCCTCAAGCAAGACCGGCACATGAACAGAAGACACAGACATGGTCAAAGTACTCATAATTCGTTAATTTCCAGTAGCCGTTCTACATCTCCACAGCCTCTGCTATCTCAGAGGCGTGCTTAGACATATACTCCTTCTCCGCAGCCCATTGTTCCGCAGACCAGAGCTGGACATGCGTATAGGCCCCTACCACCACAACCCGGTCGTCTATACCAGCGTACTCTCGAAGGACCGGGGGCAAGATTATCCTGCCCTGGCGGTCTGGTTCGAGCGCAAAGGCTCCGGAGAAAGTAAAGCGGGCAATCCTCCTGGTATTGAGCCGGGTCAAAGGCAGGGAAACAAGCCTATCAGCCACTTTTTTCCACTCCGTCATGGTATAGGCGATAAGGCACCTATCGAAACTCCGCGAAAGCACCAATCCGTTCTGGAAGGCGCCCCTGAAGCGGACAGGTATTGCCAGCCTCCCCTTGTGGTCAATCTTCAGTTCGTACTCACCGAGTAGCATCCACTTTGACCCACTTTTATCCACCATGCACCACTTTTAGCATAACCCCACCGCATTGTCAATAGTTTCCGACCAATGTTTGAATGTTTGAGCTAATTATTATTGCAACTACTTGCAACAGGGTCCTGGCTATGTTATAATGCGCGTGGAAGGTCAAAGATATGAGTTGCACAGAGACATTGCGTGAGCAAGGTTACCGCCTGACGCCGCAGCGGATGATGATTTTCTCCGTCATACATGAGTCTGACCACCACATCAGCGCCGAGGAGATATACGAGCAGATCCGAGCAAAGTACCCCAATGTGAACATATCAACCGTGTATCGAACGCTGGAACTGCTCAAGAAGCTCGGGCTGGTCACCGAAATTGAACTGGACGGAGTTTACCGCTACCACCACGCAGATAAGGGACACCATCATCACCTAATCTGCAGGAAATGCGGGCGCATACTCGAACTGGACGAGGCTGTGCTGGAGCCGGTACAGGGGACGATTCTGCGTAAATATGGCTTCAGGGCTGATTTAAGCCACCTTGCAGTCCTGGGGACCTGCGTGAAATGCCAGGCATAATTTTTTCGCCAATGAATGCAAACAGTTGCAATTGCACGGACATGCATAAAATACAGGTGAGGAGGACGGAGTGTGTGAGGCTACAGTGTATCTCATAAGCAACGGCAAGGAAGAGGAGGTCATGAAAGATGTAATGACCGTCGATGTCCTGGGAAAGCGCCTGCTGTTTCGAGACATCCTGGGCAACGAGAAGCGACTTTCCGCCCGGATCAAGAAGATTGATTTGCTTCAGCACAAGGTCACGCTTGAGCAAGTCCACGCAGGAAAAGGAGGTAGACGTCCTTGAAACGGCTCGAATTTGCATCTCGCTCTTTGCTGGTGCTCATTATTATGAGCCTGCTGGTAGCGCTTCCGGCATGTGGCGAACAGCAGGCTTCTGAGAAGCTGAGGGTGGTAACGACCACCTCCCTTCTCGAATACATTGTTAAACAAGTCGGTGGTGAAAAAGTGCAGGTAGTGAATATCATACCGCCCGCACAATGCCCGGGGCACTTCGATGTCAAGCCCAGCGACGTTCAACTGCTGTCCGACGCCCAGCTTTTTCTCCTTCACGGCTGGCAGGGCGAGATGTTCAACACGCAGTTAATAAATTCAGCCAACAATCCCAACCTCAAGGTCGTTACTCTCAGCATTGACGGCAACTGGATGACTCCCGCCGTCCAAGCGCAGGCAGTGGGTAATATCACCGCAACCCTGTCCGAAATCGACCCCGACAACGCTGGCTACTACCAGAACAATGCTCAGCTATACCAGAGCCTCATAGCCTCCAAAGGCGCGGAGCTTAAGGCAAGGCTCGAGGCAGCCAATGTCAACCAATACAATGTAATCTGCGGCGATATGATAAAAGGACTGATTGTATGGAGCGGGTTCAACATTATCGCCTCATACCCTCGCCCCGAGGACCTGACGCCGCAGAAAATGGAGGAGCTGATTAATACGGGCAGGCAGTCCGGCGTAGCGATAGTTATAGACAACCTTCAGAGCGGCAAGGCGGATGCCGGCGTGCAAATGGCTAAAGAGATAGGGGCTGTCCAGGTAACGCTATCCAATTTCCCGGGCGGCTTCGCCAATACTGAGACCTGGGAAAAGGCGATTGAGAAGGATGTCGATTTGTTGCTCGAAGCAATATCGAGATATCAACACCAAAACCCATAATGAGGGTAACCGGATGAACGATGTAGTAGTCAGGATTGAGCAAGCCGTAGTCTCCTACCGCGAGGATGTTGCTTTGCGCGATGTCTCACTGGAGGTCAGAAAGGGGGAGTTCCTGGGCATTATCGGGCCCAACGGGGCAGGGAAAACCACCCTTCTCACCGTAATCAACGGTCTGGGGAAGCTCCTTCACGGCCATGTCCAGGTCCTGGGACACAGCATCAGCAAAGGCTCCATCAATGGCATAAGGAAACGAATCGGCTACGTTTCCCAGCTTCAGAACATAGACCCCCGCATGCCCATAAATGTGCGTGAGGTGGTTATGGTGGGACGCTACGGACAGCTTGGTCTGCTCCGTCGACCGAATAAAACGGACTACGATATCGTAAACAGAACAATCGAACTGGTCGGGATGAGCCACCTGGCGAGCCGACCCATAGGGCATCTTTCAGGCGGAGAGCAGCAGCGAGTCGCTATAGCCCGCGCTTTAGCGCAGGAGCCCGAGATGTTTCTGCTTGACGAACCTACGGCATCCCTCGACTGGCGCGCTCAGCGTGAACTGCTGGATTTGATAAAGATTATTCACGAATATCAGAACCTGACTACCCTCTTTGTGACCCATGACCTGAATGCCCTGCCGGATGTCTGTGACCGGGTGATTCTGATGAAGAACGGGGAAATCTGGGAGCAGGGTGCACCGGAACAGGTCCTCAGGACAGACACCCTCAGCAGCCTCTACGATGCGCCGATAATGATACAGGAGCACGAGGGGAAGAAGGTATTCATTAAAGCAAGCTAAATGGATCTGTCTATCTTCGGCTACCAGTTCATGCAAAACGCCATTCTGGCGGCGTTCCTGGGCGGTATTGCCTGCGCCACTGTGGGCGTGTTTGTAGTGCTCATGGGAATTTCCTTCATCGGCGTATGCCTTGCCCATGCCGCCTTCGCAGGCGCTCTGCTGGCTGTCCTTCTCGGCTTCAATCCGCTGCTGGGCGCTTTCCTGTTCAGCCTGGGGGTTGCGGCCATCATCGGACCTCTTGCCAGCCGGGGCGAGTTGAACCTCGATACCTCCATCGGGGTGCTCTTCTCCCTGATGCTGGGTCTTGCCTTCATCTTCATGGGTCTGATGACGGGACCCAAGACCGAGATGCTGGGCTTGCTCTGGGGCAGCATACTCACCGTGAGCAGAACCGACTTGATTTTGCTGGGGATTGTAGCAGCGGTTGTAGTGGGGCTTGTAGTCCTGTTCTACAAAGAGATACAGGCGGTCATCTTCAATCGTGAAATAGCGCTGGCTGTGGGCATACCCGCCAGCTTGATACTGTACGGAATACTGTTTCTGACAGGGTCGACTATCACAGTTACGCTCTCCCCCATAGGAGGACTGCTTATTTTCAGTCTCATCATCAACCCGGCAGCGGCGGCCTATCAGTTGACCTACAGTCTCAGATGGATGTTCATATTTGCCGCGATATTCGGCATTGTCTCGGGCTGGCTGGGACTTCTTGCATCCTATCTCTTAGATGTGCCCAGCGGCGCAGCTATCATAGTGGCTTCCTCCGTCATCTTCGGCATAGCCACCCTGTTTTCGCCGAAGAGAAAGGTCAGGAGATGGAAGGCAAAGGATGAACCATCGAGAGTATTTTAATCAACTAGCCCCGAAATGGGACCGAATGACCTCTGAGGAAACGAAGGTCAGGCTCAGTTCGCTTATCAAGGAACTGGGCATCAGGCCCGGCGATGCCATTCTGGATATCGGCAGCGGCACGGGTATCCTTCTGCCCCTTTTGCATCAGAACACCAATGGCAAGAGCAGGGTCGTATCGCTGGACATTGCAGAGGAAATGCTCAAGCGCGCTAAGAGCAACGGATACCAGGGCAACATCCAGTATGTTCACGGCGACGCGTCCTCGCTCCCTCTGACGAACGAAACGTTCGACATGGTTATCTGTTATTCGTGCTTCCCGCATTTCCGCAACAAAATGAAGGTGTTATGTGAGATTGCAAGGGTGCTGAGAAGTGAAGGGAGACTGGCTATCTGCCACACCGCTAGCCGCAGGGAAATCAACGAGTTACATCGCTCCATAGGCGGTGTGGTGAAAAATGATACCATACCACCCAAGACAACAATGAGAAAGCTGTTAGAAGCATCCGGACTGAAACCGATTCAAATTCTGGACGAACGGCATCGCTATCTGGCTATTGCCCAAAAAGGTCCATAGCTAAGTGCTAACCATAGACTCTCAGCCTCCTCCTTCCACAAGCTGAGGACAGTCTTTAGCCTCTCCCTCGAAGGAGGAGTTTTTTGTAATTAGCTCTGCCCCAGAGAGGTAAAAACGAGCGAGGGAAGAAAACTACGAAGTCTTCTTGCGGTAGACCAAAGAGTCCAGGCTCAGAAATTCCCCTCTATGAATCACTATCAAAAATGCCGCTATCAGCATTACGCAATCGATTATCAACGCATCGCGTGTTTGCAACACGGCTGTCTCGCCGAAGCAGCCGCACTCCAGATTCAGCCCCCGATACAGCACAACGCTGTTCGCAACGATAAAGCTCAAAGATGAAAGCATAGCAACAACGGCGGCAAATCTCGAAAGCAGCCCGATTATCAGCAAAGCTCCGAAAACGATTTCAACCCAGGGAAGCACATTGCCGTAGAAATTAGCCAGTGTCTGAGGAAGCAGGTCGAACTCCTCAACCTTTTCGATAAAGACTGCGCGCTCAGGCAGCTTTCCTGCTCCAGATATTAAAAAAACGATTCCCACAGCAAGGCGGAACACAAGACTGGAGTAGCGATGCCTCAATACACGGCATGATTTTGTGGCAATTGCGCCGAGCCGGCTCATTCGGTCTCAAGCTCCAGACTTATGTCAAGTGCCCTCGCAGAGTGAGTCAGGGCGCCTATAGAAATCAGGTCAACTCCGGTCCCGGCAACAGTGCGGACATTATCCAGGGTTATCCCGCCGGATGCCTCCAGCAGCGCCCGCCCTTTCACCAGCTTCACTGCCCTGCGCATATCTTCCGGCTTCATATTGTCCAGCATGATTATGTCGGCGCCTGCATTGAGCGCCTCTCTTACCTGCTCTATCGACTCGACCTCGACTTCCACTTTCACTTTCTTACCTGCATTCCGTTTAGCACTTCTTACAGCTTCCCCCAGGCCAATACCCAGCGAACGCAAAGCTACCAGGTGATTGTCTTTTATCAAGACGCCATCGCTCAAATTCATGCGGTGGTTTCGACCGCCACCAACCTTGACTGCGTATTTCTCCAGCACTCTCAAGCCAGGAATGGTCTTGCGCGTGTCGGTAATCACTGCTTCTGTTCCCTTTGCAGCCTGCACATATCTGGCGGTCTCGGTAGCTATGCCGCTCAAGTGTTGCAAGAAGTTTAGAGCTGTCCGCTCCGCTTTGAGAATGCTCCCTGCTCTGCCCTCCACAGCAGCAACAACCTTCCCTTTCCGCACCCTCTCCCCATCCTTAACCAGCGTTTTGAATTTCAGCGAAGGATCAACCTGTCGAAACACTTCCTTTGCCACATCAATACCAGCCAGCACTCCTTCCCTCTTGACCAGGATAGACGCCTTAGCCGATATATCAGGGGGAATCAGCGCCTCAGTAGTGATATCGCCCGAGGGCAGGTCCTCTGCCAGCGCAATGCGGACTATCTGCTCTATTTGCTTCCGCATGATTTTCCGGGGTGCGACCATAAACTATCTCCCGCGGATATCCGTGGCTAGACCTCTTTCCTGAACACAATATGCTTAAGCCAGGCATCAGAGGCTTCAGGAAAATCGGAACGGTAATGGGCGCCGCGGCTCTCTTCCCGGATCAGCGCTGCCTCTGCCATCAAACGCCCCACCAGCACCATGTTAGCCAGCTCGTAAGATGGACGGTCTGTCGCCGGTCTTAGCTCTTTCTCCCAGGCAGCGAGAATATTGGCTGCTTTTTCAAGCTCCTTTCCACAGCGCACGATGCCGACATTGTCCCAGAGAAGAGATTGCAGGGAAGTCAAGCTCAAATCAGGATAGCTCAGGCCTGAGGTATCGCGCTCCTTCAGCGTATACACATCCTGTACCAGCGGGGTTTTCCCATGCAGATTCCCTTTTGTAGTCCTTTCCACAATCCTCTTGCCGAATACAAGCACCTCGAGCAGAGAATTAGACGCCAGACGGTTGGCTCCGTGTACCCCGGTGTTTGCCACCTCGCCACTTGCGAACAAGCCCTCGATATTGGTCTCCCCCCAGTAGTTCGTCTTGACGCCACCCATCATGTAGTGAGCGGCGGGTACTACCGGGATCAGCGTGGTGGTGATATCCAGACCATGGTCGAGACAGAACCGATAGATGTGAGGGAATCGAGCGGACAGGAGGCGTGCCGGAAGGTGAGTTACATCAAGAAAGACGCGGTTGGCGCCGGTCTCTTTCATTTCTGCCACTATAGCACGGGCTACGACATCCCTGGGAGCCAGTTCCCCTTGAGCCGAATACTTGAACATGAAACGCTCGCCGCGGATATTTCTCAGTATACCTCCTTCACCCCGCACCGCCTCAGAAATCAAAAACAAAGGCACCCCTGGCAACCGCAGAGCCGTTGGGTGAAACTGGAAGAATTCTACATCCGCTATCTCCGCACCGGCTCGATAGGCAAGGGCTATCCCATCCCCAGTGGCTATATCCGGGTTCGTGGTTATCTTGAACAACCTTCCCACGCCGCCTGTTGCCAGGATAAGATGACGGCAGTAGAACTCTTCCTGCGTCCCGGAACTTAAATCCAGCGTTGCGATCCCCTTAACCTTTCCCTTCTCGACCAGTATCTCGGTGGCAAGGAAATACTCATAGATTGTAATTTCCCTCGAGGCGCGTGCAGCATTGCTAAGGGTCATCTCGATGCGTTCCCCCGTAGCATCACCGCCGGCGTGCAGTATTCTGGGCACACTATGAGCAGCCTCTTTGGTCAGTGCAATTTCGCCGTTGACCGTATCGAAGGGGACACCGAACTTAACCAGGTCGGCAATGCGGTCAGCAGCCTCCTCAGTTAGAATGCGCACAGCCTCGGGGTCGCACAGACCAGCTCCCGCTGCTATGGTATCTTTGAAATGAAGCTCCGGGGAGTCGATACTGCTGATGGCTGCGGCTATGCCACCCTGAGCATGCCTGGTGTTGCACTCGTCTATACTGCCCTTGGTGATAATGAGCACCCTGCCATGATCTTTCAACAGCAGGGCGTCATAAAGCCCGGCGATGCCACTGCCGACAATTATATAGTCGTATTCTCTCTTCATGGTCTCTCCTCTAGACCACCGCCAGCATACGGTCAAGAGCACGTTTGGCTCTCAATCTGATGTCCTCGGGGACAACAATTACATTCCTCTTCGTTTCCAGGGTCACTGCAAGCTTTTCCAGCGTAGTCTTCTTCATATTGGGACATACCATAGCCCTGGACACGACATAGAATGTCTTATCCGGGTTTTCTTTCTTCAGTCGGTGGATTATCCCCTCCTCAGTACCTATCAGGAACGTCTTTGCCCGGCTTTCTCTGACATACCGCGCCATCTGGGAGGTGCTGAGTACAGCGTCAGCAAGCGCGATGACCTCTGCCGAACACTCCGGATGCACCACCACTTTGGCATCGGGATGAGCCTCTTTAGCGGCGAGGACATGTTTAGCATGGATACGGGCATGGGTGATGCAATACCCTGGATAGAGAATTACCTTCTTCTTTGTCCTGGTTGACACATAATGTCCCAGGTTCTGGTCAGGGATAAACAGTATCTCTTCATTGGGTAACGACTCCACCACTTTAACCGCATTGGCAGAGGTGCAGCAAATATCGCTCTCCGCCTTGACCGCCGCGGATGTATTCACATAGCAGACAACAGCGGCATTGGGGTATCTCTTCTTCCACTCGCGCAGTCCGTCGGCATCTATCATGTCCGCCATGGGACAGCCTGCGGTGCCTTCTGCCAGAAGAACCGTGCGTGAAGGGTTGAGAATGGCAGCATTCTCTGCCATGAAGTGTACCGCACACAGTACGATGAACTCTACGTCCAGCTCGGTTGCCTTTCTTGCCAACTCCAGGGAATCGCCCACAAAATCGGCGATATCCTGCACCTCGGGTCGCTGATAATTGTGAGCCATAATCACAGCATTGAGGTCTTTCTTTCGCTTAAGTATTCTGTCGCGGAGCACCTGTTCGCTGTTTGTCGTGGCATCCTCCCCGTCAGCCAAACTTTAAGCCTTAAGCCGTCGCTACAGCTGTGACGTTCAGCGAAGCCAACCGACCGCTGAAGGCTGAACACAAACGGCTTAGAGCGATCAATCATAGCTTAATCCAATTGATGCGCCAGTGTCAACGAAAAACGTCCGTACCACGCTCAGGTGTGGGTTGAACATGGTGTCGACCTGGAGTATCATTTTAGCCACGGGACAGTGTGGCGTTTTCGACTGGCGAAGCCGAAAACCCGTTGTCTGCTTTGATCCAGCTATCGGAGAGGAACGATGAGAAAGCCTGTCTCTGGTCTGCTGACCGAAGACGACATGTTTCTTTTTCTGGACTACTACGAATTGACCTCGGGCAAGTGCAATTATGACTTCAATATGAACCAGCAGATAACCGAAAACTTCTTCTTCCGTGAGATACCGGCTCACCTTGGTTCCTATGTTATTGCGGCAGGTCTGGAGCAGTTCGTGAGCTTCATCGACATGATGAACAGGGGCTTGAGCAAGAAACATCGGGAGTGGCTGAAGACGTCGTCAGGCAGGGATTTCGAGGATGAAGGTTTCCTCGACTACCTAGAGAAATTCAAGTTCGCCGGCGATGTCTATGCCGTGCCCGAGGGCACGCCCGTTTTCCCCAACGAGCCGATAATCAACGTCTCTGGCCCCTCCATAGATGTGCAGCTATTTGAGACCTTCCTGCTCAATGTGGTGAACTTTGAAAGTCTGGTAGCAACAAAGGCTTCCAGAATTGTGCGTGCTGCCAGGGGCCGGGATGTAGTCTTCAGGCCCGATGACGACAGCATCAGCGTGATCGACTTCGGCGCCAGACGCGCCCATGGCAGGGATGCCGCTGTGCTAGGAGCGCGGGCTGCATTCATCGGAGGAGCCACAGGGACCTCGCTTGTCATAGCAGGCATGAAATGGGGGATCCCTTTCGTGGGTACCATGCCGCACAAGTTTATCCAGGAGAGATACCGTGGCAAAGGCACTTTCAAGGAATCCGAGCTACTGGCATTTCAGCAGTACGCACAAAGCTTTCCCCACAATACTATCACGCTGGTCGATACATACGAAACCGCGGAAGGTGTCAGAATGTCCGTGCCGGTGGCAAAGGAGTTACGCAGACGGGGCTATGAACTTAAAGGCGTGAGACTGGACAGCGGAGACCCGGTTCAACTGAGCAAGAAAGCCAGGAGGATTCTTGGAAAGGAATTCGAGAATGTGAGGATCTTCGTCAGTGACAACCTGGACGAGTATGCTATAGATGATATGCTTTCCAAAGGAGCTCCGGTGTCCGGCTTCGGCGTCGGCACCAGATTGATTACAGGCGCTAACTACAACTCGCTCACCAGAGAAGGCGGTGTCTCCGCATTGAACGGCATTTACAAACTGTGCGAGAACACCGATGAAGCGAACAGACTTATGCCCTCCATGAAGTTCACCAGCAGCATAGATAAGGCTACATTGCCGGGCAGAAAGCAGGTGTGGCGTCGTTACAAAAACGACAAATATGTTGAGGACGTGATTGCCCTCTGGGACGAAAAGATAAAGAACGCTCAACCTTTGCTTGTCCCCATAGTCCTGAAAGGGGAATTTGTTTACGATTTCCCGGATGCACAGCACATCAAAAAATACGCTATGGAACAATTGGCTGCCCTGCCCGACGAGTATAAGAAGCTCACTGGCAGCAAAGCTTACCCGGTAAAGCTGAGCCGCAGGTTAGCCAGGCTGAGGCAGGAGCTTTTCCACCAGTATCGCATGGAATATCTTGAAAAGAGGTGACCTATGG
>FWPV01011097.1_pt1 | contig 10951 bp, 9 predicted proteins | sample 2228371 | NCBI WGS metagenome assembly FWPV01 (sample SAMEA103939776, study PRJEB20133) | metagenome | reverse complement strand
TGGAGGCGCTCCTGCGCCGGGTGGCGGAACTCGTTGCCGCCCTGCCGCCGCCGGCCATGGCCGCCGTCCCCAGCCCTGTCTCTCGGCCGGAGGAGGATAAGAGTTTCACCGTCGAGAGGGACCCCGATGGCGCCTGGCGGGTGCGCGGCCCCTACATCGAACGCATCGTGGCCATGACCCGCTGGGAGTATTATGAGGCGGTGCTGCGCTTTCAGCGCATCCTGGAGGCCCTCGGCATCACCGCGGCGCTGCGAGAGCGGGGCGTTCAGGAAGGGGATACCGTGCGCATCGGCAAGATGGAACTGGAGTGGAGCGAGTAGCCATGCGCGGCTGTCGTGGCCAGAGGCGCCCCGGGGCTGCCGGGAACGCGTCGGGCGCGCCCTGGCGGGTCGGCGTGCTCGGAGGGACCTTCGACCCCATCCATCTCGGCCACCTGATCCTGGCCGAGGAGGCGCGCGATCAGCTCGACCTCGCGGTGGTCTACTTCGTCCCCGCCGGCGACCCGCCGCACAAGCAGGGCCGGCGCCTGGCCCCCGTCGAGGACCGCCTGCGGATGATCGAACTGGCGATCGCGGGCAACGAGCGTTTCAAGGCCTCGCGCGTGGACGCCGACCGGCCCGGGCCGCACTATACGCTCGACATGGTGCGGATCTTCCAGGCGCAGTTGCCGCCCGCCGGCGAACTCTACTTCTTGATGGGGTACGACAGCCTGGCCGAACTGCCCACCTGGCACCGCGCAGGCGATCTCGTCGCTGCCTGCCGCCTGGTGGCGCTGACCCGCTACAACGTCCCGCTGGATTGGGACTACCTGGAGTCGAGACTGCCCGGAGTCCGGGCGCGGGTCACCTTGCTCGACATGCCCGAGCTCGAGATCGCCTCGCATCAGATCCAGGCGCGGGTGCGCATGGGGCGGACCATCCGCTACCTGGTGCCGGACCCCGTGTGCCGCTACATCGCGGACCACGGCCTGTACGCGGACGGCTAGCGCCGCGTTGGCCGGGTTCTGGTGTCGGGCTGCCTCCCGTCGCGGGGCAGGTGAGGGGTGGGGGCCAGCATGGCGGAATGCGCGATCCGGCGCGAACGGGTATAACGCAAGACTAACCCCGTGTCGTAGTGTAGTGTAGCCCCTTGTGGGCGTCGTGGGCGTCGTGGGCGTCGTGGGCGTCCTGGCGGCCAGCGGGTGGGCCGTCAGTCTACCTGGTACGGCACATCCGTCACCACGATGCCCGGCCTGAAGAGGAGCGCCAGCCGCAGCCAGGTCGCGGTCTGGGCGTGGAGCAGGTTGCCCCACCAGCGTTTGGGGACGAACTGCGGCACGACGATCGTGATCGTCTCGTTGGGCTGGCGCCTGGCAGCGATCTGCTCGATGTACTCCAGCAGCGGTTCGATCATCAAGCGGTAGGGCGATTCCAGGATCACCAGCCGCACCCCGCGGCCCCATATCTCCCACTTCTTCTGGATCTTCTCGGCTTCCGCCGGGTCAATGGAGACGTGCACGGCGGTGATGTCGTCGGATAAGGTCTGCGCGTAGCGCAGGGCTGCCAGCGCACCCCGGTGAACGCCGCTGATGGGCAGGATGACGCGGTTCCGGGAGATGCGGGGCGGTTCGGCGTACTCATCGAGCGAGAGGCGTTTGGCCAGCAGTTGGTAGTGGCGGTGGACGGCCGAGAAGGCGAGTACCAGCAGCGGCATGAGCACCAGGACGATCCACGCGCCGTCCCGGAACTTGGTGACCGCGAAGACCATGGTCACGCCGGCCGTGCAGAGGCCGCCGAAGCCGTTGGCCACCATCCGGAATCGCCACTGTGGCTCATGGCGCAATATCGAACCGTGTTCGCGTACCTCCTGGCCCGGCCGGAGTCGGCCGGCCTTCCACCAGCGGCGGGCCATGCCGACCTGAGCCAGGGTGAACGAGAGGAAGACGCCGATCGCGTAAAGCGGGATCAGCCCCGTCACGCTGGCCCGAAACGCGATGATCAACAGGCAGGCGATCAGCGCCAGGGCCACGATCCCGCGCGAGTAGACCAGGCGGCTTCCCCGGAAGGCCAGTTGCCGGGGCAGGAAGCCGTCCGCTGCCAGCAACGCGCTCAAGCGCGGGAACCCCGCGAAAGAGGTGTTGGCGGCCATGACCAGGATCACCATGGTGGCGCCGATCACGGCCAGGTACAGCGCAGTCCTGCCGCCGAACACCGTCCGGGCCAGTTGGGAGATGACCGTTTCCTGCTCTGAGGGGATCGCACCGATGTGGCCCGATAGGAACGTGATGCCCAGGAAGAGCGTGCCCAGGATGGCGGACATCCACAACAGAGTCGCGGCCGCGTTGCGGCTGCGCGGCTCGCGGAACGCGGTGATGCCGTTCGAGATCGCTTCGACACCCGTGAGCGCCGTCGTGCCGCTGGAGAACGCATGTAAGATCAGGAACAGATAGACGGCGCCCGTGGTCTGCACGACCTCCAGTGGGGGTGGCTCAACCACCTGGCCCAGCGAACCGGTCAGATGGCGGACCAGCCCGACGCCCACGGTGAGGAACATCATCACAAGAAAGAAGTAACTGGGAACAGCGAAAGCCGCGCCGGATTCGCGCACGCCGCGCAGGTTGATCAGCATGATGAAGAGCACGAGCCCCACGGTGATGGCGACCCGATGCGGGAAGAGCACGGGGAAGGCGGAGGTGATCTGCGCCACTCCTGCCGAAACCGATACGGCGACTGTCAGGATGTAGTCGGTGAGAAGGGCCGCGCCGGCAACCTGGGCAGGACGTTCACCGAGATTGTCCCTGGCGACGATGTACGCGCCGCCGCCATCGGGATAGGCATGGATGATCTGCTCATAGGAGAGGGTCACGATCGCCAGCAGGACCACAATCACGATGGAGATCGGAAAGGCGTAGGTGAAGGCGGCCGTCCCCGCCGCGGCCAGGATGAACAGGATCTCCTGGGTGGCGTAGGCGGTTGACGAGAGCGCGTCGGAGGCAAACACCGCCAGGCCGATGAACCTGCCGATGGTCTGGTGAGGTGCGTCGGCGGTCGGCAGCGGGCGCCCGATCAGCCAGGTGCTCCAGGAGCGACGCGGCATGTATTCGGCCTTCCGCCGCACAACGGCGGTTCCGCTTTCTTGATCGAGGGAACTCATGTTTCTGCGGGCATCTCGGGCCAGTAACTTGCTGGCCCCTCCTGGCAGATTATACATCTAACCCGGCCAGCGCAAAAACGCCCATAGACGATCCTCGGCGAAGGAGGATCGGGCAAGGCGAGATGTCCATTTGACAGGGCACGCGAACCGCTGTAAGATCAAAGCCTTGAATGAATTGTGGGGGGACAGGCCGTCGTCTGTGTCCCTTTTTTGTTGGCCCAGGCCCGAACCTCGCGAGCGCGATCGCGGGGACGGTCCTGTTGGCCGTCAGCGACCGAGGAGAAGCCGTCACGGCAAGCAGGAGCATACGGTGAAGATCATCATTGTGGGTTGTGGCCGGGTGGGAGCGCAACTGGCTAATCGGCTCTACCACGCGGGCCACCAGGTCACTGTTGTTGATATCCAACCCTCTACCTTCGAGAACCTGGACCCGGCCTTTCGCGGGCGCACGCTCGAGGGGGATGTCCTGTCGCAGGACGTGCTCCGCCGCGCCGGCATCGAGCAGGCCGATGGCCTGGCTGCCGTCACGAGTTCCGACACGCTCAACGCCATCATCGGGCGCGTCGCGCGCACGGTCTACCATGTCCCGAACGTCGTCGCGCGCAACTACGATCCCAAGTGGCAGGGGCTCTACGAGGTCTTCGGTGTGCAGGCCGTGGGTCCGGGCACGTGGGGAGCGCAGCGCATGGAAGAACTGCTCTCCGACGGCGAACTGATCACCGTGTTCTCTGCCGGGAACGGCGAGGTCGAGATCTACGAACTGACCGTGCCGGAGGCGTGGCACGGGCGCCCGCTGCGCGATCTGCTGCGGGGCGGCGGGTGCGCCTGTGTGGCGCTGACGCGCGCGGGCAAGGCGGTTCTGCCCGAGCCGGAGATGACCCTGGAGGCCGGAGACGTGCTGGACTTGAGCGCGACCTTCGAGGGGATCGAGACGATCCGCAAGCAACTGGCCCTGGCCCGGCAACTGAAGGAGGGATGAGATGTTTGTCTTGATCGCTGGGGGCGGCCGCACCGGCACATACCTGGCCACCTCCCTCGTGGCGGATGGGCGAGAAATCCGGCTGGTGGAGAACCGGCGCGATGTGCTGGCGCGCATCCATCGTGAACTGCCCACTGAGGTGATCTACGAAGGCAACCCCACCGACCCCGCGGTGCTCGAGCAGGCCGGCATCAGGGAGGCCCAGGCGGTCGTTGCGGCGACCACGAGCGATGCCGACAACCTGGCGATTTGCTTCCTGGCGCGTATGCTGTACGGCGTGCCGCGCACCGTCGCGCGCATCAACAACCCCCGGAGCGCCTGGCTTTTCGACAAGAAGTTCTGCGTGGACGTCGCCGTCAACCAGGCCGCCATCATGGCCAGCCTGATCGAGGAAGAGATCTCCTGGGGCGACATGATGACCCTCCTCAAAATCCGGCGCGGCCAGTATTCGCTCGTCGAGGAGAAGATCCCGGAGGGGGCCAGGGCTGTGGGCGTCGCCATCAAGGACCTTGGCCTCCCTGAGGAGTGCGTGATCGCGGCGATCATCCGCAAGGGGCGCGTCATCATCCCGCGCGGGATCACCGAGATGGAGGTCGGCGATGAGGTGCTGGCAGTCGTGGGGCCTCAGGCAGTCGACCGATTGGCCGAACTGTTTGCCCGCCCCGGCAACAACGGCGTGAACAACCGCCAATCCCCTTGAATTTTTGAACTCGGGTCAACTTAGCCGTCACCGGATACCCCCTTATACGTCTTCTCAAGTGATGACAGCCGAAGCCCCACCCACGGCATCGTCGCAGAGATGGCCTGCAGGACCCCGGCCGAACTGTGTTCTACGGAGAAGACCTGATGATCAGCGGACGACTGGGCGGCAAGCGCGAGAGCGCCAAATCGGAGCGCCGAGAGCGGCTCTATGAAGCGGCAGTGACACTGTTCCGCACGCAGGGCTATGAGACGACAACTGTAGATCAGATCACCCGGCGGGCCGGCCTGGCGAAGGGAACGTTCTTCAACTACTTTCCCACGAAGGACTCCGTCTTGCGCTACATGGGCTCGCGCGAGATCGGGCGGCTGGGCGGCACGGTGCTTGGCTCCGGTGTGGCGGCGGGGTCCCCCCTGGCCAAACTGAAGCGTCTGATGAGCACCCTGGCTGCCAGCCTGGAGAACGATCGGGAACTCGTCTGCCTGGTCTTTCGCAAGGGGATCTCTGTGTCGGAGTTGCTGGCCGGCGATGCGGGCGGCTTCAGCCTGCAGCCGATGGCGTCGCTCCTGCTCCGTCAGGCGCAGCGCGCCGGTGAAGTTAATCCTGAACTGGATCCGGACATGCTCGCCTCAGCCCTCGATGCTCTCTACCTGCAGCAACTGGTGCGCTGGTGTGAGTCCGCCAAACCCTATCCACTGGCCGATCGGCTGACCGGCATCGTGGATCTGCTGCTGCTCGGCATGACGGCCGGCTGAGCGGCGGCCGGCTCGTGACCCGCGGCGGCGAGGAGCGCCTGAATCCTCGCCGCCTTTTTCGTCAGCACCGCCGGGCCGGGTATGTCGCAAAAGTGCCGGTAGCATAGGGCCTTGTGCCCGTCCTTGTGCCCGTCTGGTGGCTGCCAGGACGCCCACAAGGGGCCAGACGACAATACGCCGATCGTTTTGCACTATACCCGCCGGGCCCCTTCCGTTGCGCGGGACAGCGCCCCTGGTTTATAATTGACATATGCAGCGGTTGGTTTCCGGCGCGGCCCAGATGGGCCTGACTCTGCACCCGGCTCAGACGGCGGCCTTCGACACCTATACCCGGGAACTCCTGGCCTGGAACGAACGGTTCAACCTCACCGCCATCACCGACCCGGAACAGGTGGAGATCCGGCACTACCTGGATTCGCTGTCCCTTCTTCCGGCGCTGGCGGCGCTGGAAGGTCTCTCTGTGTCGGCCCTGCTGGCGCGCAGCCTGAATACCGCCGATGTGGGGGCCGGTGCGGGGCTGCCAGGCCTGGCGCTGCGCATCCTCTGGCCCAGGCTGCGCCTCTGTTGCATCGAGGCGACGAGCAAGAAGGTGCGCTTCTTGCAGCATATGGTTGAACTGCTCGGGATGCGCGACGTTCAACTGGTGCACGGTCGGGCAGAGGAACTGGCCCTGCGCCCGCCGCACCGCGCGGCCTACGACCTGGTGTTGGCGCGGGCTGTCGCGGCCCTGCCAACCCTCGTGGAATACCTGCTGCCGCTGGCGCGACGGGGCGGGCGAGTGGTCGCCTACAAGGGCTCGGCCGCCCATGAGGAGGCGCTGGCCGCCGAACCGGGCATCCGCCTGCTGGGAGGCCAGTTGCGCAGACTCATCCCTGTTGAGGTGCCGGGCCTGGCCGAGACGCGCGTCCTGGTGGTGATTGACAAGGTCGCGGAGACGCCGGACGGCTATCCGCGCGGGCGCGGCCTCCCCCGCAAGCAGCCGATCGGCTGCAAGGAAGTGCTCCAGGTAGCGGACGAGCAGGACGAGGGGGAGTAGGCGCGCGCGGCTCACCCCTCCACCGGCAGCAGCCGTCCCCGGTCAACCCGCAAGCGGCGCGCCGACGCCAGCACCTCGGGGGTGAAGTCGCTCCAGTCGGTGGTGGTGACGATCGCCTGTGCTACCGTCTTCAGCGTGTCCAGCAGCGTCTGACGCCGGCCCGCGTCCAGCTCAGACAACACATCGTCCAGCAGCAAGAGGGGCGGGTCCCCCGTCACCTCCTGCATCATCGCCAGTTCAGCCAGTTTTAGAGCCAGGGCGGCCGTGCGCTGTTGCCCGCGCGAGCCATAGGTGCGCAGGTCGCGGCCGTCAATCGTGAAGGCCATGTCGTCGCGGTGGGGCCCGATCAGGGACGTGCCGGCCCCGATCTCCCGGGCGCGCTCGCGCTGCAGTTGCTTCGCGAAGCGTTCCCGGAGTTCTTCGGGCGAGCGGGCAGCATAGGTTGCGGCGGCTTCCGCCACCAGGTGGCCCCTTCCGACCGTTGTGCGAACCGGCTCCCCGGCGGGCGCCTCCAGGGGGAGTGCGGGGAGGTACGCCAGGCGCAGGCGTTCGCAGCCCCCGGTGAGTTCGAGGTGACGCTCGGCCGCGATGCGATCCAGATCGCGCACGGCCAGGGCGCGTCGGTGCAGGAGCGCGCTGCCCTGCTCCGCCATCTGCTGGTCCCAGAAGTCCAACTGGCGCGGGTCGCCGCCCTCGTCTCGCAACCACTTGAGCAGGGCGTTGCGCTGGGTGACGACCCGATTGTACTCGCTCAGCGCGCGGCAATACGGGTGCGAGATCTGGCACAGGGCGATGTCCAGGTAGCGGCGCCGCTCGGACGGCGGCCCGGATACCAGGCTGATGTCCTCGGGCAGGAACAGCACCACCCGGAGCCGCCCGACCAGGTCCAGGGCGCGCTTCGGCGCGCCGTTGATCCGCACCTGTTTGCGCACGGTGGGGCCGTTGTTGTTCACCGCCGCCGCCAGTTCGAGCACGAGTTCGAGTTTCTGGGCCGACTTGCCCTCGCCGATGTCAGCCTCCAGCCGGGCGTAGGGCAACACCTCCTCCCAGGCCAGCCAGTTGATCAGTTCGCGCTCGGCAACGGCGCGCGGCGACCGGCCCGTGGCCAGCAAGTGGATGGCCTCGAGCAGATTGGTCTTGCCCTGCGCGTTGGCGCCCTGCAGAACCGTCAGCCGGTCGGGCAGGTCCAGTTCCAGCCGGCTGTAGTTGCGGAAGTTGGCCAGGGAGAGGTGGTGCAATCGCATGCGCGATGCCGTGATTACCGGCTCAACTGCATCGGCATGATGACGTGCGTGAACTCTTCCGGCCCCGCGCCGACCGGGCGGAAGACGCCGGGCCGGTCAGGCCGGGTGGTCTCGAGCACGACCTGGGGCGTGTCAATGACGGACAGCACGTCCATCAGATAGCGCGCGTTGAACGCGATCTCCAACGGTGTGCCCTCCACCAGGGCGTCCACCTCGCTGACGTTGTCGCCCGCTTCGGCCGAGGTTGCTTTGATGGTGATCTGGCCCGGGACGGTCTCGCTGCCCGGCGCGATCTGCAGCGTGACGCGGTCGGAGGCATCGCGGGCGAACAACGCGGCGACGCGCAGGGCGCGCAGGAAGGCCGCCGTATCGAGCACGGTGCGCGTGACAAAGGACTTGGGGATGATGGCGCTGAAGTCGGGGAACCGGGCGTCAATCAACTGCGATACCAGGTCAACCTGATAGAACCCCCCGTCCTGGCCCTCGCCCTTGCCGGTCATGCGGAAGAGGATCTGGTTGCGGGCCGGGGCCACGCACAGTTCGACGGGTTTGTCGGGATCCGCTTCGCCGCTGATGCGGCTGACCTCGGCCAGCGCGCGGGCGGGCACGATCACGGTCGGCACATCCCGGGTGGGCGCGGGCAGGATGGTGCGGCGCACCGAGAGGCGGTAGCCGTCTGTGGCGGCCAGGGTCAGGCAATCGCCATCGAACTGCAGATGCACGCCGGTCAGTGCTGGCCGGCTGGTCTCCTTGGCGTCGGCCGCCGCGATAATCACCTGGTCAATGATCTTGCGCAAGGTAGGGGCAGCCAGCGCAACGGTGTTCTGGCCATCGGCTGTGGGGATCAGCGGGAACTCGCTGGCGTCAATGCCCTTGATGTTGGACTCGAAGCGGGCGCACTTGAGGTTCACGCTCATCGTCCGCACCACCATCTCCATCCCGATCTTCTCGGCCGGGACCGAGTTAACCCAGTCGGTGAGCAGCCTGGCCGGGAGGGTGATAGCCCCTTCGTCCTCGATCTGCGCGCCCAGCCAGCAGGTGACGCCGATCTCGAGGTTGGTGGCGGCGAGCTTCAGCCGGTCTCTGTCGGTGCTGAGCAGGATGTGGCTGAGAACAGGGAGCGTGCTGCGAGTCGTGACGGCCCGCCCGACGATGGACAGGCCCTTGGCGAGGTTTTCTTGGAGAACCGATAGACGCACGGCGTCACCTCCTGAGGGTGGCGATCACGGAACGGTAGATTGGCAGCCAGGCAAACCGCCGAACGGCTTTTCCAGTATACCACCAACTGGCACAAACTCCCAAAGCACGTCGTGCGCCCGAGCACCGTAACGGAGCCATCGCGCCTCAGGGTTCGCATTCGGCGTGGTCCTGCATCCAGCCGTGCTCCAGGCCGGCCGCGTCGAAAGCCTCCAGCGCGGCCGCGTATTCCTCGGCGGTGATCTTGCGGCCGAGGACGGGGTCGCGGAGGGCTTTGTAGGCCGGGAAGTACTGGTCCATCAGGCTGACGTGGACGCGCGGCGACAATTCCTCGGCGATCCAGCGCAGCACGGCGGCGGTGCCGGCGAGCCCCCCGGGCAGCACCAGGTGGCGGACGATCATCCCCCGCCGGGCGATGCCCTCCTCATCCAGGATCAGCGCGTCGCCGACCTGGCGGAAGATCTCTCGCAGCGCGGCCCGATTGTGGCGCACGTAGTCCCGGAAGCCCGAGAGACGCCGGGCGATCGCATCGTCGGCGTATTTCGCGTCCGGCAACCAGATGTCAACGACCCCTTCCAGCAGGCGCAGCGCCGGCACCGTCTCGTAGCCGCTGCTGTTGTACACCAGCGGGATGTGGAGCCCGCGGGCCGCTGCCTCATCTACCGCCGCCAGGATCTGCGGCACGAAGTGGGTGGGGGTCACGAAGTTGATGTTGTGGCAGCCGCGCGCTTGCAGTTCGAGCATCATGGCCGCGAGGCGCTCAATGGTGACCCGGTTGCCGTAGCCGTACTGGCTGATAGGATAGTTCTGGCAGAAGCGACACCTGCCGGTGCAGCCGGAGAAGAAGATCGTCCCCGAGCCGCGCGTGCCGCTGATGACGGGCTCTTCCCAGGGATGGACGTTCCACGAGGCAATCACCGGGTCGGCGCCCGCGCCGCACACGCCGCGCTCCCCGGCCAGGCGGTTGGCGCCGCAGGCGCGCGGGCACAGGGCGCAGTGCGCCAGCCCGGCCCACGCCGTCTGCGCCCGCATCCTCAACGCACCGGTGCGGTGCAGATGGAGATAGCCCGGCTGCCACACCGACGGCGCCTCTGCAGCCGCCTGCGGGATGCGTGCCCTTTCCTCTCGGACCCTTCTCAACTCAACCTCACCGCCAGCATCTTCAGGTAGGGCTCTCTTCCCGGCGCGGTCGGGAAGTCTATCGCCGGTTCGTGGTACACACCGATGATCTCGCCCCGCCGGCCTGCCTCCGCGATCCCGGCCAGGACCCGGTCGCGGAAGCGCCGCCACGGGAGTTCGGCAACGTTGCAGCACGCCAGCAGCAGCCCATCCGCTGCGACGGCCCGCGCGGCCCCCGCGGCCAGTTGGCCGTAGTCGTGCGCTGCGCTGAAGTGGCGTGTCCCCGCCTTTGAAAAGCCAGGCGGGTCAAGGATCACCAGGCCGAAACGCTCCCCGCGCCGCGCCAGCCGGCCCAGCCAGTCGAACACATCACCGTAGATAAAGTCGCGTGGATCCGGCTCGAAGCCGTTGGCGTGGTAGTTGGCCTGGCCCCATGCCAGGGCCGATCTCGAAAGGTCCAGGTTGACGACGCGGGCCGCGCCGCCGGCGGTCGCTGCGACCCCGAAGCCACACGTGTAGGCGAAGCAGTTCAGCACCCGCTGGCCGGCCGCCCAGGCGCGCACCCGCGCCCGGCCCTCGCGCATGTCGGGGAAGAGGCCCGCGCTGAGGCCCTCGCCGGGCCGAACCAGGTAGGCCAGCCCTTCTTCCCAGGCCGCGAACTCCCCCAGATCCGGGCCGAGCAACGGCGCCGAGGGGGCCAGCAGTGGCAGGCTGGCCTCGGGGATCCGGCTGGCCTGTCGCGGCCTGAATTTGACGTAAATAGACATTGCACCCGTGGCCTCGGCCAGG
>FWPV01015472.1_pt1 | contig 10954 bp, 7 predicted proteins | sample 2228371 | NCBI WGS metagenome assembly FWPV01 (sample SAMEA103939776, study PRJEB20133) | metagenome | reverse complement strand
GACGAGATGTGCCTGGAACGAGCCTGGAGGGCCCTGGCTGCGCACGCCCACGTGACAGGCGAACTGATGGAGAAGATCCATCGTGCCCGAGCCGCCGATGCATCGTGGCGCGGCGCACTGCCACTCGGAACCCGGCTCGACGAGAGGCAGGCCCCTTCAGGGGCAACACCGCCGGCCACCCTGATCGCCGTTGATGGCAGCCAGATCTACCCCGACCGACATGGTGTGGCTCCGTACTATCTCATCAATGTCGGCAGCATCATTCTGCGCCAGGGCAGCCGGCAGGCGCCCGCTACAGACAGCCAGCCGTTCCTCTTCTACACCAGCGAGGAGATCTACGACGAGCGGGGACAGTTGCGGCATGTCGAGTTCGTCAACCGACAGCGCAACCGACGCGAGATCGAGCGGCTCGCCGACCTGGCAGAAGCAGAGAGAGAAGCGTCTGGCGAGCATGCGGCCAATCCGATCATGGCCGTTATTGACGGTCCGCTCCTGTTCTGGACGGCAGAACGCCCTGGGGCCGAGGAGAACAGCGACGCCGTGCACGAGGAGGTAAACCGCTACGCGAGCCAGTTGGCTCGCCTGCGCAACGCGGGCGCCATTCCTGTCGGCTATGTTGACCGCCCCAGCAGCGCCAACGTACTGCGCACGCTGGAGGTAGCCGACCTGGAGCCTGAAGCCATCACGCGCGAGGCCGTGCGGCGCCGCTCATTCGGGTTCCTGGCAGACCGGCACCTGTTTGCGCGTCTGAATCCGGGCGAGCGAAGCGGCCTTTTTGCCTCCACATCGGACATCAACGAGCAGTACGCCGCGGCAGGGCACCGCATCGTCTTCTTCTACGTCAACGTCTCACGGCAGCCGGGCGAGCGCAACGCTGTCATCGCCCGCTGCGAACTGCCCGAGTGGGCAGCACTCGACAGGCGTCTGTTGGACCAGGCGCACTCGGCGCTCTACGCCGACTGCGAACTGACCCGACTTCCCTACGTCGTGATGCGGGCCCACGAACTGGCGGTCGTGAGCAGCCTGGAACGCGCCGAGTTCGAGAAGATGCTGGGGCAATTCCTGGTTCAGAACCGGCTGTCGCCCTTTCCGTCACCGAAGGCGGTCGGCAAGCAGCTCACCGGCCGCAGGCGCGGCCAACTCAGGTAACCATGCAGGCAATTGGAGGGCAGGCAGTGGACAACCAGACCCCGATGATCGGACGCGTCCTGCAGGCCAGCACAACCCGCTTCGCCATCGGATGCCAGCAACCGATCTCCGCACAGGCCCAGGACCTTCCGGCCTTCGGCGCGTTTGTGAGGGCACCGGGGCCAGCAGACACCACCAGCTTCGGCGTGGTCTACAATGTCATCGTCGAGGACGACCTGTTAGTGCGACAACTTGTGGCCGCAGGGGTCGAGGACGAGGTGTATATCGCCGACCAGCGCCAGCGGCGGCAGGTCCCGGTTGTCGTTGAGATATTGCTGGTCGGCTTCAGTTCGGGTTCCGACATCTTCCATTACCTTCCATCCCGACCGCCGGCCTCCCTGGACCGTGTCTACGCCTGCAACAGCGCAGAGATCGTGCGATTCACCGCCCGGTATGACTGGCTGCGCACGGTGCTCACCGCAGCGGACGTGCCGACGGATCACCTCGTCGCGGCAGCCCTCCGGGCCGCGGCCGCGGCGCGACCGCCCGACCAGCGTGAAGCCTACCTGGTGGGCGCGGGCAGGGAACTGGCAAAACTGCTGGCAATGGATCCGGCGAGACTGGATACCGTTCTCAAGCAAATCCACAGTCAATAGTAAAGGACACGACATGCAAGCCAAGCTTCGCCAGCTCAAGAGGCGTCTCATGGAGGTCTACGACCTGGGCGCGGTCAACGCGCTCTTGGGCTGGGACCAATCCACCTACATGCCGCCCGGGGGGGCCGCTGCTCGCGCACGGCAGTCGGCCACGCTGGGCCGCCTTGCCCACGAGAAGTTCACCGCCCCGGCGGTTGGCCGGCTGCTCGACGACCTGCGCCCCCTCGAGGAGAGCCTGCCATACGATTCTGACGACGCCAGCCTGATTCGGGTAACCCGGCGCGAGTATGAGCGCGCAGTGCGGGTGCCGCCGCGCTTCGTCGCCGAGATGAGCAGTCATCAGGCGGAGAGCTTCCAGGTCTGGATCGCGGCCCGCCCGGAGAATGACTTCCCCAGAGTGCGGCCCTACCTGCAGTAGACCTCAGCCGGCGCTATGCTGATTTCTTCCCCGGCTACGAACATATCGCCGATCCTCTCATTGACGTTGCCGACTACGGTATGAAGGCGTCAACCGTCCGCACGCTCTTCTCAGAACTGCGCGCCCGGCTGGTGCCGCTCGTCAAGGCCATCACCGCCCAGCCCCCGGCCGACGACGGCTGCCTTCGGCAGCACTTCCCCGAAGCGGCGCAATGGGCCTTCAATCTCGAGGTGGCCAGACAGATCGGCTACGACTTCGAGCGCGGCCGGTTGGACAAGACGCACCATCCATTCACCACCAAGTTCTCGCTGGGCGACGTGCGCATCACGACGCGGGTTGACGAGCACCTTCTGAGCAGCGCGCTCTTCGCCACGATTCATGAGGCCGGCCACGCCATGTACGAGCAGGGGATCAACCCGGAGTACGAAGGCACCCCTCTGGCGCACGGCGCATCCTCGGGCGTTCACGAGAGCCAGTCGAGGCTGTGGGAGAATCTCGTGGGACGCAGCCGCGGCTTCTGGGAATACGGCTACCCCAGGCTCCAGGCCGTCTTTCCTGAGCAACTCGGCAACGTGCCGTTGGAGACCTTCTATCGGGCCGTCAACAGAGTTGGGCGCTCGCTCATCCGTGTGGAAGCCGACGAGGTAACGTACAACCTGCACGTCATGCTCCGTTTCGATCTCGAACTGGCGTTGCTCGAGGGCCGGCTGGAGGTGGCCGATCTGCCAGAGGCCTGGCGCGAGCGCTACGCGGCCGACCTGGGCATCACCCCGCCCGACGACAAGGATGGCGTGATGCAGGACGTCCACTGGTATTTCGGCACGATCGGGGGCATGTTCCAGGGATACACGCTCGGCAATATTATGGCCGCGCAGTTCTACGCGGCCGCACTGGGCCAGCACCCGGAGATTTCGGCTGAGATCGCGCAGGGCCGGTTTGGTACGCTTCTTTCCTGGCTGCAGAACAACATCTACCGGCACGGGAGCAAGTACACGGCAGCGGAACTGGTCGAGCGCGTGACGGGCGGTCCGCTCAGCGTCGAACCGCTCGTGGCATACCTGAGGGCAAAGTACGGCCAGTTGTATCAACTGTAGGGGCGGGTACCGCCCAGGATACAACATGCAACGTATCTCGTCACTCGTCCTGGCAGGGCTGCTCGTACTGGTGGCCCTGGCAGCGAGCGTGGCCGGGGCAGAAGGGGCCGCGCCGTGGCCTGCAGTCTCGGCCGAGCCCGGGCAGCCTGCCGCGCTAAACCCCGGCCAGCAGGCCCGCCTGCATCCGGCGCTCTACCGCGCCCTGCTGGCGCGCGAGGGCGCCGGCTGGACAGGCACGACCGCGGATCCCGCCGATGAGGAGTACATCCCCATCGTCATCGAGTGGCGGCGCGCCCCGCTGTCCGCACCCGAGACAGCCGCAGCCCCAGACAGGACAGCTGCCCGGCGACAACTCGTCGCCGCCCTCCAGGCAGACGCCGAGCTGACTGCCGGGCCGCTTCGCAGAACGCTGGAGGCGGCCGCGGCGGAGTGCTCCGCTCGCCACGTGCGGCCCTTCTGGGCCAGCCCTGTGATCGCCCTGGAGGCACGCCCTGCGCTGATCCGATCGCTTGCCCAACGCGACGACATCCTGCAAATCCGGCCTGACGAGCGGATCTCCCTGGAGGGCACCGACTTCCAGACCCTCCCGTCAGCCCCGATCGCCTCAGGCCTGCCCTGGAATCTCGCGATGCTCCAGGTTGACCTGGCCCAGCAGGCACTCGGCCTGGATGGTGCTGGCATCGTCGTCGCCAACCTGGATACGGGGGTAGACTGGCAGCACCCGGCCCTCCTGACGAAGTACCGGGGTTACCGTGAGAGGGGCCCGGCCGTCCACTGGGGCAACTGGCATGTGTCCACCAACGAACCCTACCTCTACCCTGGCGACGGCAATGGCCACGGCACGCACACGATGGGGACCATCCTGGGGGATGACGGCGAGGGCAACCGCCTGGGCGTGGCGCCCGGGGCGCGCTGGATCGCGGTCAAAGTGTTCGACAATGCCGGCTACACCTACGAAAGCTGGATTCACGATGCGTTCCAGTGGATCCTGGCCCCCGAAGGTGATCCGGCGCTGGCACCCGACGTTGTGAGCAATTCCTGGGGCGCTTCCTCGGGCAGCGACGACCGTTTTCGCCCGGATGTCGCCGTGTTGCGGGCTGCGGGCATCCTGCCGATCTTCGCGGCGGGCAACAAGGGGCCCGCCGCCGGGACCGTGAGCAGCCCGGGCAGTCTTCCCGAGGCGCTGGCGGTCGGCGCGGTGGATGAGGAGAAGGCCATCGCAACCTTCTCCGGCCGGGGACCGAGCCCCTGGGGAGAGTTCAAGCCGGAGGTCGTTGCGCCGGGAGTCAATATCGTCTCCGCGTTTCCGGGCGGCGGCTATGCCTCCGCCGCCGGCACAAGCATGGCGACACCGCACGTCGCCGGGCTGGCAGCCCTGCTGTTGCAGGCCAGCCCCGACCTCAGCCCGGCGCAGCTCGAGTCCTTGCTGACGGCCACTGCCGAACCGCTCGGCGCCAGCGCGCCCAACAACGCCACCGGCTGGGGCCTGGTGAACGCCTACGCAGCGGGCCTTCGGGTGACCCAGAGCGGGGAATTGACCGGCCAGGTGTTGCGCTCCGATGGCAGCAGCATCGCCCGCCCGACCGTGACGGCCGTGCTGCGCGACGGAACCGGACCGGTGACCGCCAGCGGCGACGCGATGGGCAGGTTCACGATCGCCTTGCGACCCGGGCGCTACGATGTGACTGCTCGCGCCTTCGGCTTCGATCCGGCCACCCGCTACGCGGTCGAGGTCTTCCCGGGGCTGCAGACCAACACAACCTTCACCCTGACCGCCCAGCCGGCGGGCGCGTTCTTCGGCCGTGTCACCGACCTGCAGAGCGGTGCACCGCTCTCCGCCACCATCGCGGTGGAGGGAACCCCGCTCGTCGTCCAGACCGACGCCAACACCGGCCTGTACAGCCTGGCGCTGCCTGCAGGCGAATACTCGGCCTCAATTACCGCTGAGGCGCATCGCATCGGCCGCCTGCGGATGGTGGTGGCCCCAGGCGTGGGTCAGGAGGCGAACATCGCGCTGCGGCCCGCTCCTCGCATCTTGCTGATTGACAGCGGCCGTTGGTACTACGGGAGCCAGATCGCTTACTTCCAGGATGCCCTTACGGCCCTCGACTATCCTTATGTCCTCTGGCCGGTCCGGGATCCCTTCGGCCTGATACACGGCCTCAGCGACCGTCCCACCGAGCAACTGCTCTCGCGCTACGATGTCGCCATCTGGTCGGCGCCGCTGGACTCGCCGGGTTACACGGGTTCCGATGCCGCCCTCGTCAGTTACCTGCAGAGCGGTGGGCACCTCCTGGTCAGCGGCCAGGACGTCGCCTACTGGGATGCTGGCGGTTCCCTCGACCCGTGGCCGTCGCCATACTTCACCGATCTCTTTGGGCTATGGTTCGCCAGCGAAGGCAATCTGGCCGCCCTGCAGGGGGTAGCGGGGAGCCCGCTCGATGGCCTGACCGTGCTGCTGAACACGCCCGACAGCGCCCGCCAGCAGACAACTCCCGACGCGGCAGCCGTCAAAGCCCCATTACTTGCCAGCCCGGCCCTGCGCTGGCCGGGTGGGGTTCCGCCTGTCCAGGACTGGCAGGAAGGCACCATCGGCGCGACGACCGCGGGGACCTGTCGCGCCTATCGCGGCGCGTGGCTCGGGTTTGGCCTGGAGGGGGCCGGACCCCGCCCGACGCGCATCGAGGCCCTGGGACGCCTCCTGGACTGGTTCGCTGCCCCGCCGGCCCCCTACGGACTGGTTATCTCCGCAGAGACAGCCCCGCTGATCGGCCTGCCAGGGACGGCCGTCTCGCAGACGCTGCGAGTTGACAGCGTCGGGGTCCGGGCAGATACACTGCACCTGCGGATCGAGGGCGGCCGCTGGCCCCTCGAACTCAGACTGCCGGACGGCCGCCAGGTGGGCAGTGACACGACACTGGCACTCGACGGCTGCTCAGGCGGCGTTATCACCGCCACCGTAACAATCCCGGAGGGCGCGCCGCGCGACGCCCGCTCGGCCTTCATCCTGCGATTCACGAGCCAGGGCGACCCTGCCCAAACGGCGGCCGTGACCATCACCGCCAAGACGCCGGCAGCGATCCTCTTCGTGGACGATGAACGCTGGTACAACTACCAGGACCGCTACACCTCGGCGCTCGATGCGCTAGACCTGTCCTACGACCTGCTGGATACGCGGGGCGGCCGCTTTGCCCCGAATGCCTCCATCCTGAAGCGCTATCCCCTCGTGGTCTGGACCACCGGCTATGACTGGTACGCTCCGCTGACCGCAGGGGACGAAGCCAATCTGGCCGACTTCCTGGACGCGGGCGGGCGGCTCCTGTTGAGCAGCCAGGACCTGCTGGACGCCCGAGGCCTGAGCGATTTCGTGCGGACGCGCCTGGGGGTAGTCCGGGCCTCTCTCACGATCACCGCCACCGATGTCGTGGGAATGGCCGGCAGCCCTCTTGGTCCCGACCTGGGGCCCTGGCGTCTGCTCTACCCCTTCTCCAACTGGAGCGATGCCGTGACGGTGGGCGCACCGGCGCTCGGCACGCTGCAAGACGAACACCAGCACACGGTCGGCGTGGCCCATCCCGCAGCCAACTGGCGCACCATGTTCTTCTCCTTTCCGCTCGAGACACTGAGCGAGGGCGCACGCCAAACCCTTCTGGGCAGAGCGCTGGTCTGGCTGAGCCCGCTCGGCGAGAGCCGTCTGGAGGCACCGCCGGTCGCTGCGGAGGGAACCCGCATCCCGATCACCCTTACCCTCGGGCTGGCCGCAGACAGGCCCCGCGGCGACCTGCGCGCGGTGCTGCCCCTCCCGACGGAGGCTGCCGTGACCCCCGGAAGCATCCGTGGCCCGTGGCGCTACGAGGCCGCAACGCACACCCTGGCCTGGAACGGCTCGCTGTCACCGGGGGACAGCCTGCTGCTGGGCGCCGACCTGGACCTGGCAACCGATATTCCCAACGGGACAACGCTGGCGCTGCGCGCCAGCCTCTACGCGGGCGACGGCGTGACCGTGACCGCCGATGCCCCCGTGCAGATAGACGTGCCGTGGCTGGGTCTGCACGAAAGCGTTCTGCCAGCCAGCACCGTGCTGGGCAGCACGGTCGAGTATACCCTGACGGTGACCAATGCCGGATTCCAGCCCACGACCGGCCAGCTGACCGTGACGCTGCCGTCGGGCCTGACCCCCGTGCCCGGAACGGCCTGGGCTTCCTCAGGGACCCCCAGGTTGAACCAGGTCGGGCTGATCTGGTCGGGGCCGGTGCCCCCGGGCGCTCAGGTGGAGATCGGCTATCGTGCCAGAGTTGGCCTGGTTCGCGCTGGCGCCCTTTTGACCGACCGGGCCGAACTGACCGATGACCGCGGGCGGAGAACAGTGGCATGGGCTACCGTGCGCGTGCCCGCGTACGTCTACTTGCCGATGATCCGGAAGTGAAAGGCGTCAGAACCCGACAGCAAGGGGGAACGCAATGAACCGCTCAAGACAGGGTTTGTGCCTGGCCGCGTTGGCGTGCATCCTGCTCGCAGTCCTCCTTACGGCGGCCGGCTGCAGGGGCGCGTACACCCACGTCATTGCCAACGAGACGGCGTACTACCGGGACGGCCCGCAACAGGCAAGGCCGGCGGACGGCCTCCTGGCCGCCGGGACCAGAGTCCGGCTGCTCAGCGAAGAGGGGTCCTACTCGCTGGTCGAGGCGCCGAACCTCGGCCGGATCTACGTCGCCACAGACAGCCTGCGGCTGCTGCCGCGGTAGGCCGGAAGCCCCTCCGCTCAAGATGTGCAGCCCCTTTCTGCCTGCGCCTGCGAATTCCGGTTTCACCCCCGTGCGCACACTCGGCGCGCCGGGCCCGAGCGCCGTTATGGAAGTCAGCGTACTGCAGACGGCCCAGAAGGCTGGTACAATAGCACAACGATGCCCGAGCAGGTGAAACCAGACCGGATGGCCGGTCACCGGGGGATCAAGAAATGAGAAGGTCAGCACGGCTGATTGGCCTGTACCTGCTGATGGCAATGGCGCTCATCAGTTGTGGCAGCGGTCAGCGGATTCCGGAGAGGTCCATCGGGGGAAGTCCGGTGGAGGTGGCCCAGGAGACAGCACCGACCGCGGCGCCCACCTTCACGTCGGTGCCGCCAACGGCAACGCGCACCGCGACCCCCGTGCCGACCCATACCCCGACGCCGACCCCCACGCACACCCCCGCGCCTACCGCGACGCCCACCGCGACGCCAACACCGGTCAACCCGCTGTCAATCGAGTACATGCGGGCGCAGGATTACCCGGGCAGTGACATCGTCATCGAGCAGAGGCTCGCTCACGGCGCGAACTACGACCGCTACATTGCCTCCTATCTCTCCGAGGGGCTGAAGATCTACGGACTGCTGACGGTTCCGAGAGGTCGCAAGCCGGAGACAGGCTGGCCCGTGATCATCTTCAATCACGGGTACATCCCGCCTGCGCAGTACCGGACGACCGAACGATATGTTGCCTACGTGGACGCTTTCGCCCGCAACGGCTACATCGTCTTCAAGCCGGACTATCGCGGCCACGGCAATTCGGAGGGGACCCCGAGCGGGGCCTACGGCTCGCCGGCCTACACCATTGATGTCCTGAACGCTGTCGCCTCCCTGAGACGTTTCCCCGACGCCGACCCCAACCGAACGGGCATGTGGGGCCACTCGATGGGCGGCAGCATCACGCTGCGCGCCATGGTGGTAGACGGCACGATCAAGGCCGGGGTGATCTGGGCCGGGGTCGTCGGGGGCTACTCGGACCTGCTGTACAACTGGCGCCGACCGGGCCTGCCTACCCCCGTCGTGCCGCCCTCTGCCCGACGGTGGCGGGAGGAGTTCCTCCAGACCTATGGACCGCCCGAGGCCAACCCGGCGTTCTGGGACTCGATCTCCCCCAACGCCTACCTGGATGAGATATCGGGGCCTGTTCAACTGCATCACGGCACGGCGGATAGCAGTGTGCCGATCGCCTTCTCCCAGACGCTCTACCGCCAGCTCCAGGAAGCCCAAAAGCCGGTGGAGCTATACACTTACCCGGGAGACGATCACAACCTCTCGAAGAACCTGGCCACTGCGTTGCAGCGGTCTGTGGCCTTCTTCGACAAGTACGTGAAGAACCCCTCGTGAGCCAACGTTGAATCCGACCGACGTAGACTACAGCCGCAAGTGGTATGTCCTGGCGGCCGTGGGCATGGGCATCTTCCTGGCGACGATAGATGGCAGCATCGTCAACATCGCCCTGCCTACCCTGGCGCAGGCTTTCCGCACCGACTTCCCGACCGTCTCATGGGTGGTGCTGGCCTACCTGCTGACCGTGGCCATCCTCCTCTTGAGCGCAGGCCGGCTGGCCGACATGAAGGGCAAGAAGCCGATCTACACGGTGGGATTCGTCGTCTTCACGCTCGGGTCGGTGTTGTGCGGCCTGTCGCCAACGATATCCTGGCTGATCGGCGCTCGCGTCCTGCAGGCCTGCGGGGCAGCCATGATCCTGGCGCTGGGCATGGCCATCATCACGGAGGCCTTTCCCCGGGAAGAGCGAGGCAGAGCGCTCGGCATCAGCGGCGCCATGGTCTCTGTCGGCATTGTCGTGGGACCGACGTTGGGCGGCCTGCTCCTCTCGGTCCTGCCGTGGCGCTGGATCTTCTTCGTCAACCTGCCGGTCGGCATCCTCGGCACGCTGATGGTCCTGCGCTTCGTGCCGGCATTCCGGCCCGCGGGCCGACAGCGCTTCGACTTTGGCGGCGCTGCGGCGATCCTGATCAGCCTCTTGTCGCTGCTGTTGGCCATGACGTGGAGCCAGCGCTGGGGCTTTGGCGATGTCAAGGTCGTTTCTCTCCTGGGACTGTCCGCGGCAACCCTGGTGCTCTTCCTGTGGCTTGAGCGGCGTACCAGCCAACCGATGGTGGACCTGCGGCTCTTCCGCAACCCGTTCTTCAGCGCGAGCCTGATCACGGCGCTCATGACCTTCATCGCGATGGCAGGCACCACGATCCTGATGCCTTTCTACCTTCAGGAGGTCCTGGGGTTCGGCACGCGGCAGTCAGGCCTGTTGCTGGCAGTCGTTCCCATGGCCCTCGGCGTCACGGCTCCGCTGGCAGGCTCCCTTTCCGATCGTTTGGGCACGCGGCCGATCACAGTCGTGGGACTGGCCACCCTGCTCGTCGGGTATGCCGCCGTCAGCACGCTCTCCGTAAGGACGACGGCGCTGGGCTATGCCCTGCGCTTCATCCCGGTCGGCCTGGGCATGGGCATCTTCCAGTCCCCGAACAACAGCGCCATCATGGGCGCAGCCCCTCGCGAGCGCCTGGGGATCGCCTCCGGCATGTTGGCCCTGACGCGCGCCCTGGGCCAGACCACCGGCATCGCGTTGCTGAGCGCCGCCTGGGCCAGCCGGACGTTCAGTTACGCCGGGCGGGCGTACGGCGGAGACGCGACAACAGCGCCGGCAACGGCTCAGGTGGCGGCGCTGGAGGACGTATTCCTTGGGCTGGTGATGATCATGGGGGTTGCGCTGGCCATCGCGATCTGGGCGTGGGTTCGGGAACGGCAACTCTCCTCGACTCGGGCAGGGGCCGCAGACGCGGCAAGTCAGGAATCACGCTCCACCTCCCGCTGAGGCAAGAATACGGCGACAGGCTGCCTCACCTGTTGGTGA
>FWPV01015470.1_pt1 | contig 10956 bp, 10 predicted proteins | sample 2228371 | NCBI WGS metagenome assembly FWPV01 (sample SAMEA103939776, study PRJEB20133) | metagenome | reverse complement strand
CTCGCGGCGATGGTCGACCGAAGCCAGCAGCCGTCCCTGGACCTCAAAACCCTTGGCGCAAGCGGTCAGCAGCGCACGTCCGTCGAGGCCGTCGCGGATCGCCAGCGCGAAGGCGACCGGCAGCGTCGGCGACAGCGCATGGGTCGACGGACTCGACATCGGCTCGAAGTCCAGCACATGCATCGAGACCGCGTTGGCGTAGGCGGCGGCCACCGGCGAAGTACGGAAACCGAAACCCCACACCGGGCATTGCTCGCGACCGCCCTGCTCGCGCACATGCTCGGCGAACAGGCGGGGCGCTGCCTCGCCGCTGCCGGCCACCGCCACGGCAATGCCGTCGGCAATCAGCCGCTTCGCGATCTGCACATCGGCAGGCGACAGTGAATCGAAGGTGGTGCCGCGGATGAGGGTGGCGAGTTCTGCGCTGAGGCTCATGATCACTCCCGGACAATTGATCGCCGGATTATGACGGGCCGGACAGCGATTCAGTCGAACAGCGACATGGCGTGGACTTCGCTTGCCGGACCCGGCCGCGACAGCGCACCGACGCGCACTCCCAGCAGGCGGATGCGCCGGTCCAGCGGCACCCGCTTCAGGCACTCGCCGGCGGCGCGGCGGATGGTCTTCGCATCCTGGGTCGGGCTGTCGATCGTCAGGTCGCGGGTGACGGTCTGGAAATTGTCGTAGCGGATTTTCAGGCCGATGGTCCTGCCGGCATATCCCTTGCGCTGCAGATCGCCGGCGACGCGCTGGCAGAGTTCGGTGAAAATCGTCGTCAGCCGCGCCTTGTCGCGCACCGGATGCAGGTCATCCTCAAATGTGGTTTCGCGGCTGATCGACTTCGGCTCGCTCCAAGTCACCACCGGCCGATCATCCTCTCCGCGTGCCACGCGATGCATCCACGCGCCATAGCTGCGGCCGAACTGCTCCACCAGCCAGCCGGCATCCTTCTGCGCCAGTTCACCGATGGTGCGAACTCCCAGCTGCTCCAGTTTCGCATTGGCCTTGGGGCCGATGCCGTTGATCTTGCGCACTGCCATGGGCCAGACCAGGCTGCGCACCTCGTCTGGACGGATCACGCTGATGCCGGCCGGCTTGTTGAGCTCGGAGGCGATTTTCGACAACAGCTTGTTGGGCGTGATGCCGATGGAGCAGGACAGGCCGGTGGCCTCGCGCACCGCGCGCTGGATGTCGAGAGCGATCGCGCGCGCGCGCGCCCAGGGATCGGGCGCACCCTCGGCGGCACTGGCGACGACTGCTTCACTGAGGTCGATATAGATTTCATCGATGCCGCGGTCCTCGACCTGTGGCGTGATCGCGCGCACCGCGTCCTTGAACAGCCGGGAATATCTGCGGTAGGCCTCGAAATCCGCGGGCAGCAGGACCGCATCCGGCGCCAGCTTCGCCGCCTTCATCAGGCCCATGCCGGAGAACACGCCCAGCGCACGGGCTTCGTAGGTCGAGGTGGTGATCACGCCGCGCCCGGCATAACCGCGCAGGGTGGCGAAGCGGCCGTCTTCCGGCTCACCGTGCGCGGCGCGGCGCCGGCCGCCGACCACCACCGGTTTCCCGCGCAGCTGCGGATAACGCAGCAGCTCGACCGACGCGTAGAACGCGTCCATGTCGAGGTGGGCGATGTAGCGCGCGCTGCGCGCCGGATTTGCGGATTCCATATTGCAGCGCCGCCATTCTAATCGCGGATGACAAGCCGCCGCGGTTCAGTGTTTAATCCAGCGTTCCGCAACCCGTAACGCGACAGGATCATCCGATGACCGAAGTCACTCCCGCACTCCGCTCCGAATTCGCGCCCACCGGCACGCTGCGCGTGGGCCTCAACATGAGCAACTTCCTGCTCACCCGCACCGATGCCGCCAGCGGCAAGCCGCTGGGCGTCGCCCATGACCTCGGCCAGGAACTGGCGCGTCGCCTCGGCCTGCCGGTCGAGTTCGTGCCGCACCCGAATCCCGGCGCCCTCGCCGATGCCGCGAATAAAAATATATGGGACGTCGGCTTCCTCGGTGCCGAGCCGCAACGCGCCAACGAAATCGATTTCACCGCCGCCTATGTCGAGATCGAATCGACCTACCTGGTGCCGCCGGGCTCGCCGCTGAAACATGCCAATGACGTGGACCGCAAGGGCGTGCGCATCATCGTCCCGGACAAGGCGGCCTACGAGCTCTATCTCACGCGCACCATCAAGAACGCAGAACTTACCAGGGACAAGGGCGGCGACCTCTGTTTCAAGCGTTTTGTCGATGAAAAATTCGATGCGCTGGCGGGGCTGAAGCCGCGCCTGATGTCCGATCAGGCCAAGTTCCCGGGTTCAACCATCGTCGACGGCAATTTCACCGCCGTGCTGCAGGCAGCGGGTGTGCCCAAGGGACGGCCCAATGCCGCGAAATATCTCGCCGAATTCATCGAGGACGCCAAAGCCACCGGCCTGGTCGCCAAGGCCATCGCCGACAACAAGGTGGTCGGGCTGACCATCTCTGCGCCGGCCTGAATGCCGCTGCGGCACCCGCCGCAAAACAGCGGCAGGCATGGCGCTGGCATGGAATTTCGGGAGGGAGTTACTGCGGGGGTAATAAAATATGACGCCCGCAGTGTAACACCCCGCTTGCGGAAGCGGCAGCCGGGAGCGTAAAACGCCGCCATCGCCGCAATTCCTGCGTGCATCCAAGGGAGAACGCCATGAACCGCATTGTCCATCTCGCGCTGAAAGTCGAGGACCTCGAGAAAACCACCAAGTTCTACGAGGAAGTTTTCGGCTTCTGGGAAGCCGAGACCCGCAAGACCCGCGACCACCTGTCGCGCCACCTGACCGACGGCGAGATCGATTTCACGCTGATCAAGTACGACGAGGGCACTCAGTCGGCCGAATCCAAGGCTGCCGGGGAAGGCCCCTGCATCCACCATTTTGCGATCGAGGTGGAGGACATGGCCGCAGCAACGGAGAAAATCAAAAGCTACGGCTGCCAGATCATCAGCGATCCCGGCGTGATCCCGGTCAAGTTCCGCGCCCCCGGCGGCACCGTCGCCGAGCTGGTCCCGGTCGGCCGCTACAAAAAACCCGAGCGCCCGGCCAACAAAGCCTGATGCCGGATTGATGCCGGATATCCGGACCGTATACGAGACGGTCGCGCGGCAGTTCGACCGCGACCGCAGCCGTTCCCTGATGGAGCGGCAGTACCTGGAGGCCCTGCTGTCGCGGCTGGGCGGGCAGCGCGAAATCCTCGACCTCGGCTGCGGCGGCGGCGAGCCCATCGCGAAATTCTTCATCGACGCCGGCTGCCGCGTCACCGGTGTCGACTGTGCTGCCGCGATGATCGCGATCTGCCGCGAGCGTTGGCCGGACGGCGACTGGTTCGTGGCCGACATGCGCGGCCTCGATCTTGGCCGCCGCTTCGACGCGATCATTGCCTGGGACAGCTTTTTCCATCTCGAGCCGGAAGACCAGCGCGCGATGTTCCCGGTGTTCGCGCGCCATGCAGCATCCGGCGCCCTGCTGCTGTTCACCTCGGGACCGCGGGCCGGCGTGGCCATGGGCGCGACCCACGGCCATGAGCTGTACCACGCCAGCCTCGACAGCACGGAATACGAAAGCCTGCTGGCCGCGGCAGGTTTCCGGGTGCTGCTGCACCGGATCGAGGATCCGGACTGCGGAAAACATACCGTGTGGCTGGCCCAAAAAGCTGCGCGGAACTGAATCCGCCCCGGCTCGTCCCGTTTGCTGAAACCAAAAAGCCCGCGGCATGCCGCGGGCTTTTTGTTGTGGCGCGAGCGCCTTACTGGGTCGCTTCGCCGCGGATCTGCACGCGGTGCATCATCCGGCGCTGGCTGGCATCGAAAGAATCTCGGCGGTGGATCAGGCAGCGGTTGTCCCAGATCAGCGTGTCGCCGGCCTTCCACTCGTGGTGCCAGACAAATTCCGGACGCGAGGCGTGCGCCCACAGTTCGTCGAGCAGGCGCTCGCTTTCCTCCAGAGGCAGGCCGACGATATAGGCGTTGCGGCGACGGCCGAGGTACAGCGCCTTGCGTCCGGTCAGCGGATGGGTGCGGAAAATCCTGTGGCGTGCGCCCGGCGCTTCGCGCGGATCGGTGACCTCCTTGAAGCCCTTGCGCAGCATGCCGGCGCTGTTGTAGGTCTCGTCGTGAATCACCTCGAGACCGTCGAGTTTCTGCTTCAGCTCGTCGGACAGCGCGTCATAGGCCATATACTGGTTGGCAAAGTAAGTGTTGCCCCCGGATGGTGGCACTTCCAGCGCATGCAGCATGGCAATGGTGCAGGGCTTCGGGCGGTACGACATGTCGGTATGCCAGATCGCCTCGCCGGCGCCGAGATTGCCCATCGGCACGCCCTGCTCCACGATGTTGGAGATCACCAGGATGTCGGGAAACTCGTCGATGTACGGCTTGCCGATGGGGCTCATGCCCGGCGGCTCCAGTTCGCCGAAAGTCTTGCCCAGCGCGATCAGCTGCGGGTCGGAAATCGGCTGTCCGCGCACGACCACCACCAGGTGCTCGAGCACTGCGCGGTGCAGCGTCTCCACGGTGACCGGGTCGAGTGCGGCGAGGTCGACGCCGGTGACTTCGGCGCCGCAACCCTTGCCTGAGGGCAGGATCTGCGGGGTGAGTTCGGTCTTGCGGACGGTGTTCTGGGCGGCTTGCACGGTGTGCCTCCTGGAGTCTCGAATGGTCTTTGGATCGAATAGATGCGTATCATACGTATCTTTTGCATGATTCGCAAGCAGCGGCTACAATCCCCCGCAGATTCAACAGGATGCAGGACGCCATGGCCCGAAAATCGAAATCCGCCGCGCTCGATGTCAGCGGCCCCGATCCGCTCTACAAGCAGGTCGGCGACCGCATCCTGCAGTGCCTCGTCGAGGGTGAATGGAAACCGGGCGAGCAGCTGCCGACCGAAAGCCAGCTCGCCGAGCGTTTCGGCGTCGCGGTGTTCACCATCCGCGCCGGCATCGGCGAGCTGGTGGCCTCGAACATCCTCGTGCGCAAGCAGGGCAAGGGCACTTTCGTCGCGCGCCACTCCCGCGCGCGCCAGCGCTACCAGTTCTCGCACATCCACGACACCAGCGGCCGGCAGATTTTTCCCGGCCGCGAACTGCTCGCCTTCGGCAAGGGCACGGCAAGCGAAGCCATCTCTGAGATCCTGCAATTGCCGCGCGGCGGGAAACATTCGGTCTACGAACTGACCATGCTCAGCGTCGACGAACGCGGGCCGGTCTCGACTCTCGACATCGTGCTGCCGGCACGGCTGTTCCCGGGACTGACCGCGGCGGCGGTCCGCAATGCGCAGGAAAATCTCTACGCCGCCTACCAGGATGCCTGCGGGGTCAACGTGATCCGCATCGAGGAACGCATACACGCTGCGCTGGCGACCGCCGCGGAAGCGAAAATGCTGAAGATCCGCATCGGCAGCCCGGTGTTGCGCGTCGAACGCATTGCCTCGACCTACCGCAACGTGCCGGTGGAATTCCGCACCCGGGTCTTCGACGCTGCGCGCTACCACTACCGCACGGTCGAGGGCAGCGTTTAGCCGCCACAAAAAAATACGGGAACAACGGCTTGTTGCCACCGTTGTTCCCGTCAGACACGGCCGGTCTGCGTACCGGCCGTGGGGTCAAACCTTGCGCTTGCGGCGCAGCTTCGCGTGGAGCGGCTGCAGGTAACGGAATGCGAGCTTGCCGTAATAGGCCGCGTAGTCGCGGGTGCCGTCCGGCAGCCGGCGCCAGGCACGGTGCACCCAGTGGTATCCGGGCGGTGCGGGCTCCTCGTCCTCCGGCAGGATCAGCTGCCCCTCGGGAAGCCGGTTCAGTTTTGCCAGTTTCGCCGCGGCGATCGATTTGCCGACCGCCACCACGAGCAGGGCACCCAGGGCCGGGGCAAAAGTGTGCAGCCAGTGGGCCTGTCCATTGACCCATTCGGCAATCGCCGGATCCGAAACCAGCATCTCGCCGGCAACCCAGCCGAGAACGGCGCCACCCAGCGTGATGATCACCGGAAAGCGGTTCATCAGCTTCAGGATGAAGGTGCTGCCGTAGATGATCAGCGGGATGCTGATGCCGAGCCCGATCACCAGCAATACGACATTGCCCTTGGCCGCGGCGGCGACGCCCAGCACGTTGTCGAGACTCATGATCAGGTCGGCAATGATGATGGTCTTGATCGCCGACCACATGTGGGCATGGCCGTCGATTTCCTCTTCCGCCTCGTCCGGCACCAGCATCTGGATGCCGATGTAACCCAGCAGCACGGCGCCGACCAGCTTCAGGAACGGCAGATCGAGCAGCATCACCGCGAAAAACGTCAGCGCGATGCGCAGGAAAATCGCGCCGAAACTGCCGAACAGGATCGCCTGCTTCTGCTGGCGCGGCGGCAACGAGCGGCTGGCCATGGCAATGACCACGGCGTTGTCACCGCTCAGCACGATGTTGATCATCATGATCTGGCCGAGCGTCACCCAGAAAAACGAACTGCCGAGCATTTCCATCCGCAACTCCTCCTCGATGCCCGCGGCTTTTTGCAGCAGGCCATCGCGGAGAGGATACGGACGCGGGCTTACGGCAGTCCCGGGTCAGCGTGACTGCAACTTTAAGCCAACATGAACGGAAGCTTACGAAGCGATTACCGGCGGTAACACCAGGCTGAAGGTGTTGCCGACACCGTCCGAGGCATCCTCGCGCAGCAGGATTTCGCCGCCGTGCAATTCGGCAATCTCGCGGGCAATGGCCAGGCCAAGGCCGCTGCCCTCGGCTCCGCTGCCCAGAAGACGGTGAAAACGCTCAAAGACACGGGCCCGTTCCTCCGCCGGAATATGCGGTGCGTCATCGCTGACATCCACGCGCGGCGGATCGGCCAGAACGCGGACGGTGATGCGCCCGCCATCGCGGCTGTAACGCACCGCGTTATCCAGCAGGTTGTCGAGCAGCTCGCGCAGCCTTGCGGCATCGCCCGACACTGTCACCGGCCGGCCCGCATCCTCAAATCCAAGATCGATCTGCCGGCGCAAGGCCTCGGGCACCCAGGCCGTGGCCACATCGAGGGCCAGCGCGTTGAGATCGAGCAGCGCCAGGGTGACCGCGCTGACAGCATCCGGCTCGTTGCGCGCCAGCGACAGCAATTGGGACACCAGGCGCTGCATCCGTTCCAGCCGCGGATAGATGCCCTCGAGCGCCTCGCGCATGCGCTGCGGATCGGTTTCGCGCAGCGCCACCTCGAACTGCGTTTTCAGGGCCGCCACCGGCGTCTTCAGCTGGTGCGCGGCATCAGACACGAAACGGCTCTGCAGCGTCAGCACGTGATCAAGCCGGGCGAGCAGGCCGTTGATCGAGTCCAGCAGCGGGCCTACCTCTCCCGGAACACTGTCGACCGCAACCGGACTGCGGTCCCGCACCGAGCGCTGTGCCACCGCGCGCTGCAACCGCGCCAGCGGCGCCAGGCCGCGCACAACGCCTATCCACACCACTGCCGCCGCAATCAGGATCAGCAACAGTTGAGGCAGCAGGACGCTGAGCAGGATTTCACGCGCAAACTCGTTTCGCTTGCCCAGCGTTTCGGCCACCCGCACAACCGCCGCGCCGCGGCCTTCCCTTTGATCGGCCTCGATGCGCAGCTCCGCCACGCGCACGGGCTGGCCATGCACTGCGCTGTCATAGAACACTTCCGGACGGAGATCCCTTGTCGGATTTGCGGAAGCAGGTGCAATCGCTTCGCCATCGATGCGCCGGCCATCCGCGGCAAGAATCTCGAAAAAAAGCCGGTCGTCGGGATCAGCAAGCAGGACACGGCGCGCGTCAGGCGGCAAGTCGAGGGAAAGACCACCGTTGGAGCCGCGCAGGTGCAGCCCGACCTCCCTCGCCACGCCAACCAGCGTGCGGTCATGCGCACGCTGCGAAAAATCCAGCGCCACCCAGTAGCTGATGAAGGTGTCTGCGGTCAGCAGCAGCAGCAGCGGCGCCAGCAGCCAAGCCAGCAGCTGCGTGCGCAGCAACGGCCGACGTGCAGCTTCAGCCATTCGCTTTTTCTATAAGGTAGCCCATCCCGCGCACCGTGGCGATCGATACGCCGGAATCCTCGAGCTTCTTGCGCAGGCGGTGGATGAAGACTTCCACCGAGTTGCTCGACGACACGTCATCCCAGCCATAGAGATGATCGACGATCTGCTGCTTGGTGACCACCTTTCCTTCGCGCAGCAGGAGCAGTTCGATCACCGCCAGTTCGCGCTGCGACAGCTCCATCGGCTTGTCGTCCAGGTAGAGCCTGCGCCCGGCCATGTCGAGGCGCAGCCGGCCGTTGACGATATCCGAGGTGACACTGGCATTGGCTCGACGGATCAGCGCGCGCACCCGCGCTTCCAGTTCGGACAGTCGGAAAGGCTTGGTCAGGTAATCGTCGGCGCCAAGGTCCAGCCCCTTGACCACATCATCCGGCGCATCGTTGGCGGTCAGCATCAGCACCGGCACGGTCGAACGGCGGGCACGCAGCCGACGCAGCACTTCAAAACCGTCAAGCTTGGGCAGACCGACATCCAGCAACACCAGGTCGTACTGCTCCGTGCCCAGCACACGGTCGGCATCTTCGCCGCTGCATGCACAGTCGACCGCATGGGCCGACTGCGTCAGCGCCCGCGTCACCGCCTCGGCCAACATTGCGTCATCCTCGACCAGCAGTATGCGCATGGCGGCCCTCGAGGACGGATTAATATAAACTGTTGATTATGTTGATGTTTTTTATAATCCCGCCTGGGTCACGAACTTGCCGACCAGGTAAGGCTCCAGCGCCTCCAGCCCGCCCTCCGATCCGTAACCCGAATCCTTGACGCCGCCGAAGGGCACTTCGGGCAGCGCAAAGCCGAGATGGTTGATGGTCATCATGCCGGTCTCGACCTGGGCTGCGATCGCGGTCGCGGTCTTTGCCGACTTGGTCCAGGCATATGCCGCGAGGCCGTAGGGCAGACGATTGGCTTCCGCCACCGCATCGTCGAAAGTCTTGAAGGGATTGATGATCGCCAGCGGGCCAAAGGGCTCGGTGTTCATCGCCATCGCGTCAGTCGACAGTTCGGTGATCACCGTCGGCTCGAAGAAGTTGCCCTTCTCGCCGATCGGATAACCGCCGGTCTGCACCTTGCCGCCGTGCTTCTTCGCGTCCTCGACGTTGGCCACCATCGCGCTCTGCCGGCGCGGATTGGCAAGCGTCGCCATCTTGGTTTCCTTGTCGAAACCGTCGCCGACCTTGATCGCCTTGGTGCCCTCGACAAATTTTTCGACGAACTGCTTGTAGACGCCCTCCTGCACCAGGAAGCGTGTCGGCGACACGCAGACCTGGCCGGCATTGCGGTACTTCATGAAAGTCATGGTCTTCGCCGCGACCTCGATGTCGGCGTCGTCGAAAATGATCACCGGTGCGTGGCCGCCCAGCTCCATCGTCGCGCGCTTCATGTGCTGGCCCGCAAGCGCGGCCAGCTGCTTGCCTACCGGGGTCGAGCCGGTGAAGGTCATCTTGCGGATCACCGGATGCGGGATCAGGTAGCTCGATATCTCCGCCGGGTCGCCGTAGACCAGGTTGATCACGCCCGGCGGCACACCGGCATCGGCGAAAGCGCGCACCAGTTCCGCGGGCGAGGCCGGGGTTTCCTCCGGCGCCTTCAGGATCACCGAACAGCCGGTGCTGAGTGCCGCCGACAGCTTGCGCACGGCCTGGTTGATCGGGAAATTCCACGGCGTGAAGGCGGCGACCGGGCCCACCGGCTCCTTCACCACCAGTTGGTAGACGCCTTCCGCGCGTGCCGGGATCACCCGTCCGTAGGCGCGGCGGCCTTCTTCAGCGAACCAGTCGATCAGGTCGGCACCTGCGAGCGCCTCCAGTTTCGCCTCGCCGACCGGCTTGCCCTGCTCGAAAGTCATGTAGGTCGCCACGGTATCGGCACGCTCGCGGAAAATATCCGCGGCCTTGCGCATGATCTTGCAGCGGTCGAAAGCCGACACCTTGCGCCAGGCCTTGAAACCCTTGTCCGCCGCTTCCAGCGCGCGATCGAGATCAGCCTTTTCGGCATAGGCCACGGTGCCGATCTGCTGGTGATTGGCGGGGTTGACCACCGGCAGCGTGCGGCCCGAAGCCGCGGCGCACCACTGGCCGTTGATGTAGAGCAGCGTGTTGGTATACGACGACATGGCAATTCCCTCGTGCGTGATGAATGGTAAAGATGAGCGGGAAGCGGAAGGATAAACGGTTTTGCGGCTCAGCGCGGGGGCTCGCCGCGCAGCTGCACGCGCAGGAACTCGCGCCCCGCAGCGGCGGCCGCTTCGTGGCAATAGAGCAGGCAGCGGTTGTCCCAGAGCAGGATGTCGCCGGCGCGCCATTCATGCCGCCACTGCAGAACGGGCCGCGTCGCATGCGCCCACAGCTCGTCAAGCAGGGCCTCGCTCTCATCCAGCGGCAGCCCGATCACCCAGGCATTGCGTCGCCGCCCGAGGTACAGCGCCTTGCGCCGGGTTTCGGGATGGGTGCGCACGATGCGGTGCTGCGCGCCGGTGGACTCGCGCGGATCGCTGATCGCCGCATGACCCTCTCGCAGGCGCCCCTCATTGTCACAACTCTCGTCGTGCAGCAGCATGCGGCTCTCGATGCGCGCTTTCAGCCCGGCCGGCAGCGTTTCATAAGCCTGATACTGGTTGGCAAAGGCCACCGCGCCGCCGTCGGCAGGCAAGACACGCGCATGCAGGATCGCGAACGAACAGGGCCGCAGGCGATAGGCGAGGTCAGACTGCCAGATACCCGCACCGCCGCCGAGGCTGCCGGTGGGCCGCGCCTGCGCTTTGACGCTAGAAGTCACCAGCTGCGCCGTCGTCGCCTCCGCTGCATCACCGGTCAGCACGCTGATGCCCTGCCCCTCCGGCGTACCCAGCTGCCCGGCAAACGCCAACAACTGTGCATCGTCCA
>FWPV01015469.1_pt1 | contig 10957 bp, 12 predicted proteins | sample 2228371 | NCBI WGS metagenome assembly FWPV01 (sample SAMEA103939776, study PRJEB20133) | metagenome | reverse complement strand
TTGCCGATGCGCAATTATTATTGTTTTTATTTTTATCTGCAGTCGCTCTGGGTACATTTGCTGGCGGGCCAATTGGCGACAAGGTGGGGCGCAAAGCGGTGATCTGGATTTCCATCCTTGGTGCCGCGCCTTTTACCCTGCTATTCCCCTACTGCAATTTATTCTGGACTGCGGTGTTGTCGGTGGTAATTGGTTTGGTGCTGTCATCGGCTTTTTCCGCAATTGTGGTGCTCGCACAGGAATTGGTGCCCAGCAAAATCGGCATGATCTCCGGCGTATTTTTTGGTTTGATGTTTGGCATCAGCGGTATTGCGGCGGCCGGCCTCGGCGCTTTTGCCGATGCGAGCTCGATTGAAAACATGTTCAATTGGTGCGCGTTTTTACCACTGATTGGCATGGTTGCGCTGCTGCTACCAGGTATGAATCGCGACTAGATGATTGAGATTAATGGCTTATAGCCAGTGACATAAACGTCTGACTGATGGAGTTATCCCATGAAAACAGCAGTAATTACCGGCGCCAATCGCGGTATTGGCCTTGCTTTAACACAAACCTATCTGGCTCAAGGCTGGCAGGTGATAGCCTTGTGCCGCTCCAGCTCTGCCGAGCTTGATGCCTCAGGCGCCCAAGTTATTAGTGGCGTGGATGTCACCGATAGTCAGGCGCTCGCGAAGCTTGCACAGCAGCTCAGCGGCAAATCTATCGATTTATTAATTAACAACGCCGGTATTTTCCAGCACGAACAGCTGGGCAATATCGATTACGACTCAGTGCAACAGCAATTCCTGGTGAATGCTGAAGCGCCCCTGCGCGTGACCGAGGCACTGTTAGGCAATTTAGCGCGCGGCGCCAAAATTGCGTTTATCACCAGCCGCATGGGTTCCATTGCCGACAATACCTCTGGCGGTTATTACGGCTATCGCATGTCCAAAGCGGCGCTTAATGCCGCTGCTATGTCCCTGGCGCGCGACTTGAAACCGCGCGGTATAGCCGTGGCGATTTTGCATCCGGGTTATGTGCAAACCGCGATGGTGAATTTTGGTGGCGATATTTCTGCAACTGAATCTGCCCAGCGCCTGAACCAACGAATTGCTGGGCTGACGCTGGAAAATAGCGGCAGCTTCTGGCATTCCAATGGTGAGCTTTTGCCGTGGTAACAGGTGTTTTAAACGCGTAATTTTTGCCTTGCGATTTCCCGCGCGGCTCACGCTTTGAGCCGCGCTTGGGCTACACTGGCCACATATTTTCCGCACGATTATTTGCCTCGGCCGCCCGGCCGCATCAAGGAACAGCCTATGTCTACTACTTCAGCACACGCTGCAAAAATCCGTTGGGGCGTGCTTAGCACTGCCAAAATTGGCCGCACCAAAGTTATTCCTGCGCTGCAAAATTCTACCCACAATGAAGTGGTCGCCATTTGTTCGCGCGATGAGCAGAGCGCGCGCAAAGTTGCCGATGAATTGGGTATTGCCCGCGCCTACGGTAGCTATGAAGAATTATTGGCTGATCCGGACATTGATGCGATTTACAACCCACTGCCCAATCACATGCACGTAGATTGGTCGATCAAAGCCCTGCAAGCCGGCAAACATATTCTCTGCGAAAAACCCCTTGGGCTTAATGCAGATGATGCCCAGCGCCTGCTGGACGCAGCCAAAGCCTATCCGCAGTTAAAAGCCTTTATGTATCGCTTTCACCCGCGCTGGAAAATTGCAAAAAATCTGATCGACTCAGGGCGCATTGGTAAATTGTTGAGCTTGCATTCGCATTTTTCCTACAACAATCGCGAGTCGCAAAATATTCGCAATAATGCGGATATGGGCGGTGGTGCATTAATGGATATAGGTTGCTACTGCATTTCACTGTCGCGCTGGTTGTTTAATGCCGAACCAAGTCAGGTAGTGGGCCACATCACACCTTATGAAAATTACGAAGTAGATTGTTTGGTTTCCGGTGTGCTGGAATTTGACGTTGGCAGCGCAACCTTTACCGCCTCAACCAAAGTGGAAGCGCAACAATTTATGGAGGCCTACGGCGAAAACGGCAGCATTTTATTGCCCGTCCCATTTAATCCGACCACCGAAGGCGCTACTGAAATTCATATCAAAAACAACGGCGAAAGCGAAACGATTATTGTCCCGCCCAGCGATCACTATCGCGAAATGGTGGATGCTTTTGCACTCAGCATAATTAACCAGCAACCCGTGCCCACCCCCCTGAGTGACGCTATCAATAACATGCGTGTAATCGACTCGGTATTTGTGAGCGCCGCCGAAGGTCGCTGGGTAGAGCTGTAATAGCTCTCTGTTTTTTAACTTGAGATGCAGGACTTGGTATGCAAACACAAAAACCACGCATTGTTATTGTCGGCGGTGGCGCTGGCGGGCTGGAACTGGCGACTAAATTGGGCAATAAGCTCGGCCGCAAAAACAAAGCGGAAGTTACACTAATCGACCGCAACACTACGCATTTATGGAAGCCATTACTGCACGAAATTGCGGTAGGCACTATGGATGAAGATGTCGATGCAGTGAGCTATCGCGGCCACGCCAACGCGCACCATTTTTTCTTTCGCGTAGGCACTATGGTGGATTTGGATCGCGAAAAGCGCGAAGTCGTTCTTGCGCCTATGCAAGATGAAGACGGCGTGGAATTTTTGCCCTCCACCCGAATTCCCTACGATTATTTGGTGATTGCACTGGGTTCCGTATCCAATGACTTCAACACTGCTGGCGTAAAAGATCATTGTTTATTTCTGGACAGCCCAACCCAGGCCCACAAATTTCACACCAAATTACTCAATAAATTTTTGCGCATCCAGCGTGTCACCGGTGAAGACGACAATGTGCGAATTGCAATTGTGGGCGCGGGCGCAACCGGCGTAGAACTCTCTGCCGAATTGCATCATGCCGTGCATGAAATTCACAATTACGGTTTTAATGCGGTATCTAACGAGCACCTGCATGTCACGCTGATTGAAGCCGGCCCGCGTATTTTGCCTGCACTGCCTGAACGCATCTCCGGCGCCGCGCACAGCGAGCTGGTAAAAATAGGCGTGGATGTCAAACTCAACACCATGATCACCTCCGCCTCCAATGAAGGCTTACACACCAAAGATGGCCAATTAATTGCCGCGGATATTATGGTGTGGGCGGCGGGTATTAAAGTGCCGGAATTTATGGCCAACATTGCCGGGCTTGAGACCAATCGCATCAATCAATTGCATGTGAATGAATTTTTACAAACCACGCGCGATGCGAATATTTTTGCGATTGGTGACTGCGCCCAATTCACCAACCCCGATGGCAGCCGCGTGCCACCGCGTGCGCAATCCGCGCATCAAATGGCCAGCACTTGCTACAAAAATATTGTTGCGCTGCTCAACCAAAAACCTTTGCAAGCTTATAAATACACTGACCACGGCTCGCTCATTTCTTTAGCAAGCTATTCCACCGTGGGCAACTTAATGGGCAACCTGAGCAAAGGCAGTATGTTTATTGAAGGCCGCCTCGCGCGCGTGGTGTATATCTCGCTCTACCGCATGCACCAAATTGCCATTCACGGTTTAATTCGCACAGGATTAATCATGCTCGGCGGAAGATTGAATCGCTGGTTGAAGTTACATTGATTCAATCCACTTAACGCCCTATTGTCATTATACGGCATAGCCGTATAATGACATTCATGCTCTTTATTGAAACCTCTCTGTTTACCAAACTCTTGGCTGAATACCTCACAGATGAGGATTATCGCGGCCTGCAAACCTATTTGTTGCAAAAGCCGGATGCCGGGGATGTAATCCAGGGTTCGGGTGGCGTGCGTAAAGTTCGCTGGGCGCCGTCAGGTAAGGGTAAAAGTGGCGGCGTGAGAGTGATTTATTACTGGAAAAAGTCCGAGCATGAAATTTGGATGTTGACCCTATATAGCAAATCGGAACGCGCGACGATTGCAGGACATGTCTTAAAACAAATTGCAGAGGCGATTGACCATGAAAAATCGTGATATCGGAGCAGAAATTCTCGCTGGCATTACTGAAATTAGCGAGTTTAAAAAAGGCAACTTACAACTCAAAGTAAGCGAGCTATCCGAACCATCAGCACCGCAAGTTATCCGTTCCAAATTAAACTTATCGCAGTCTTCTTTTGCTGGATTGTTAGGCGTAAGCATCCGTACCTTACAAGATTGGGAACAAGGCAGACGCACCCCACAGGGACCTGCAATTGCATTATTGCGAATTGCAGAGCAGCATCCTGAAGTTTTTGCGAAGTTACATTGATGTAAATCCCCCCTCTGTAAAAGGAGGGCTAGGAGATTTACAACCCCACCCGCATCACATTCACCTGCCGCCCACCTAATTTAGTGCGACGCACAATTTCCCAACGGCGTTTTTGATAGTAGTCGGTGTAATCGGTGGCGGAGAGCCAGAGTTCGTCCAGCCCTAAACTCTGCGCGTAGCGTTTTGCGGCATCGATTAATTGATTGCCTATGCCCTGCTCGCGATAATTTTCCTGCACAAATAAATTGCTCAGCCACACGGGTGATTCAGTAGTCACTTTGGGCATACGCTCGCTGCTGCGATAGGTGTAATCCACCAAACTCACACAACCGACCAACTGATTGTTTTGCAAGGCGATGAGGGTTTTGGGAATGTTATTGTCACGCACGTGCATAACCAGACGCTGTTGACGTAGGGCTAAACTGGATTTCAAACCCTGACGTTCACATTCCTGATGGTGCCACTGGGCGACCTGGGCAAAAAATTCCGGCTTGGATTCCAGAACGCAAATATTGATGCTCAGATCTTTTTTGATCGCCGATAATTTCACTATCATCACTCGAAGCGAGAAAATAACGCCGTGTCGTCCGCGACACAGCAGGATTAAATGGGGACAACCGGCAGAGACAAAAAACTCCCGGCCAGCGGGAGTTTTTTAAACACCGGCAACAGGGAAGTATTAACTGGTTTTGGTTTCACCAAACCATTTCACATCTTCGCCATGTGCTTGTTTGTCGGCATGATAAGACGAGCGTACCAGTGGGCCACAGGCCGCGTGCTTGAAGCCCATTTCCTCTGCGAGTTTGGTGTACTCGGCAAATTCGTCAGGGTGCACAAAACGCTCAACGGGCAAATGGTCTTTGGAGGGCTGTAAATATTGGCCAATGGTGAGCATGTCGATGTCGTGCTCGCGCATGTGTTGCATCACTTCAATAATTTCTTCTTTGGTTTCACCCAAGCCCACCATCAAACCGGATTTGGTCAATACATCAGGGCGGCGCGCTTTGTATTGCTTGAGCAATTGCAGCGACCATTCGTAATGCGCACCGGGGCGCGCCTGACGGTATAAACGCGAGACGGTTTCCATGTTGTGGTTGAACACGTCGGGCGCTTCTTTTTCCAAAATATCCAGCGCTATCTCCATACGACCACGGAAATCGGGCACCAAAACTTCTACTTGTAAGTTCGGACTTAGGGCGCGCGCTTCGCGGATGCAATCGGCAAAATGTTGTGCACCGCCATCGCGCAAGTCGTCGCGGTCGACCGAGGTGATTACCACGTATTTAAGGCGCATTTCGGCGATAGCTTCCGCCAGTTTGCGCGGCTCATCCACATCCAATGGATTGGGTTTGCCGTGGCCAACATCGCAGAAGGGGCAGCGACGGGTACAGATGTCGCCCATGATCATAAAGGTCGCGGTGCCGCCGCTGAAACATTCACCCAGGTTGGGGCAGTTGGCCTCTTCGCACACCGAGGAGAGTTTGTTTTTACGCAGGATGGATTTAATGCGATCCACCTCTGGCGACGCAGGAATACGCACCCGAATCCAATCGGGTTTACGCGGCATTTCCTCGCGGTCGCTGGCAATCACCTTGACCGGAATTCGCTCTACCTTGTCGGCATCGCGCAGCTTTTCGCCCTGTTTGTAACGCTCGGTGCGTTTGACGGGTTGTAGTTCGGGAACAAAAGTCGATACGGGTGGAAGATCTGACATAGGAATCTCGTTTTGTTGGCGATGGTGCCACTAGCTCGTTGCGAGTCAGGAATACCCTTGTGAGACACGCCGTGAACCCATCCATGGGGGCTTGTCTTCGACATCCATGTCGCAGACAGTTTCACAAGGGTATTCCTGCCCCACAACTACTGATGAAGTAAATTCAAGAAATTAGGTGGCGCGCATTGTACAGGTTTCATAACCCAATTTCCGCGCAAATTCCGCGACCAGTTGGGTTTGCACCTGCTCCAGTGCAGGCGGGTTAGGCAATAAATCGCGCATTTGGGTCATGGCCAAGCCTTGGTAACCACAGGGGTTGATGCGCTGGAAGGGCGCCAAGTCCATATCCACATTGAGCGCCAAGCCATGAAAACTGCAGCCACGGCGCACCCGCAGGCCAAGGGAGGCGATTTTATCGCCATTGACATAAACCCCCGGCGCATCCGCCTTGGCCGCCGACTCAATACCGTAATACGCCAGGGTGGCAACAATAGTTTGCTCGATACGCGTGACCAGCTCGCGTACCCCTATATTAAGACGACGCAAATCCAGCAGCGGATAGGCCACCAACTGACCGGGGCCGTGGTAGGTCACCTGCCCGCCGCGATCCGTCTGCACCACCGGAATATCGCCGGGAAATAACACATGCTCCGCCTTGCCCGCCTGACCTTGGGTAAATACCGGGGGGTGCTCCACCAACCAGAGTTGATCGGGCGTGTCAGGCGTGCGCTGGTTGGTAAAGTCGGTCATGGCTTGCCAGCTAGTTTGGTAATCCTGCTGGCCGAGGTTGATAACCTCCAAAATCGCGGGTGCCGCCAAGTTACATCACCATTTTAATGCTGCGATTAATACGCAGATCTTCATGGATCGCAGTGAGTTGCTCAACGCCGGTAGCGGTGATCCACACCGTGAGCGAGTGATAGCGCCCCTTACTGCTCTCCTTGATGCTGATACGGGTCTGGTCAAACCCTGGCGCATGACGCTCCATAATCTCCACCACATAGGTATGCAACTCAGGCCCCGCTTCTCCAAGTACCTTGATGGGGTAGTTCTCGCAGGGGAACTCAATTTTGGGGGGTTGTTGGTCAGACATAAAACTTCCCGACGTTGGCAGATCGCTCGCGATCTGTGGTGATAAACAAATAACCCAGGCAATAAAAATGCGTAGCTGGAAAACTGGCGTGGATTATAGCCCCTGAATGGGGGCAAAATCGCCTTTCTCAAGCGCTTAACCGCGCTTTTGGCTGTTCAGACATAGGCTTATCCGTTATGCTCGCGACAACCATAAGCGCCCAAAAAGAATAACTGAGGCGTCAACACTGCCTGGGTATTAGCCCCATCCGCAGACCAAAGGACAAGTAAAAAGGATCGCCAGCTGTGCATTCACCCGCTGACACCCCCGCTGTGTTACTCGACACCCGCAACGCCATAGAAACACCGGAAGGTGCACTTTTACCCCTGACTCCCGCGGGCTTTATGGCGCGCAGCCTGGCGCAAATTATCGACCTGCTGTTTCGCGGCACCATCATCTTTGTGGTTTTTCTGATCTTCTCCATTTTTGGGAAAATGGGCAGCGGCATAGCACTGATTCTGGTTTTTGTCCTTGAATGGTTTTACTCGGTGTACTTTGAAGTGATGCGCAATGGCCGCACACCGGGCAAAAAAATGTTGGGCATCCGGGTAGTGAATGACGATGGCACTCCCATTACCTTTGGCCCCTCGCTGCTGCGCAATCTGCTGCGCGTGGCCGATTTCCTGCCGATGTTTTACCTCACCGGCATTATCGCCAGCCTATGTAATCGCCAATTCAAACGCCTGGGCGATTTAGCAGCGGGCAGCATGGTGATTTACGACACCCCCAAAAAACAACCTGTGGATTTTGACGTGCGCGGCCAGCGCCCGGTGCCCACCGATTTCTCAACCGACGAACAGCGCGCCCTGCTCGCCTTTGCTGAACGCAGCCGGTTTTTATCGGCCGAGCGGCAGGCAGAACTCGCGGCTTTATTAGTGCCGGTGCTGGGTGCAAAAGAGCCAGTTACTCATATCAAACAAATCGCCAACACCCTGGTGGGCAAATCCTGACGCAGTGAAGAACCACAATGAAACAAGGACAATTCGAACAAACCTACCAACCTTTGTGGGAACTGCTGGAACAGCAAATCCTCGCCTTGGAACACCCCAAACGCAGCCTGTCGGCCGCTGAACTGAGCGATTTTGCCAGCCGTTATCGCCGCCTGTGTCACTTACATGCCTTGGCGAAAGATCGTCATTATTCAAGCCATTTGGTGGATCACCTGGGCGATTTGGTAGTGCGCGGTCACCAGCAACTTTACTGCCGCAAGCAGCCATTCTGGCAGCAACTGATTCGCTTTGTGGTCGCCGGTTTCCCCCGCCTGGTGCGTGAACAACAGCGCTACATTTGGTGGGCAACTGCCCTGCTCTACTTGCCGGGGGTAATGTTGTATTTGGCAATTCTGTGGCAACCGGATTTGGTTTACACCGTCACTTCGCCAGAACAGGTCAGCAGCTTTGAGGAAATGTATGACCCACAAAACCGTACACTAGGCAGCGCGCGCGAATCGGAAACCAATGTGCAGATGTTCGGTTTTTACATTCGCAACAATATTGGAGTGAGCTTCCGCACTTTTGCATCGGGTATTTTATTTGGGGTCGGCTCGATTTTTTTCCTCGTCTACAACGGTTTATTAATGGGCGCCGTAGCCGGCCATTTAACCAATGCGGAATTTACCCAGACGTTTTTTAGTTTTGTGATTGGACACGGCAGCTTTGAATTAACGGCGATTTGTATCTCTGGCGCTGCCGGGCTGCTACTGGGCTACTCACTGCTCGCACCGGGCAACCTCACCCGCACCGAATCCTTAAAACGCGCAAGTAAAATCGCCATACAGCTGATGTACGGCGTTATTCTTATGTTGCTTATCGCCGCGTTTATTGAGGCTTTTTGGTCATCCAATAACATTTTGTTGCCCTGGCAAAAGTATTGGGTGGGTGGCTTCTTATGGACACTCGTAATCGCCTATTTGGTATTTAGTGGTCGCAACCTGGACGCATATATGGATTCCGCAGCAGAAGGGAAACGTTCATGAATCTGGATCAGGTGACCCTGGAAATTCGCCCGCGTTCCGCATGGGAGGCCGTTGACCTTGGCCTGCTGATGGCCAAGCGTTGGTGGCTGCCCATGATGAAAGTCTGGCTGCTAGCGAGCGCGCCTTTTTTTGCGTTGGCACTGTGTATGCCGGCCAATTATTTTTGGGCTGCTTTTTTAGTGCTCTGGTGGTTTAAACCACTGTATGAGCGCCCTTTATTGCATATTCTGAGTCGCGCCGTTTTTAATGAGCTACCCAGCACCCACAGCACCTTGCAACAATTTCCACGGCTCGCCATGCAACAAATTTTTATGAGCCTCACGCTGCGCCGGTTTAGCCCCACGCGCGCGATGGATTTGCCCGTAGTACAGCTGGAAGGTTTGGCCGGCGCGCGACGTCAAGCGCGTATTTCCCTGTTGCACAGAGAGGATTCCGCCCCCGCCGGCTGGTTAAGTTTTATCGGTTTACAGCTGGAAATTTATCTCGCGCTGGGCATGATCAGTTTGCTCTGGTCAATGATTCCCAGCGAAATAGAAATCGAATGGGCCAATCTATTTTTTAATCAACAAACAGCGCAACTCAAGTACCTTCAACTCGCGCTTTGGTATCTCGCGCTGGGGTTAACCGCACCATTTTATGTGGCCTGTGGATTTGCACTCTATTTAAATCGCCGCATAAAACTGGAGGCCTGGGATATAGATATTGCCTTTCGTCGCATAGCCGAAAAACGCAAAAACAATCACTCAAGTGCACCGCTGCTTTCCACACTAGTGGCGCTGATACTCTGCGGCAGCCTTGCGGTCACAATACCAAATACCAGTTACGCCGATGAATCGCTTCCGGTAATGGATACTGCCGATAGCAGCGAAAAAAACACCGCCCCGACATTTGTCGAACCACCGCTCGGCGAATATCGGGATCTGACCAGGGAAGAGGCCCATGACGCAATTAATAACGTCATGCAAGGCAGCGAATTTAGTCGTAAAGAAATAAAACGTCGCCTGACTTATATAGAGCCGGAAGAAAAAGAAAACTGGCTGACAAAATATCTGGATGAAAAATTTGGGGACTTTTTTAAAGACTGGGAAGATTTTCGCGGTTTTGGCTACGCGGCTTCAGCACTGGAAATTGCACTTTGGTGTGCCGTTTTATTGTTGATCGGATTGCTGGTGTACCGCTATCGCCACTGGCTTGCCGCACAATATGTGCGCATTGCTCCGCCCAAGGCCCCCAGGGTTATTCCGCAAACCCTGTTTGGCATGGAAGTGACCCGCGAATCGCTTCCCGAGAATATTAGCCACAGCGCGCTGCAGTTATTAGCGCAAGGCGATAGCCGCGCGGCACTGGCCTTACTTTATCGCGCCAGCTTGTTCCAATTGATTCATCGGGGCGTTGATATTCACGAAGGCCACACTGAAGGTGAATGCGTGCAACTCATGGTCGAGCTTTTTGGCGGGACACTGGATATCACTAAAATACCTGGCAACAAATCAACACAAATTAATTATTTCACCTCCCTTACCCGCCACTGGCAGCAGCTGGCCTATGGGCATCAATTGCCACCATTGGCCCTTGCGGAACAGCTCTGCAAGGAATGGAACAGCTGTTGGCTGAGCAACCAAACAGTTAACAATATGGCAGGTGAAAAATGAAAAACCTGCCCCTTCGCCAAATAATTCTACTGATTCTTTTTGCTGCAGTTGTGCTCGCCGGTTCGGGTTATTGGGCTTACAACAGTTTTCGCTGGGAAGAAAAAGAAATCGACCACGGCTATTCCACCGAAGCCAAACAGAATGATTTTCTCGCTGCAGAAATTTTTCTGCGACGCCAAGGCGTCAGTGCAATCAGTATTAAAAGTCT
>FWPV01015468.1_pt1 | contig 10957 bp, 10 predicted proteins | sample 2228371 | NCBI WGS metagenome assembly FWPV01 (sample SAMEA103939776, study PRJEB20133) | metagenome | reverse complement strand
TCTGAACGCCAGGGAGCCCTATATCTAGTAGTGAGGTCTTCTTCGGCTACAAGATGCGGTCTTTGTTATGTAAAGTGCAAAGATAGTCCTCGTAATTGTGCGGACTCGCCTATCTCGTTAGCGCCCTGTGAGCGCTTCGCTGCATAATCACCCTCACGAAGAATGTTAGGCGGCGTCCTCGTCCGCCTATTCACCCCGGGCAGGATGTTCGGCGGAATCATCTTCGCGAGATAACCCTCTGTCAACCTGAGTATAGCACGGCGAGATCGCCCCGACAAGACCCAACCAGGAGGCCCTATGCCCACCGATCGTCCGAAGAAACTCCTCGACCAGGTCCGCGAGGCCATCCAGCGTAAACACTACTCTCCTCGCACCGCGGAAAGCTACATCCACTGGATCAAGCGCTTCATCTTCTTCCACAATAAACGCCATCCTGACGAGCTGGGGGAACGCGAGATTGAAGCCTTCCTCACTCACCTGGCCGTCGCAGGACGCGTCGCCGCCTCTACCCAGAACCAGGCCCTCAGCGCCCTGCTCTTCCTGTACCGCGTCGTGCTCAACCGCAAGCTCAATCTCTCCTTCAACGTCGTGCGCGCTGGGCGCCCCCGACGCCTCCCCACCGTCCTCACGCGCGAGGAGGTCCATCGCGTGCTCGATCACCTGACCGGAACCTACCAGTTGATGGCGCGCCTCCTCTACGGCTCAGGCCTGCGCTTGATGGAGTGCGTTCAACAACCATCGCGACGATGTTCTGCGGCAGGACGTCGGGCTGACTATCGTGCATGGCGGCCAGGTCGGCGGGACGACGCTGCACTTCGGCGCGCACCTGGGATGCTGCCCGCGACGCCTGCAAGTGAAGTCAAGGAGCAGCCTGCCCCTCCCCCTCCGGAGGCGTCCACGTCATGTCGCGGTCGAGCGGGTAGATCGGCCGGCGCACGTGACGATAGGGGATGCGCAGCAGATTCTGGTCGGCGAAGCCAGGGCTGAGGGCCATGATGGTGCGCGGGGCCACGTCGCGCAGCTCCGGGAAGAGGTACCCCAGCTTGATGACGATGATCTTGTGCGCCAATGGCTCGACGCCCACCTCACGAAAGTCGGCGAGGCAGGTGAAGGTCCGCCGCTCGCGCGTGAGGATCACGCGGATCCCATCGACCCGCACGGTCGCGACGCCCGCTGCCTCCGGCGTCAGATGCACGATCTCCCCGCGGATCGCCAGCGGACGGCCGTTGATCGAGTCCAGTTTCCCACCCACGGTCAGGTCAACCGTCGCGCCCACCCCCGCGGCGTAGCACTGAGCGGTCGCCTCGGCGTCGGCGATGGCGGCGAAGACGGCGTCAGGGACGCGCAGGGCGAGCAGCCGCTCCAGGACGAAGGGGACGTCGCCCGCGGCGCCTGCAGTCGGGTTGTCGCCTGAGTCGCTGAGGAAGACAGTCGACTCGGGCGCGCTCAACGCCGCGCGGATGGCGTCGTCAACGGGCAATGCCGGGACGTCGAAGCCGAAGCCGGCGCGCCGGTCCCACATCGCCTGCGCCAACCGACGCGCCTGGGCATAGGCGGCCGCCCGATAAGCGACATCCTCCGCGGCCACCAGCACGCTGGCGCTGGCGTCGGGCACATCGGCCCACGCGAAGCCGACCATGATCGACGCCGCGCTGATCCCGGGCTGGGCGTCGACCTCGGGCAGCCGCGCCATCAGCGAGGCCATCGGCTCGACCTCGGTGATGGCCTGTTCGCCCGTGATGAGCAGCGGCACGCGCACCATGACCGTGCAGGGGCGACGCTGCTCGCAGATGGCGGCGACGAGCAACTTCAGGGCGCGATCGCGCGTCTCCAGCATGTCCCGATGCGGCGCCGTGCGATAGGCCACGAGGATGTCGGTAGCGGCCACGAAGTCGGCGGTCATGTTGCCGTGCAGGTCGAGGCGAGCGGCGATCAGCAGGTCGTTCCCCACCTGGGCGCGGATCGCGCGCAGGAGGTCGGTCTCCCCGTCGCCGATGCCTTCGACCCACATGGCCCCATGGAGGATGAGGAGGATGCCGTCCAGGGGACCAGCCGACGCCAGGCCAGCGATGATCTCTGCGCGCAGCGCCAGGTAGTCCTCGGCGACCACGGGACCGGAGGGGAGGGCGTAGGCGTAAAGGATGGGGACCGGCTCCACCTGGAGGCGTTGCAGGAGCTGGGGGAAGCCAGGCTCCTCGAGGATGGCGGCCCCGCGCCGTATGCTGAAATCAGCCTGGCGTGTGCGCACCGTCGAAATCGGATTGGTCTCGTGGGCGATGCCCGCAATCGCAATGTGCATCATAGTTGCACTTTTCACCCTTTCGCGAATCTCTCGAAGGAAACTCGATCGGTGCGTGCCGCAATCGCAATGCGCATCATAGTTGCACGTTTCACCTGCCCCCTTTCCTGGTCTGTCCTGACGACTGAGAGAAGGACGCGCGGTCGCTTCTCCTAATGGCGGAAATGTCGCTCGCCGGTGAAGACCATCGCCATCCCCACGCGGTCGGCGGCGGCGATCACCTCGTCATCGCGCAGCGAGCCGCCTGGCTGGATGCAGGCCGTGACCCCCGCGGCCGCTGCGGCCTCGATGCCGTCCGCGAAGGGGAAGAAGGCGTCCGACCCCATGACCGATCCGCGCGCGCGGTCGCCCGCGCGGCGCGCCGCCAGATAGACCGAATCGACGCGATTCATCTGCCCGGCGCCCACCCCCACTGTCGCCTGGCCGACCTCGTCGCTGCGCACGAGGACGATGGCATTGGACTTGACGTGTTTGACCGCCAGCCAGGCGAAGGCCAGCCCCCTGCGCTCGGCTGCCGTGGGCGCGCGTTGCGTCACCACCCGCCAGGCGCTCTCGTCCACGCCGCGCGTGTCCGGCGTCTGCGCCAGCAGCCCGCCGCGCACGGAACGCAGGACGAGGTCTTCTTCGCCGCCGGGGCGGGCGACGAGGACGCGACAGTTCTTCTTATGTTGCGCCAGCCATTCCAGAGCGTCCTTCGTATAGTCAGGGGCTACGAGCACCTCCACGAAGAGCGACCCGATCGCCTCAACCAACGCGCGATCGACCGTGCGGTTGGCCGCGATGATCGATCCAAAGGCGGAGACGGGGTCGCAGGCGAGGGCGAGCTGATAGGCGGCGACGAGAGTCGCGGCCGTCGCCAGGCCGCTGGGGTTGGTGTGCTTGATGATCGCGATCGCTGGCTCGGCGAACTCTTGCGGCATCGCCCAGGCGGCCTCCAGGTCGACGATGTTGTTGTAGCTCAGCTCCTTGCCCTGAAGCTGCTCGAAGAGGGGCGCCGCGCCGACCCAACGGTAGAGCGCGCCCTGTTGATGGGGGTTCTCGCCGTAACGCAACATCTGCACCCGCTCGGCGGCCAGGTTGAGCGCGGCGGGCAGCGGCTGGTCGGCTTCGACGCGTTTCGCCAGCCAGGTCGCGATCGCGGCGTCATAGGCGGCGGTATGGCGGAACGCTTTGAGCGCCAGGCGACGTCGTTCGTCCAGCGACAGCGCGCCGGCGCGCAGCCCTTCGATGACTTGCGCGTAGTCAGAAGGATCGCAGACGACCGTGACCGCCTCGAAGTTCTTGGCCGCCGCGCGCAGCAACGTCACGCCGCCGATGTCGATCTCCTCGATGGCCGCGGCCTCGGTCACATCGGGGCGACTGACGGTCGCGACGAAGGGGTAGAGGTTGCAGACGACGAGGTCGACGGCGGCGATCCCGTGTTGGGCCAGCTCGGCGAGATGTTCGGGCGTGCGGCGGGCCAGGATGCCGCCGTGGATGGCAGGGTGCAGCGTCTTCACGCGGCCGCCCAGGATCTCCGGGAAGCCGGTGATCTGTTCCACCTGGGTCACAGGCAGGCCCGCCTGGCTCAGCGCGCGCGCCGTGCCGCCGGAAGCGACCAGCTCGCAACCGAGGGCGACCAGCTCGCGGCCGAGGTCGATGAGGCCGGTCTTGTCGTAAACACTGAGCAATGCGCGTCGTCGCATGGGAGAAAACCCCTCCTGATCGAGAATCTCATAGCGCCCAGGCGCCCTCACCCGGCGCCGGCGCCGTCATGGGCCGCAGAACGGCATAGGGTCGAACAGACTTGCCGGATCGCGTCGACCAACAGCCGATGTTCGACGGCATGGATGCGCGCCTCCAGGTCGTCCAGGGTGTCGGTCGGAGCGATGGGCACCACCTCGGACGCGATGACGGGGCCGGCGTCGACGTCGGGGATCACCCAGTGCACCATGACGCCGGTGTGGTCGATCTCGCCGCGCTGGAACGCCTCGAAGGCGCGCGCGATGGCGTGCGTTCCGGCGAACTGGCCGGGCAGGGCGGGATGCAGGTTGATCACGCGCTGCGGGAAGCGATCGAGGAAGGCGGCCGTGAACACATGCATCCAGCCAGCCAGGACAACGAGGTCGGGCGCATAGGCCGCCACGCGCTGCGCCAGGTCCGCGTCGTAGTCCTCGCGGCTGCGCCCGGCGTCGCGATACGGCTTCAGCGGGAAGTAGAGGGTCGGGATGCCAGCCCGTTGGGCGCGCGTCAGCCCGAACGCCTCGCGACGGTTGGAGACGACGACGGCGATCGTGGCGTCCAGCGCGCCTGCCCGCGTGGCGTCGATGATCGCCTGGAGGTTGGTGCCGGAGCCGGAAATGAGGACGGCCAGGGTGCAGGGACGGGACATCAGCTCCTCCCTCAAGACGCGGTTGTCATTCGATGCGCACCGCCGGCCCTCCCGCGCGCGGGACCACCTCGCCGACCAGCCAGGCGTCGGCGCCGAGGACGGCCAGGGCGTGGGCGGCCTGATCGACGGGGATGATGACGAGCATGCCCAGGCCCAGGTTGAAGACATGGGCCATCTCGTCGTCGGCGATCTGGCCCGCCTGCTGGATGAGGCGGAAGATGGGAGGGATCGGCCAGGCAGCGCGCTGGAGGCGGACTGCAACCCCGTCGGGCAGGATGCGCGGCGGGTTGTCGATGAGGCCGCCGCCCGTAATGTGAGCCAGCCCCTTGATCGAGACGCCCGCCTGCTGGAGGCGCTGCACCTCGGACAGGTAGGCGCGGTGCGGCGCGAGCAGGGCGTCGCCGAGCGGCTGCCCCAGCTCAGGGACGAACGCGCGCAGGTCGCGGTCAGCGAGCACGCGGCGCGCCAGCGAATAGCCGTTGGTGTGAAGGCCGGTGGAAGCCAGGCCCAGGATGGCGTCGCCTGCGACGATCGTGCGTCCGTCGATGATCGCGGCGCGGTCGACGACTCCGACGATCGCGCCGACGAGGTCGAACTCGCCGGGGGCGTAGACGCCGGGCATCTCCGCCGTCTCGCCGCCGAGGAGGGCGCAGCCGACGGCGCGACAGGCCGCGGCGCAGCCGCCGACGACCGTCGCGACCTGGACGGGGTCGAGGCGATTGGCGGCGAAGTAGTCCAGGAAGAAGAGCGGGCGCGCGCCCTGGACCAGGATATCGTTGACGCAGTGGTTGACGATGTCGTGGCCGATCGTGTCGAAGCGGCCCAGCGCGCTGGCGACCTTGGTCTTGGTGCCCACGCCATCGATGGACGCGACCAGCGCCGGCGCGTCCAGCGCGCGCAGCGCGGACGCGTCGAACAGCCCCCCGAAGGCGCCGATGCCCAACAGGACTTCGGGGCCGTACGTCGCGCGCACCGCCTCTTTCATCAGCTCGACGGCGCGCGTTCCGGCGGCGATGTCCACCCCCGCGTCGCGATAAGTGACGGCCGGCATGCGGTTGACTCCTTCTGGGTGACTCCTGTGAGTTAGCGGTCCAGCCCTTTGGCGCCGATGTCGCGACGGTAGTGCATCCCCTCGAAGTGGATGCACGCCATGCCAGCGTAGGCGCGTTCGATCGCCTGGCGCAGGTCGTCGCCGACGCCGGTGACGGCGAGGACGCGCCCGCCGTCGGTCAACAGGCGCCCATCGGCGGCGCGGCGCGTGCCAGCGTGGAAGACGATCACGCCGGGCAGGGCGTTAGCAGCTTCCACACCGGTGATGGGCAGCCCGCGCGGATAGTTGCCGGGATACCCCGCGGCGGCGGCTACGACCGCGGCGGCGGCGCCCGGTCGCCAGCGCACCTGGACGCGATCGAGATCGCCGGCGAGGCAGGCCTCGACGATCTCGACCAGGTCGGTCTCGAGCAGCGGCAGGATCGCCTGCGTCTCCGGATCGCCGAAGCGGCAGTTGAACTCGAGCACGCGCACGCCCGCGGAGGTGAGCATGAGGCCCGCGTAGAGGACGCCGACGTAAGGGCTGCCCTCGGCGGCCAGGCCGTCGACCGCCCGCTGCAACACGAGCCGCGTTGTCTCCTCGAGCAGAGCGGGCGTCACGATGCGGGCGGGCGCGTAGGCCCCCATGCCGCCGGTGTTCGGGCCGCGGTCGCCGTCGAAGACCGCCTTGTGGTCCTGGGCAGGCGGCATGGGGACGACCGTGCGTCCGTCGCAGAAGGCGAGCACGGAAGCTTCCTGGCCGTAGAGCCGTTCCTCGATGACCACCTCGTCGCCCGCCGCGCCGAAGACGCGTTCGACCATCATCTGGCGCAGGGCCTCGGCGGCCTCGGCGCGGTCAGCGGGGACGATCACCCCCTTGCCAGCGGCCAGGCCGGAAGCCTTGATGACGACCGGATAATCGACGCGGCGCAGGTGATCGACGGCCTGCGCGTAGTCAGAGAATATCGCGTAGCGCCCTGTCGGGATGCCGTGGCGCTCCATGAACGCCTTCGCGAACGCCTTCGATCCCTCCAGGCGCGCCGCCTGCCGCGTGGGACCGAAGCAACGTAGCCCGGTGGCCTGGAAGGCGTCGACCAACCCGTCGACAAGGGGCGCTTCGGGGCCGACGATCGTCAGGTCGACGGCGGCGCGGCGCGCGAAATCGAGCAGGTCGGGCGTTGCGACCGTAGCGGGCGGGCGCAAGGCGGGATCCGGCGCAGGAGGAGCGCCGCCGTTGCCGGGGAGAACCCAGACGCGCGCGACGCGCGGCGACTGGGCCAGCTTCCAGGCCAGGGCGTGCTCGCGGCCGCCGCTGCCGATGACGAGGACAGTGAGGGACATCAGGCCCCTTCCCTTGGCCGGCGGCGGGCCTCAGCCACGCGGTCTCCCATGTCGGCGTAGGCCTGGCGCACGCCGGCCGACGAAGCGACAAAGCTGATGGTGGCCTGGGCTTCGATCGAGATGCGAGCTGCTATCCCTTCGATTGCATCAGCGCGCAGAGAGTCCATCGAGCCTGAGCGGTCGAGGATGCAGACGATCTCCGTCAGGTCGGGGTTGGTCATGACGGCATCTCCTTGTCCATCGCGTCAGGACGGCGCAACCTGGCCAGGAACTGCTGGCGGAACTTGGCGACCTTGGGCGCGATCACGATCCGGCAGTAGCGCTGGTTGGGGTTGTTGACGAAGTATTCCTGGTGATAGTCCTCGGCGGGATAGAACGCGGTGAACGGCGTCACCTCGGTGACGATCGGCGCGGGCCACAGGCGGGCGGCGTTCAATTCGGCGATCACCTGTTCGGCGATCGCCCGCTGCTCGTCGGAGTGATAGAAGATGACGGAGCGATATTGCGGCCCGACGTCGGCGCCCTGGCGATTGCGGGTCGTGGGGTCGTGGATGGCGAAGAAGACCTGGAGCAGCTCGCGAAAGCTGATGATGGCGGGATCGAACGTGATCTGGACGACCTCGGCATGGCCGGTATCGCCGCCGCATACCTGTCGGTACGTGGGGAACGGCACGTGGCCGCCCGCGTAGCCGGAGACGACGTCGACGACGCCGCGCAGCTCGTCGTAGACCGCTTCCAGGCACCAGAAACAGCCGCCGCCGAGGGTGGCCAGCTCGTAACCAGGGGCGCTCTCCTGCATACGATCTCCCTTTCTACCAGGCGTAGGCTTCGGGGGCGGGGGCGATACGCAAGGGGCGGCCCCGATTGATATCGAAGATGGCGTCCAGCTTCTGCAGCGTCTCGCCGTCCAGGCGCAGCTCAGCGGCGCGCGTCAGCCCATCGAGTTGATCGAGGGTGCGCACGCCGACGATGGCGGAGGCGACGGCTGGCTGGGCCAGCGTCCAGGCGATGGCGACGACGTGGGCCGGCTCGCCGAGGCTGGCGCAGAGCTGCGCGAACTGCGCCAACTGCTCGCTCTGGCTGACCGTGATGCCGTACTCCTGCTCGACCTGGTTGGTGCGCGAGCCGGGGACCGACGCCGACTTGCCGGTCAGCAATCCGCCGGCCAGCGGCATGTAGGGGATGACGCCGATGCCGAGGTCAAGCGCGGCGGGGAGCACCTCCAGCTCAGGATAACGGCAGAGGAGGTTGTACATGCTCTGCTCGGAGACGATGCCGAGCTGGCCGCGTTGCCAGGCTGCCATCTGGAACTTGGCCAGCCCCCAGCCGGGGAAATTGCTCGTGCCGACGTAGAGGATGTCGCCGTTCATCTGGAGGCGTTCGAAGGTGCTCCAGAACTCCTCGGTCGTGATGTGGCGGTCGATGTGATGCACCTGATAGAGGTCGACGTGATCGGTCTGCAGGCGGCGCAGCGAGTCCTCGAGATGCTTACGGATCTTGTAGGCGGAGATGCCGCGCTCTTCGTTGGGCCACTGCGGGCCGCGCATGTCGCCGTAGACCTTCGTGGCGAGGACGATCCTGGCGCGACGGCCGTTGCCCTGTTGGCACCAGCGGCCGATGATCTCCTCCGAGCGGCCGGCGGGTTCGCCGTAGACGTTGGCGGTATCGAAGAAGTTGATCCCCATCTCCAGGGCGCGATCCATGATGGCGAACGCTTCTTCCTCCGTCGTCCGTCGCCCGAAGTGCATGGTGCCCAGGCAGATGCGGCTGACCTTGAGGTTCGAGCGGCCCAGATACGTGTATTCCATCGCTGCTTGGCTCCTTTCGGATCTATCAGGGAGGCGTCAGCAGGCAAGCCCGCCGCTGCGTTGTTGCTACGTTTGCCGTGAATCTACCACGCGCGGACGGGCTGGTCAACTGGCGGAAGACGACGGCGCGCCGATGGACAAGCCGTCCGATTGGGGCTATAATCTCGGCGGTCTTGCGCCAAACGATGGCAGCGCAGCGGGCCGAGATGGACGCTGCGATCAGGTTTCTATGCACTCGAAGGATCGCCTGGGCGTCTGCGGCTGGGCGAAGGATCGGGACAACGAAGTATGAAGTCGCGTCGCTGGCAACGTGCGTTCCTGTTCGTGATTGCGGCGGGGGTTGTATGGCTGGTGGTCGCGCTGGCCTGGGGAGCCTATCAAGGGCGTTTGGATTCGCTAGAGCAGGCGCGTCTGGCCTATCAGCAAGGGCAGGCCGACATCCACTACCAGCTCGCGTTGCTGCATCTGAAGGACGGTCAGGTCGACCTCGCGCGCGCTGAACTGGAGGCGGCGTTGCAGCTACAACCGGCGCACGCGGAAGCAGCCGAGGCCCTGAGGCAATTGCAGGAGAATCCGCCTACGCCGTTGCCGCCGTCTACGTCGCCTGCCGCGACTCCCACAGCCGCAACGGCGACGACGGCGACGTTGGCGACGACGGGGTCTGCCTATGGGCGCGAGGACCCGCTGGCGACCTCCTATCAGGACGCCGTCGCTGCCTTCCAGCGCCAGGATTGGGAAGCAGCCATTCGCCTTTTGGAGTCGATCCGCTTCCAGGATGCCACCTATCGCCCGGAGGACGTCGAATCGATGTTGTTTGCCGCTTACCGGGCGCAAGCGGAGGCGCTGATCGCCAGCGAGCGTTTCGAGGAGGCGCTGCGTCTCTTCGACCGGGCGCTGTTGTTACAGCCCGACGCCAGCGATGTGCGCGAGGAGCGCGAGCAGGCCGCGCTCTACGTGACCGGATTGAGCTACTGGGGGGCGGACTGGCAACAGGCGATCGCGCGTTTCCAGGAGCTGTACAAGCGCGATCCCGACTACCGCGATGTCAGGCAGCGGCTGGCCGACGCCTACGCAGGGTACGCGGCGCGCCTGCAGGACCGCGGCAACTGGTGCGCCGCCGTCGAGCGTTACAATGAGTCGCTGGCGGTGATCGACTCGCCGACCGTGCGCAGCAGCCGGGATCAGGCGCAGGTCCAATGCCAGAGCGGCGTGACGGCGCCGGCGGGCGCGACGCCTGGGGCTTCCTCTGGGGGGCGGGTGACGATCGCCGCCTATGACCCGATCGCCCGACGGTATCGCGTCTTTGCGCTCGGCCAGGGGCAGGCAGGCCCGCAGGTGTTGTTGGATGAGGCGTCGCAGCCGGCCTGGTCGCCCGACCGCAAGTCGCTGGCGATCCGGTCTCTCAAGAACGACGAGCTGGGCATCGAGGTCTTTGTGCCTTCCAGCGGCGAGCGGCGGCGAGTGACGCGCTTCGTCGAGGATGGGTTCCCCTCCTGGTCCCCTGATGGGAAGCAGATCGTCTTCGCGTCCAACCGGGAGGGCGACCGGCGGTGGCGCATCTACACGACCTGGTCAGACGGCGCCAGCCCGGCCACCGACCTGGGCTTCGGTCGCGCGCCGGCCTGGTCGCCTGACGGCCAGCGCATCGCCTACCAGGGGTGCGACGAGCGCGGCAACCAGTGTGGGCTGTGGGTCATGTCGCCGACCGGGGCGAACCGACAGCCGATCACCAACGATCCCAGCGACACGGCGCCGGCCTGGTCGCCCGATGGCCGCCAGATCGCGTTCATGTCGTACGAGCGGACGGGGCGCTGGGACATCTACTTGTTGCAGGTGGCGACCGGCAAGGTGACGCCGCTCGTGGTGGACAGCCGCAACGCGGGGTTGCCGGCCTGGTCGCCCGATGGCGCGCGCATCGCCTTCCTGTCCGACCGCTCGGGGGCCTGGGCCATTTACACGGTGCCAGCCAGCGGCGGCGCCTCCGTCAAGCTCGCTGATGTGCCGGGCGCGATCGACGACTGGCTCGCCGAGCGCCTGAGTTGGGGGCCTTGACCGCAGGTGTAAGGCCCTGTCCGAAAAACAGTTCTGGCTGGTCTCCTGCCCAGCCAG
>FWPV01015465.1_pt1 | contig 10958 bp, 8 predicted proteins | sample 2228371 | NCBI WGS metagenome assembly FWPV01 (sample SAMEA103939776, study PRJEB20133) | metagenome | reverse complement strand
CTGGCCGGCCGTGGCCCGTCCTTGGACACTGACGGCGTGGCTGTTCCTGGGCGTGGGGCTGCTGCTGGGCGCCCGCTGGGCCTACGACGTGCTCGGCTGGGGCGGCTACTGGGGCTGGGACCCGGTGGAGAACGCCGCCTTTCTGCCCTGGGGCCTGGCGGCCTCGGGGGGCTTCATCTATCTGACCGACGAGGCCCGCAGCCTGGTAGAGATCCGGACCCTGGAGGGAGAACTCTATCGTTGCTTCGGCGGCCCGGGCCGGGAGAGCGGCCAGCTGGACCGGCCCCGCGGCTTGGCCCTGGATTCCGAGGGCCGGATCTGGGTGGTGGACACGGGCAACAACCGCATCCAAGTGTTTTCCGCTGACGGCACGCCCCTGCTCTCCTTCGGTTCCTATGGAGAGAACGAAGGCGAATTCGACGGACCCTCGGGTATAGCCATCTCGGCCCAGGGACTGGTGTATGTCACCGACTCCGGCAACGACCGATTCCAGGAATTCGATCTCAACGGCGCTTTCCGCAGCCTGGCTGGTTCCAGCGGCAGCGAGGCCCTCCAGTTTCTCAACCCCACCGGCATCGCCGTTGACCCCCAGGGCAATCTCTACATCGTCGACAGCGACAACCACCGTATCCAGTTCCTCAGCGCTCAATAAAAAGCCTACCAGGTCTCCAAGGACTGGCGCACTATCTCCTGGCTCAGTTTGGCCGCCGCCTGTCTCATGCCGGCCGGCTCGTCCAGGGAGTCGGGAGCATACACGGCCCAGCCGCTGACCGAGGGGCTTTCCCAGATCTTCTTCCCGGTATGGCTGCGAAGCCCTACTCTGGCGGTGATGGTCACCCGGTATTGAGCCACCGATTCCTGCCGGTCGTAGACATAGGGCTGATGCTGATAGCCGATGATCTCCACCTCGTACCACCCCTGGGCCGACTTGGCCTCTGATATCTTCATGCGCCCGTCGCGGCCGATCTCCTCGATCAGGGCCCTGGTCACCAGTTCCGCCAGACGATACTCGGTGGTGCTGTTCTGGGCCACCGGCACGGCCACGGTACGAAACGGCACCTGTCCGCCGCTGAAGGAATAGCAGCCGCAGGCGGCAACCAGACACAGGCCGATGAGGCCAAATATCTTCATGCCCTCCCCCTTTTAAGAGATACCAAAACCTCTATGTGGTAGGTCTGGGGGAACATATCCCCCATCCCGGCCCTGTCTATCCTATAGCCCAGCTCCACCAGCCTGGATAGATCTCTGGCCAGGGTCGCTGGGTTGCAGGAGAGATAGCCGATGCGGTCGGGCTTCAACCGAGATATCTGAGAGATCGCCTCCGGCCTAAGCCCCTGCCGCGGGGGGTCGAACACCACCACATCAGCCGAGTCGATTACGGACAGCAGGTCCTCGGCCCGGCCCGACATGAAACTACAGTTGTTCACCCCGTTGGCCTCGGCCGAGGCCACGGCATCGGCCACCGCAGTCTGGTTCTCTTCGATAGCCACGACCTTGGCGGCCGAGCCGGCCAACATCAAGGCTATCGAGCCCACCCCCGAATAGACGTCCACCACCGTCTCCGTGCCGTCCAGACTCAGAGCCTGGCATAGAGCCCGATAGATCCCCTCGGCCACCGCGATATTGACCTGCAGAAAAGAACCCGGCGACAGCCGGAGCTCGTTCCCGGCCAATCTCTCATACAAATAATCCTGGCCCCAAATTTTTTCCCACCTTCTGCCCAGGATGGTGTTGCCCGGATGAGGATTGACATTCTGCCAGAGACTGGAGACATGGGGCAGCCCGGCCAGGGCCTCGGCCGATCTATCATCTAGATATGCGGTTCGGGTCACCAGGGAGACCATGGCCCTGTTCTGGGACCGGCTGGAGCGTAGCACCAGGTGGCGGAGCTGGCCCTGATGATTTCTCTCATCGTAGCCTTTCCACCCCGAATCTCTGATAGCCCCCCTGACCTCGGGCCACAATGCCGTCAGTAAGGGGTCGAGTATGGGACAGGATTCGAACTCCACCAGCCGGTGGCTGCCCCTTTGATAATAGCCCAGTCTAGGCCCGCGCCGGCCGGGCGCCGCCGGGATCTGGGCCTTGTTCCGATATCCCCAACCATCGGGGTGGCCGATGACATCCAGATCCGGAAGATCCAGCCCTCCCAGTTTCAAGACCGTTTCCCTCAGAACTTGCTGCTTGATCTCCAACTGGCCGGAGTAGTCTATCATCTGCCACTGACAGCCGCCGCAAAGGCCGAAGGCCGAGCACCTGGGAGCAACACGCTGCGGCGAGGCCTCCACCACCTCCTCGACGACAGCCCGGGCATAAGACCTATGAGGCTCCACCACCCTGGCCCTGACCCGCTCCCCAGGCAGGCCCAGGGCCACGAACACGGCCTGGCCCGCATAACGGCCCACCGCATCCCCACCATAGGCCATCGAGTCCAGGACCAATTCGACCCCCCTGCCCTTCTCAAGCATGGCCACTCGTCGGCAGCTCGGACAACATCACCAGGGCGTCCTCCTGGCCATAGTACCTGGGGCGCAGGGCCACCTCCCGGAATCCAAAGGAACGATACAGGGAGATAGCCCTCTGGTTGGAGACCCTGACCTCCAGGCTGCAGATACGGCAGCCCCGGCGGTATGCCCTGTCCAACAGATAGGCAAGGATCTTACGACCATAGCCTCTTCCCCGATGCTCCTCATCCACCGCCAAGTTGCCCAAATGGAATTCATCCAAGACCACCCAGCCCAGACCATAGCCCACCACCCGTCCCTCGACCTTCATCACGACATTGAGCCGTCTGGAGTCGCCGTCCAACTCCTCGGCAAAGAGTTTCTCCGACCAGGGATCGGGAAATGATCTTCTCTCGATGGCCATGATCTGGGGAAGGTCGGAGGCGGACATAGGGTCTATGGTATAGGATTTTTTAGACATCTCGGCGGCAAAGCATCGGCTGGCCTTATATAGTAAGCATCGATCTCCTCCCAACCGATCAAATTCCCCCGAGCCATTTCCTCCCTGGCTAGATCGATCAATCCCTGGGGTGTGGGCTCCTGGGGATCTTGGCGGAACGAGAGTCTCTCTCCCTCGGCCTCGATCAATCGGCGGTAGACCACCGCCCCGCTGCCAAAAACGATGGTGCCTAAAGGCAGGTGGGACAGCCAGTCGGTCGGGTCGACAGCCGTCGGCCCCTTTAGTACCTCGATATCTCCCTCTGATAACCTATAGAGCGCGGTATAGACTTGATTCTTCTTGGCATCCAGCAGGGGCGAGAGGATTCCCTGTGTTGCCTGGGACGATCGGGCCATGGCCCGGAGGGTATTCAAGGGAATGATTTTCACCCCCAGCCCCATGGCCAGGCCCTTGGCAAAGGAGAGCCCCACTCGCAGGCCGGTGAACGAGCCCGGACCATGGGCCACGGCAATGGCTCCGATGTCGGAGGCCCTCAGCCCCAGAGGTTCCAGCAACGAGACCAGGGACTGGACCATCAGGTCGGAATGGCGTCCGGCTGCTTCCTCGGAGCGGGCCGCCAGCACTCCAGCCTCGTCCCACAGGGCCATGGTCAGCATCCGGCCACTAGTGTCTATACACAGGCCCGTCATGAAAAATCACCGTCTCCCATCGCTTGCCGTACATCGCCAGCGTTATCCGACGTTCGTTGTCCGACACCCTCTCCAGCCTGACTTCCAGTCGTTCGTCCGGCAGCCTCTCCGCTATCCTCTCCGCCCATTCTATGACCACCACCCCTTCCCGTCCCAGGTATTCGTCGTATCCGATCTGGTCCAACTCCTCTGGCCCCTTCAGCCGGTAGCAGTCGAAGTGATAGAGCGGCAGCCGGCCCGGGTACTCGTTGATCAGGGTAAAACTGGGGCTGACCGCCTGGTCCTCGGCCCCCAGCCCCTCGGCCAGGCCCTGCACCAAACAGGTCTTGCCCGTCCCCAGGTCGCCATAGAGGCAGACGACGTCCCCGGACGCAAGAATGGCCGACAGCCGTCGGCCAAGGGCGCGGGTCTCTTCGGGGGATGAGGTTGTTTTCTCCGAATTAGTTCCCACTGCGCGCAATTGATCTTTTAAGTTTTACAACCTTAAACTGATATCCTAATTAAACTCCTCATCGCTGACGTCAGTTCCTGGCTTCCAACTGTGCCTGTTACGGCCACCGGCCGACAGTTGCTGGCCGAATCTATAAGAGATCAACCAATGACCAAAAGAACACTATAGATTAAAATGATAACTCCATTTCAAGGCAAACCATAAAGATAAATTACTGTTTAAATGATCGGCATATAGGGCTTCGACTGCAAAGCCATACCCACCAGCGCTGATGGATTGGAATCCTGCGGTGAAATAGTATCCATCCCCTCCTCCTTCGGGCGGTGTGCCAATGAACGAATAGCCAAACCCTAAAAAAGGCGACAAGCTTGGGTTAGTCTTCTTGTGGGCAAAATGGATCTTGGCACATCCGTATACACCCAAAAGGCCAAAACCAGCCTCTGTACTGATATTTCTATTCAGAAAATATTGTCCGCAGAACGAGGTCAACAGGGTCGGGCCGCCTATGTTAACCCCAACGCCAAAAGGACGTGCCTCGGCCGGGTATGCATTGCCCCCTTTATGGGAGGCAACGGCCAGCGTGTGGCAAGTAAAAATCAGGGATATTACTGCTGACCATTTTTTCATAAGATTGCACCTTAGGGGTTTCGCCGTCTCATCCCTGACCACCTCTTATAAGAGAAGTGACGGGGACGGGTCACTTCGGCCGCATCACCGCCAAGGGCAGGATCATCTCCTCCATGGAGATGCCGCCGTGCTGGAAGGTGCCCTCATAGCGCCGCTTGTACTCCTCGAACTTGGTGGGGTAGACCAGGTAGAAGTCCTCCTTGGCTATCAGGTACTGCATGCCCTTGGCCTCCTCGGGCAGTTGGTAATCGGCCGGATGCTTGATCCACAGCGCCTGACGGGGGTCGGCCGAGACATTGGTGCCGGCCTTGTAGCGCAGGTTGGCGGTGGTGTCCTGTCCGGCCTTGATGGAGGCGGCCCGGCGTCCCTGAATGGAGCCGTGGTCGGTGGTCAGCACCACCGTCCGTCCCTGCCTGGCCGCCGTCTGCAGGATGGCCATGATATCGGAGTTGGCCAGCCAGGCGGTGGTCAGTTCCCGGAAGGCCTTCTCGTCGGGCACCATCTCCTGGAGCACCTGCGACTCCGCCCGATAATGCACCAGGATATCCATGAAGTTGACCACCAGCGACACCAGCGGCATGCCCTGAAGCGAAGAGAAGGTGCGCCGCGCCTCCCGGCTCTCCTCGGCGTTCGAGGCCTTGAGGAAGCGGGAGCCGGCCGACCCTATCTTGAGTCTGGCCAACAGCATTTCCAGCAGCCGAGGCTCGTGGCGGTTGCGTCCGGCCTCGTTGGATACATTGGCCTTCTCCCATAGATCGGGATGCTGGAAGAAAATCTGAGCCGGGAGCAACCCGGAGAAAATGGCATTGCGGGAATAGGGAGTGGCGGTGGGCAGGATCGAATAGTAGTAATAACGCTGGATGGCGTAAAGATCCCGGAGCTGGGCCTCCATCAATATCCATTGGTCCAGCCGGAGGCAGTCCAGAATGAGGAACAGGCATTTTTGGCCGCCGCGGATGAGAGGGGCCACGAAATACTCGAAGATGTCATGGGACAAAAGAGGCCGGGAGCCTCCCCGCAGCCACTGGTGGTAGACCCTCTCGATGAAGCGGCCGAACTCCACATCGGCCTCTCGGATCAGCGATTCGTGGCTCTGGTGCAGGCTGGGGTCGGGCAGCTGGGCTAGACGCAGATCCCACTCCGCCAACTCCAGGTAGTAGCCCACCCACTGCCCCCAGTCCATGGAACCATAGTCCACCCCGCGCAGACGCCCCGCCTCTCTTACGTACTCGGCCACCGAGTACTCCTGGACGATGCGCCTGCCCTCCAGAACCCGGCGGCAGGAGGCCAGCACCTGGGCCGGGTTCAGCGGTTTGACCAGGAAATCATCTATGCGGTGGCCCAGGGCCTGCTCCACCAACTCCTCCCGCTCACTCTTGGTGGCCATCACCACCGGCAGCTCGGGCCGTAGGCGCTTGATCTCGGCCAAGGTGGCCAGCCCGTCCAGGCCGGGCATCATCTCGTCCAAAAGGACCAGGTCGAATGGCTGGGACTTCAACAGCGTCAGGGCCTCGGAGCCGGAGCCGGCCGGCACCACCTGGAAGTTCTTCTCCTCCAAAAAGAGAATATGGGACCTCAGCCGGTCGATCTCGTCGTCCACCCAGAGGATGCGGTATCTTCCTTCGGTCTTCAACTTTTCATCCCTATCGAACCAACATGGGCATCTGGACTACAAAGGTGGTGCCGCCCCCGGGCCGGCTGGAGACCAGACGCACCCTCCCCCCATGGTAGTCCTCGATGATACGTTTCACTAAAGAGAGCCCCAGGCCCCACCCCATGGTCTTGGTGGTGAAGCCGGGAGTGAATATCTTCTTCTGATGCTTGGGGGCGATACCCCTTCCGTTGTCGCTGATGGTGATCTCGGCCAGGGAGCCGGCGGCTGTCAGGGTGACCTCGATCAAGCCCGGGCTCTGTTCGATGGCATCGATGGAGTTTTTGATCATGTTCTCGATGGCCCAGCCGAAGAGAACGCGGTTGATGTCGGCCCGCAGCCCCGGCGCCAGGCGGCGCACGAATTCTATCTGGCGCCCCTGGACTCTGGCCCGATGCTCCAGATAATCCACGGTCTCCTCCAGCACCGATACCAAATCCTCGGACTGTATCTTGGGCGCCGAGCCGATCTGGTTGAAGCGGCTGAGCACCTTCTCCAGATGGGCCAGATCTTTCTCCATCTCTGGCACCACCCGAGGGACGTTCTGGGGCTGATCTTTGATCAGGGCTAGCCAGCCCATCAGGGAAGAGATGGGGGTGCCCAATTGATGGGCCGCCTCCCGGGCCAGCCCCACCCACACCGCCCGCTCCTCATTCAATTTGATGGCCCGAAAGCCCATGAAGCCCACCCAGACGAACAGGGCGATCATGCCCAATTGTAGCAGCGGGAGATATCTCAATTCCTTGAGCACCCGCGGCTGTCCGTAATAGACGAAACCCACGGCGGTCGAGTCCTCGCCCAGATAGAGAGGTATCGGCTGGTTCTCCTGGGACAGCTCCCCGATGGCTTTCTTCAGGGGGAACAGCCTGTCCTTGGACCTGAGGCTGTCCCAACGGGCGAACTCATCCTCCTCCACCGAGAACGGCTCCACCCCCAAACCCCGCCAGGCCAGAGGCATCCCCCGATGGTCGGTGACCACCACCGGGAAATTTATCTTCTGTATGACCTCCTCGAAGATGATCCCGGTCTCCGGCGAATCGCCGGCGGCCGAGGGCATGGCCGCAGTCATGCAGAAGCGGGCAAATACCCGGGACATGATCCGGGGCTCCTCCTCCAGCCTCCGGATCAACAATAGGGTATAGGCCAAAGAGGCCCCCACCAGGACCAGGGCGATGATAAACAGATAGGCCCGCCAGACGCGGGACCATCGGGAATGGGTTTTATTGAAGGCCCTCATACTGTGATCGTCTACACGCTCACCCGGTCCCGGCCCTCGGTCTTGGAGCGGTAGAGGGCCTTGTCCACCCGGTCCACCAGCTCGCCCTTCTCTGAACCGTCCTCGGGAAAGCTGGCCACCCCCAGACTGATGGTGATCCCCAGGCGGCCTCCTTCGGGCAATTCGTATTCCTGCTGCCTCACCCGCTGCCGGATCCGCTCGGCCAGAGAATAGGCCTCGCGCTTGCCGGTCTCCGGAAGGACCACCATGAACTCCTCGCCGCCGTAGCGGGCCACCAGGTCCACATCCCGGGCCTGGGATTTCACGGCCGCCGCCACCTGCCGCAGGATGGCATCGCCCACCAGATGTCCATAGGTATCGTTGACGGCCTTGAACCTGTCCAGATCTATCATGATCAGGGACAGGGGTCGGTTGTAGCGGCGGGCCCGGCTGAGCTCACGGTCCAGGAATCCCTGGAAATAGCGATGGTTGAAGAGCCCGGTCAGTCCGTCGGTGATGGCCAATCTCTCGGTCTCCTCGTAGAGCCGGGCGTTCTCCACCGCCACCGCCACCTGGTTGGCCAGGGTGGTCAGCAGCCTCAGGTCCACCCGATCGAAGGCCGCCGGCATATCGCTCTCCACATTGAGCACTCCGATCACCCGATTCTTGACCACCAGAGGCACGGCGATCTCCGACTTGGTGTTGGGATCGATGCAGATGTACCGCGGGTGTTTGCTGACGTCGTCGATGATCACCGGCTCGCCCGAGGCGGCCACCATGCCGGTGATGCCGTCCTGGCCGATCCTGAGCCGACGCCCCAGGCTGTTGTTTTTCCCGCCGTAGCCCCGGCTGGCCAGCAGCTCCAGCTCGCGGCTGTGGGGATTGACCAGCAGGATGGCGATCTTGTAATAATTGAAGGTCTCCTCCAGGATCTGGCAGACCTGGGAGAGGAGCGACTCCAACTTCAGGGTGGAGCTGACCGTGCTGCCCACCTCGTGCAGCGCCTGCAGCTCATTGATGCGGCTCCGGGCCTCCTCATAGAGGCGGGCGTTGTCCAGAGCCACCGAGACCTGGTTGGCCAGGGTGGTCAACAGGTTGAGGTCCGACTCCCCGAAGGCGTTGGGCTTGTCGTCCTCGATGTTGAGCACCCCGATGACCTTGCCTTCCCGCTTGATGGGGACAGCGATCTCGGAGCGCACCCGGGGGTCGGCCGGAGTGTATCTGGGGTCTTGGGCGACTTCGCCCAAAACCAGGGGCTGGCCCTGTTCGGCCACCCAGCCCACCACTGAATTGCCGCCGACGCTGAAATAGATATCCCGGATCTCCTGGCCGTAGCCGCTCTGACCGCCGATCACCAGGCTCTGGGTCTGGGGCTCCACCAGAAAGACGGCCACTTTGAGATAGCGGAGCTTCTCCCGGATGACGGTCACCACCTTCTCCAGAATCTTCTCCCGTTCAATGGCCGAGGAGATCACCAAGCCGATGTCGTAGAGGGTGGAGAGCTCGGCGATGCGGCTCTGGGCCTGGTGGTAGAGCCGGGCGTTTTCGATGGCTAAAACAGCGGTATTGCCGAAGGCCTCCAGGCTGCGGACCTTCTTCTTGTCTGGTATCTGGCCGTTGGCCGGCCGGTCGATCTGGATGAGGGCCAGCAAATTTTTCTCCTTGGAATAGAGAGGGATCAACACCCGGTCGCCCGGCACCCACATCCTGTCGTCCGCCAGCCGCCTGGGGGTCGGTGCCTCTATGCTGGCCAGCCCGGGCCTATGGTCCCGAGGGACGAAATAGGAATTGCTGATGCGAAACTCCGGGCGCATCAGCGGCAGGTACTCCTCGAGTCCGGTCGTCTGCTGCCGCAGTCTCTCCCACTCCTGGGGCGGTATGCCCGAGGCCGCCTGATGCGTCAGATGCTGGCCGCTCTCATCCACCAGGCTCATCAGCACCGATTCGAATCCCAAGCTGGTGCGGATGCCCTCGACCACCACCGACAGGATCTCCTCCAATTTCAACGAGGAGAGGATGGTGCTGGAGAGATACTGGAGGGTGGAGAGCTCGGTGTTGACCTCGATCTGCCTCTTGAGCGCCTGATTCAGCCGGCTGTTGGTCTCGGCCAGCTCGGCCTCCCGGGCCCTGATCTCGGCGAAGAGTTTAGCATTGTTCCAGGCCACCACCGCCTGGTTGATAAAAAGCTTGGCCAGATCCAGCTCGGCTTCGGTGAAGGGGCGCCACGACTCCCGCCACAGGGTCAATACGGCCTCGGCCCGGCCCTGCAACATCAGGGGTACGGCCAGGATGGACTCGCTGTCCTCTCCGGTGCCCTCGATATGAACGGCCCGGCGGTCCAAACGGGAGTCGGGGATGACCTCGGCCTGTCCGCTCAGGGCGATGGAGCCGGTGATGCCGCTGTCGATGGAGAACGGTGGGTCGGCCATGATCTGCTGGGCGAAGGGCCCCCGCCCCAGTATCGGCTTGAGGACCCGAGCGTCCCAGTCGGTCTGGTAGATGGCCAATCCCACGAAGGGGATCAACTTCTCGATGGCATTGGCTATTTGGCTGAGGACCTCGTCCATCTCCAGAGAGCCGAGCAGCCTGGTGCCCGTCTCCAGCAGGGCCTTCTGGGCCGAGACGCGCCCGTCGAGGTCGGCCAGCAATGCCGCCCTCTCCAGTGCCAGGGAGATGGAGCCGGCCAGGGTCGACAGCAGTTGCAGTTGATCCTGATCGAACCTCTGAGGATTGCCGGCCCTATTATTGACATTGAGGACGCCCAGCATCTTCTCCTTGCCCACCAGCGGGATGACCATGGCGGCGGCCAGATTTTCCCTTTGTTCCATTTCCACAAAGCGGGGGTCCTGCTGCAGATCGTCGGTGATGATGGTCTCCTGTCTGGCGGCCGCCCAGCCAGCCAGACCCTGGCCCCAAGACAAACGAAAATTTTTCACGGTCTCTGGAGTCAAGCCCCTGGCAGATTTGATCACTAGATCGCCCCTCGGCCCCTCCGGCAACATGATGGAGATGATATCGGCCGGCACCACCTCAGCCACCATCTCCACCCCTAATTTTACGATCTCCTCGATAGAGAGAGAGGAGGTGATGGCCTGGCTCATCTGGTACAGGGTGGCCAGCTGTTTCAGGCCGAGGCTGGTCTCCCGATATAACAGGGCATTGTCCAGAACCAGCGAGGCCTGTCCCACCAAGGCCTCGGCCAGATAGAGGTCTTCCTCTTGGAAATCCCGGCCGTCCTGCCGATCGGCCATATAGGCCAGCCCGATGACCTTGGAGCGCGAGGCCAGCGGCAGGATCATCAGTTTCTCGATATCGAAGAAACGGACAAACTTCTCCGAGAGCAGCCGCGCCTCTTTGGTCCGATTGACCACGGCCGGTTTTCCAGTATCGAAGACCGAGGCGGCCAGGCTGCCTCCATCCAAC
>FWPV01015461.1_pt1 | contig 10959 bp, 10 predicted proteins | sample 2228371 | NCBI WGS metagenome assembly FWPV01 (sample SAMEA103939776, study PRJEB20133) | metagenome | reverse complement strand
CCACCGCGGCGAGCACCGCCCGCTCGACGGCGCTCTCCGTCGGGGCTCCGACCCGGCCGGGTCGACCGGTCGGGGTGAGGCCGAGCGCGACCAGCACGTCGGTGGCGTCCCGGACCGGGCTGCACCCGTCGTAGAGGAGCTGGTTGGTGCCCTCGGACGCCGGGCTGCGCACCGACCCGGGCACGGCCATCACCGGCCGTCCCCGGTCGTTGGCCTGCTCGACGGTGAGCAGCGAGCCGCCGCTGCGCCGGGACTCGACCACCACCAGCACGTCGCCCAGCGCCGCGAGCATCCGGTTGCGCTGGGGGAACCGCCACGGCTCAGGCGCGCCGCCCGGCGCGACCTCGGAGAGCACGGCGCCGCAGGCGGCGACCCGGTGCCACAGCTCGGCGTGGCGTCGCGGGTAGACGCGGTCGAGGCCGGAGCCGACCACGGCCAGCGGTGGCGCGCCGCCGTTCGCCGCTGCGGCCACGGCGCCCTCGTGCGCAGCGCCGTCCACCCCGAGCGCCAGCCCGGAGACCACGCACACGCCGGCGGCGGCCAGGTCATGGCCGAGCTGGCGGGCCACGTCACGGCCGACGGCGGTGGGCTGCCGGGTGCCGACCACCGTGACCCGCGGGGACCCGAGCCCATCGAGGGAGCCGAGCCAGAACACCACCCCGGGAGCGTCGCGGTCACGGGCGAGTTCGGCCGGGTAGCCGGCCCGGCCGAGGACCGCCCCGTGCACGCCCCGGGCGGCGTGCTCCCGCCACCACTCGGGCGGGTCGAGCCTGGTCACGGCCGCGATGAACCGCCGCCGCAGCCCGTCGCGGTCGACCGCCCGGGGTTGATGGCGGACGACATCGTCGAACAACTGCCCGGAACGCGCCCGGTGCCATGCCTCGACCCCGTCGAAGCGGGCCACCCACGATCGCAGCACCGCCGGCCCGACCCCCGGGAGCGAGGCCAGCGCAGCAGCGTGGGGGAGGTCGTCAGACGGGCGGCCCATCACGCCACCCGCCGGTCGAGCACCGGGAACCGCTGGCGCAGTGACAGGGCGAGCGCCACGTGATCGGCTTCGATCCGCTCGCCCCCGCTGCGGAGGTCTGCGATGGTGCGGGCCACCCGGTGCACCCGGTGCAGGCCCCGGGCGCTGAGCAGACCGGCCTCGACCTGCGCCCGGAGCAGGTGCGCTGCGGCCTGCGACACCGGGAGCACCTCGGCCAGCACGCCGGCGGGCACCAGGGCGTTGACCGTCCCCGCCCGGTCGATCGCCTGCGCCCGGGCGTCGGCGACCCTGGCTGCGACCACGGCGGTTCCCTCTCCCGGTGGTGCGTCGAACAGGTCGGCCACCGAGGGACGGGTGAGCTCCAACCGGAGGTCGAACCGGTCGAGCAACGGGCCCGACACCCGCCGCAGGTACCGGCTGCGGCTGGTCTCGGAGCAGCCGCAGGCCCCGGGGGTCCCGGCGGCGCCGCAGGGACAGGGATTCATGGCCCCGACCAGCAGGAACCGCGCCGGGTACTCGACGCTGGCCCTGGCCCGCACCACCCGCACCACACCCTCTTCGAGGGGCTGGCGCAGGCCGTCGAGGGCGCTCGGCTGGAACTCGCCGAGTTCGTCGAGGAACAGGACCCCACCGTGGGCCAGGCTGATCTCGCCCGGACGCATCGCCGACGTGCCACCCCCGATGAGCGACACCATCGAAGCGCTGTGGTGCGGCGCCCGGAACGGCGGCCGTCGCACCAGCCCGCCCGGTGGCAGCGGCAGGCCGGCTGCGGAGCGGATCATGGTGACCTCCATGGCCAGCCCGGCATCGAGCGGCGGGAGCAGCGGTGCCAACCGGGCGGCGAGCATGGTCTTGCCTGCGCCCGGTGGGCCGACCATCAGCAGGTGATGCCCACCGGCGGCGGCCACCTCCAAGGCGAAGCGGGCGGTGGCCTGCCCCCGGACGTCGGCCAGGTCGGGCAGGGGATCTTCGGCGGCGAGGTTGCCGTCGGGTTCGGCGTCGGGCCACGGCTGCTCTCCGCGGAGCGCGGCCACCAGCGCGGCGAGGTGCGGGGCGCAGCGCACGCCGTTGCGGGGCATCACCAGCTCGGCCTCGTGGGCGCACACCGAGGGCACGACCACCTGATCCCCTGCGGCCGCGGCCAACGGCACGATGCCGGGGATGCGCCGGAGGGAGCCGTCGAGGCCGAGCTCACCGACGAAGGCGGCGCCGCCGACCGCCTGGGCCGGGAGCTGGTCGGTGGCGACGAGCAGTCCGATGGCGATGGGAAGGTCGAGGCCGGTGCCGCCACCCTTGCGGACACCCGACGGCGCCAGGTTCACCGTCACCCGCTGCTGGGGCCAGCGCAGCCCGCTCGACAACAGCGCGGCACGCACCCGGTCGCGCGACTCGCGGCACGCCTCGTCGGGCAGACCGACGATGGTGAAGCCGGGCAGACCGTTGGAGACGTGGACCTCGACCACGACCGGCCGGCCCTGGACGCCGACGAGGGTGGCGGAGGGGATGGTTGCCAGCACGGGGCACCTCTTCGCTGGGACCGGGCGCGCCGACGCACCACGGTGGGACGGAGAGGGGGGAACGGGACGCCGGCTCCCCCGAGCGGCAGCCGAACGCTACCACCTGCCTGGTGCGGGGTTGGCGGCCCTCGCCCGCACCGCGCTCGGAGGGCGGCCCTCCAGTGCACCGGTCGCGTGCCGATAGAAGGGGTGATGGGTGACCCGGTCCGCGCGCTTCGGGCTGCGAGACTCCGGCTCGTGCGTCGAGCCGGAGCCGTCAGTGCACTCGCCCTGGTGCTGGCCGCCTGCTCGGGCGGCGGCGGGGGCAGCGAAGCAGCCTTCTGCCAGCAGATCCGCACCGACCTCGACGCCCTGAACGGCAAGGTGGTCACCGGTGCCGCCGACGAGCGCAAGTCGGTGGCCGCAGCCTACGAACGGGTCGCCCGGGTCGCGCCCGGCGAGATCGCGGACGAGTGGAACGACATCGCTCGCCTCATGCGCCAGGTCGCTGCGCTCGACATGACCAGCGAGTCGGCCTACGGCGACGCCTTCGCTGCAGCGCTCGACACCAAGGTGCGCGACTCGGCCGTCCGGGTGATCCTGTACGTCCAGAGCCGCTGCGGCATCGACCTCAACGAGGCGTCGGCTGCGGTCGACGAGCTGCCGCCGGGCGAACCGGCCGACGGCTGAACGCCCGCTCGCTGCTCACCCCGCCGGGATGGCGCCCGGAGGCGCACCGCCCACCCGCCCGGCGACCGGGTGCGGCAGGCGGGTCGACACCAGGCTGACGGTGACGCCGCAGAGGACGATGAGCCACCAGCCACGCCGGAACCCCTCGAGGCCCTCGCCGCCGGCTACGAAGGCCACCAGCAGCGCGACCCCGAAGGTGGAACCGAGGTTGCGCACCGTCTGGTTGACCGCCGACCCTGAGGCGAACCGGTCGGAGGGGAGACCCTGCACCGACGCAGAGGCCAACTGCGGGAGACACAACGCCACACCGACGCCAGTGAGCACGATCGAGGGGAAGTACGAGGCCCAGTAGTCGGCCCGCTCTCCCACCCGGAGGCTCAGCAGCAGCGCTCCGGCGGCCCAGACGAGACCGCCGGGGATCAGGAGGCGGCGCTGGCCGACCCGGGCGGCGAGGCGACCGAGGAACGGGGCGGTCACCGCCACGATCGAGGGACCGACCGCGACGGCCATGCCGGCGCCGACGATCGTGTAGCCCCACACCTGGGTGAGGAACAGCACGCTGCCGAGGAACATGGCCGTGAACCCGACGAAGAACACCAGCGTCGCCGTGTTCGCCCAACGGAACGAGCGGCTGGCGAACAGCGACAGGTCGACCAGCGGGTTGTCGACCCGTCGGCACCGGTCCACGAACCCGACCACCAGGACGGCTGCGACCGCAAGTGCGACCCACACCCCGGCCGACGACCAGCCCCAGACCTCGGTCTGGACGATCCCGTAGGCCGCGAGCGCGAGACCGGCGGCCAGGACCACCACACCGACGGGGTCGGGCAGCCGGCCGGGGTCGGCCTCGCGGCCCTCAGGCAGCACGGCCCGGCCCAGCAGCACGCTCACCACGCCGACCGGAAGGTTGATGAAGAACGCCCACCGCCATCCGAGGTGGTCGACGACGAGCGCGCCCAGCGTCGGGCCGGCCGCGCCGGCCACGGCGGCGATGGCGCCCCAGATGGCCACGGCCACCGGGATCTTCGGCCGGGGGAAGGTCTGCAGGACCAGAGCCAGCGATGACGGCACGAGCCCGGCGGCGGCGATCGCCTGCAGCACCCGGAACGCCACGAGCCACCCGGCGCCTGGCGCCAGCCCGCACAGCATCGACGCCAGCGTGAACCCGGTGGCGGCCCACAGGAACACCCGGCGTCGCCCGACCCGGTCGGCGAGCCGCCCGGCGGGGATCAGCATGGCGGCGAAGGTGATCGTGTAGGCGTTGAGCACCCACGACAGGGTGCTGGTGCTGACGTCGGCGAAGTCGGCGGCGATCGCCGGGAAGGCGACGAACAGGATCGTCGTGTCCAGGAACACGGCGAACACGGCGAGCGCGGTGGAGACGAGCACCACCCACGGGTCGACCGTACGAGCGCTGGTGGCACCGGCCGGCGACGGGCTGACCGGGCTCATCGCCGGGCTCCCGGGGCGGCGAACACCATGCACGTGGTGGTGCCGTGGGCGAGGAGCTTGCCGTCGTCGTCGACGAGCCGGCCTTCGGCGGTGGCCATCCGCGACCCCCGGTGCACGACGGTGCCCGAGGCGGTGATGGTGCGGCCGTCGGCCGGGATCGGCCGGGTGTAGTGCACGTGCAGGTCGAGCGTGGTGTAGGCCTCGCCGGGGGCGAGCGTGGAGTGCACCGCACACCCCATGGCGCTGTCGAGCATGGTGGCGGCGATGCCGCCGTGGACCGTGCCCATCGGGTTGGTCATCTCCGCCCGGGTGACGGCGACGAAGACCACGGTCCCCGGTTCCAGCCGCTCGACCCGCATGCCGACCAGGTTCGAGATGCCAGGCCGACTGTGGTCCCCACTGAACGCGGCCTGCAGTTGTTCCAGTCCGTTCACCCGTCCTCCGTCCCGCCCGGCCCAGCAGCCGGCCGATCAACTCACCGGCAACTTAGTTCAGAAGCTGAACCTAATGGGTTCAGCTTCTGAACGTCAAGGGGTAGACTACGGGCGTGCGGTGGAGCGACCTGCGGGACGAGCGGTGCTCGGTGGCGCGCGCCCTCGCCGTGGTCGGTGACCGCTGGACGCTGCTGCTCGTACGCGAGTGCATGCTCGGCACCCGGCGGTTCGAGGACTTCCAGGCCAACACCGGTGCCCCCCGGGCGATCGTGGCCGGCCGCATGCGCACGCTGGTCGACGAAGGCGTGCTCACCAGGGACGCCTACCAGGACCGGCCGGCACGCTACGAGTACCGGCTCACCGACAAGGGCCGGGATCTCGCTCCGGTGGTGATGGCGCTGCTGACCTGGGGCGACCGGTGGGCGGCCTCGCCCGATGGCCCACCGGTCACGCTCGTGCACCGCGGATGCGGCCGGCCCATGCACCCGGCACCCCACTGCGACCAGTGCGGCGCGCCGCTCGGGCCGGACGACGTCCGCGCCGTGGTGGACCGCCCGGGCGCCTGAGCGCCCGGTGGCGGCCCGTCAGAGCATCTCGCCGCGCTTGAGGATCACCCGGTCGATGATCCCGTACTCCTTGGCCTGCTCGGCGGTGAACCACCGGTCACGCTCGGAATCGTGGGCGATCTGCTCGACGGTCTGGCCGGTGTGGAACGCCTGCCGCTCGATGAGGCGGTGCTTGAGCGCCGTCATCCGCTCGACCTGGATGGCGATGTCGGCTGCGGTCCCCCGGATGCCACCGAGCGGCTGGTGCATCATGATCTCGGCGTTGGGCAGGGCGAACCGCTTCCCCTTGGCACCTGCGGTGAGCAGGAACTGGCCCATCGATGCGGCCAGGCCCATGCAGATGGTGGCCACGTCACAGGACACGAACTGCATCGTGTCGTAGATGGCCATGCCGGCCGTGACCGACCCGCCCGGGGAGTTGATGTAGAGCCAGATGTCCTTGGTCGGGTCCTCGCCCTCGAGGTAGAGCAGCTGGGCGGTGATGACGTTGGCGATCTCGTCGGTGACCTCGGTGCCCAGCATCACGATCCGGTTCTTCAGCAGCCGGTTGAAGATCTCCATGCGCTCGCTGCCGGTGCCGCCGTCGAACGCACGGACGACCTGGGTGGGGAGTGAGGGCATCGACATGGGCCCGAGGCTACCTGCGGGTCCGGGATTCCCGCGGATCACGCCCCGGCCGCCCGGCGGAGCAGGTCGGCGAGCAGGCGGGCGTCGTCGGGGCTGAGCCAGACCTCGACGGGCTCACGGCCCTCGTTGGCCACCTCGAGGTGCACGGACCGGCGCTGGAGGCCGACGGCCACCGAATCGCCCCCGTCGGTGATCAGGACGCCGATCGGGTCGACATCGCCCAGGTCGCTCATGCCGGCAACGGTAGCGGCGCCGGTCAGCGACCCGTCGGCCCACCCAGTGCGAGCACGGCGCGGACGGCGGCGACCTGGTCGTAGGTCGCCTCGAGCGGCGCGGCGAACACCCCGCGGTGGACCAGGCCGCAGTCGCCGGCCGGGCCGAACAAGTCGTGGCCGACCAGCGCGCCTCCGGGGACGAAGCCGTACAGGTCGAGGGTGCGGCGCACCTTCTCCCCACCGGGGGCCGGCCGACCTTTCACGAGTTCGTCGAGCAGCGGCGCCGGAGTCGTGCCCTGCACCCCGACCATGGCCACCACTGCGAGGGTGCCGTCGCTGACCCCGTGATGGACGAGCTGCACCTCGAACGCGCCGGGTTGGCCGTCGACCCGGTGGACCGTCGGGGCCAGCACCACCTGGGTGAGCTCGAAGTCCCTGCCGCCGAGCACGAGCATGTTCCCGGGCGCCACGTCGGCGACCACCCGGCCCGGTTCGGCCCACACCTCTGCCTCGGCCGCCGAGTACAGGAACACCGGCTTGTCGGTGACGAGCCGGGTCACCTCGGCCGACGGCGGCTCGGACTCGGCGATGCAGACGCCGATGCTCTCGCTCCAGGCCACCGCGGCCAGGCCGGGGTCCGCCTGCTCGGTGTCACCGTGCGTCACGTCCTCGCCGTGCGAGTCGTCCTCGCCGTGGTCGGCCCCGGGCCCGGCCGCCCCGTGATCGTCGGCCGGAACGCCCTCCGGATCGGTGGCACCGCCGGGGGCCGCCTCGGCCTCGACCACCGTGGTGGTGGCGCCCGGGCCGCTGGCCGCCGACCGTCCGCTCATGAACAGGTAGCCGCCGAGCACCGCACCGATCACCAGCACGACGGCGGGGAGCAGGTTGGTGTTGCCGCGATCGTCACGGGCGCGCCGGTCCACGGGGCGCACATCGGCAGCAGCGCCCCGCCGGTGAAGGTGACGGGCCGATCAGCCCCGGCGGGCCCCGGTGACCAGGACGGCCACCCGTTCGTCGTCGCCGATCCGGGGACGCAGGGCGAGCAGGCCGGCCAGCGCAGCCGAGCCGGTGTGATCGGCGTCGATCCCGGCCACCTCGCGCACCAGCCGGTTGGCCTCGAGCAGCTGGTGCTCGTCGACCACGACCGGCCAGCCGCCGGTACGGGCCATCCCCTCGACCACCCCGAGCCAGTCGTAGGTCTCGTCGTCGAGGATGCCGGTGGCCACCGACGTCGGCTCCCGCTCCCAGGCCCACATGCAGTCATCCCATCGCGCGGCCGCCGCCTGCGGGCCGAGCCCGAGCGCTCGCATGCGGTCCCACGCCCGCGCCAGGGGCGCGCAGCCCGCGGCCTGCACGGCATGCAGCCGCCAGCCCGCGGCCACCTCCTCGAGGCCCTGGGCGACCCCGGTGGCCAACGCCCCGCCACCGACCTGGACGAACACCCGGTCGATGCCGGTGGCGGCACCGTCGTGCAGCTCCCAGCCCACGGTGCGTCCCCCGTCGAGGGCGTAGGTGTTCTCCGGACCCTGGACGCTGAACGGCAGGTCACCGCCGTCGACCGCGCTCCGGAACCGGTGCACGCACGGGTCACCAGGCGGGTCACCGGGCCGGCGGGGACAGAAGACCACCTCGGCGTCCAGGGCCCGCAGCCGCCCGACCACCCACGGGTCGGCCTGCGGCGGCACGAACACCTGCAGCGGCCACTGCGCCGCCCGGGCCACCACCGCCGCCCCAAGGGCGGCGTTGCCGCACGATGCGATGGCCAGGCGGGGTCGGCCGGGCCGGGGGGCGATGCCCAGCCGCTCCACCACCAGCAGGTGGAGCATCGTCGACATGAGGTGGCGGGCCTTGTGCGAGCCGCTCACGTTGCCCGTCTCGTCCTTCACCCACACGCCGCCGCGGTCGGTGAACCCGAGCGCCGCCGACAGCGCCGCACTGCGGCCGAAGGGCGTGACACGAAAGCCGTGCCCGTCGATCGCAGCGACGGCCCGGTCGAGGTCACGCACCAACTCGAGCCGGTCGGACTCGGGCATCCCGTGCGCGGCGGCCAGCTCCCACCACAGCATGAACGGCGCGTACGCGACGAACGGGTCGGGGTCGTCGAGCGGCGCGACCGGGCGGGGTCGCAGCACCCGGTGGAGCACGTGGTGGCGGTCACCGGCGTCCTTCGGGCAGCGGAACACCCACGGGAGATGGGCACCGACCTCGGCACCGCAGGCCGCGCACCGCAGCGCCGGCCTGCTCACCCGGCGGCCACCCGGGCGTTGAACTCGCCGATCATGTCGTCCCACAGGGGCACGTAGTCGCGCAGCTCCCGCCAGAACCGTTGGGACCGGCGGGCCTCGAACACCTCCAGCGGGGTGCCCTGCTGCTCGACCCAGGTGAAGTAGCCGAGGTTGAAGATGCGGTTGCGGTCGCGCTCGGTCAGCTCGACGAGGTGCTCGGTGTCACACGACGCCAGGTGCTCACCGAAGGCCTCGGCGGCCTCGAGGGGCCCGAACTCCCCGCCGTACCGGCGGGCCAGGGTCTTGCGCCGCTCGCTCGGGTACAGCGCCGCCCCGTCGGTGGCGACGGTGATCACCGCCTCGTCCTCCCCCAGGTCGAGGTGCCGGGCCAGCTTGATGGCGGCGAGCACGTTGCAGATGGCGCTCAACCCGAAGTGCTGCAGGGTGGCGAGCACCTCCTGGGGCACGCCCTTGCGGTCGGCCAGGTAGGCCAGACCGGCCGGGGTGTTGAACAGCACGTCGAGCTCGTCAGTGGCCCGGTCGCTGACCGCCGCCACGACGTCGGTGTTCATCACGTTGTGGATGAGCGGCACGTGCTTGTCACCGATGCCCTGGATGTTGTGCTCACCGAACCCGTTCTCCAGCAGGGTCGGGCATTCCAGCGCCTCGGCGGCGAGGATCCGGGCGCCGTAGGTCTCCTTCAGGAAGTCGCCCGCGCCGATGGTGCCGGCCGAGCCGGTGGCCGACACGAACCCCCGCAGCTGCAGCCGGCCGCCGGTCGCGGCCCGCACGTGCTCGAACACGTGCCCGAATGCCCGGCCTGTCACCAGATAGTGCGCCAGGTGGTTCCCGAACTCACAGAACTGGTTGAGGATCACGTTGCCCGGCTCGAGCATCAGGGCGTTGCAGGCGTCGTAGATCTCCTTCACGTTGGACTCGGTGCCCGGCGTGCGGATCACGTCGGCAGGGTCGGCCACCCACCGGTCGAGCCAGTCGAAGCGCTCCTGGCTCATCCCGGCCGGGAGCACCGCCACACCCCGGCAGGCCATGATCCGGCTGATGGCCACCCCGCCCCGGGCGTAGTTCCCGGTGCTCGGCCAGATGGCCCGGTGCACGGTGGGATCGAACTGCCCGGTGACCAGGCGGGGTGCCAGGCACGCGTACGCCGCCAGCACCTTGTGGGCGGTGATCATCGGGAAGCGGTCGCCGAACACGACGATGATCGGGGCGGCGACCCCGGTGAGGCTGGCGGGCAGCACGACGTGGTCCGGGACGGCCACCCGGTTCCCCGACAGGTCGTTGTACCAGTGGACCCGCCAGAGGTTGCGGGCGTCGGCGGCGTCGGTCCCCACCCCGGCGTGCACCGCCGGGTCGAACGACGACGGGTCGGCCAACTGGGCGAAGGTCGGCAGCACGATGCGCCGCTCGCGGAACCGCTCGACCGCGTGGCGGTAGGCCTCCGGGTCGACGACGTCGCGGGCGAGCCCGAGACGGCTCCGCAGGTAGTGCTCGACGGGATCGGTGGTGGTGGCGGTCGGCGTCACCCGGACTCCTTCAACGATCTGTTGAACGCATCGTGCCACGCCGGCCGGCAGCGGCCGCTAGCGTCATGCAACCGTGCGATTCCTGCAGGGCGCTGCGCCCGCCCACGAGCTGACCTACAACGACGTGTTCCTGGTCCCCAGCCGGAGCGCGGTCGAATCCCGGCTCGACGTCGACCTGACCACCCCCGACGGCGTCGGCACCACCCTGCCCCTGGTGGTGGCCAACATGACGGCGGTCGCCGGCAAGCGGATGGCCGAGACAACCGCCCGTCGGGGTGGACTGACCGTGCTCCCCCAGGACATCCCGGTCGACGTGGTGGTCGACGTGATCGGCCACGTCAAGCGGTGCCACACCGTCTACGACACCCCGATCACCCTGGGGCCGCACGCCACCGTGCAGGAGGCGCTGTGGCTGCTGCCCAAACGGGCCCACGGGGCGGTGTTCGTGGTCGACGACGACGGCCGGCCGGTCGGGATCTTCACCGAGAAGGACGCAGCCGGCCAGGACCGCTTCACCCAGCTCCACCGGGTCATGAGCACCGAGCTGATCACCCTGGAGGCCGGCACCCCGCTCCCGGAGATGTTCGAGCGCCTCGAGGCCGAACGGCTGACCACCGCCCCGGTGGTGGCCGACGGGCGCCTGGTCGGGGCCATCACCCGCAAGGGAGCGCTGCGGTCGGTCCTCTACCGGCCCGCCCTGGACCGCGAGGGCCGCCTGATGG
>FWPV01015456.1_pt1 | contig 10959 bp, 11 predicted proteins | sample 2228371 | NCBI WGS metagenome assembly FWPV01 (sample SAMEA103939776, study PRJEB20133) | metagenome | reverse complement strand
AAGGCGACTTCCGGCTCCTGCAGCCACTGTCTGCGGCTGGCCAGGGGGCTTGAGCCGGAAGGCGGCAGATAGACGCGGGCCCGTTCCATCGCCTCCGCGGGCGACATCGAGGAGGGCAGCTTCGGAGGCGCCAGAACGGGCGTGTCGAAGGCCGCGCTTCGTCCCGAAGGCGACGGTTCCATGCCCGGCTCGCGCGCCCCCGGCACGATCGGTTCTTCGACGAGACGCGGATTGGGTCCGCTCCAGACGGCCATGGCTTTCAGGGGCGGCAGCTTCTTCGGCGGTTCGGCGTTGCGGCCGGGCTGCAGAACCAGAGCGGACGGCCGCTGTTCCGCCGCCACGGGTCCGGACTGCTGCGCCGGCGGCGGCGCCGGACGCGCGCCGCCCCGCGACCTTCCCGCTTCCGCCGCCCGCCGCACCCGGGCAGGGCGGAAGTAGAGCTTCTCTTCCGCCGCTGCTTCGGGGACTTTCACCAGAAGCGGCGCGGACCGCGCCATCATTCTTTGGACTTCCGGAGGGCGGAATCTCCAGTAGTCGAGCCGCACCACCAGGCCCGGCACCAGCTCCAGAACAGCCCCGTGCAGGATCGCTGATGCCAGCAGAGACGTGAGGAAGGATGGCTGGCGGCGGGGCAGAAGATCGAATCGCGGCGCCGGTTCGTCCGTCTCCTGCGGGCGCGCCCGAGGAGAGGACCGGATCACGATCCGCATGGCGAACAACCCTACAGACCGCCTGCCTTCGCCGCCATGGCCGAGTGGCCGCTGCCGACAACCAGCGTCCGCAGCCCCCGCCGATCCTGCTCGCGCACCATCCGCGTCGGCTTCCTGCGGCGGCCGGGCTCGACGCAGCTGAATTCCCCGTTGACGAGGTTCCTGAGGCCGAACAGCGCCAGCTCGAACCGGTCCTTGGCGCCCACCTTCTGGAACAGCTTGGACAGGTAGACCTTCACCGTCCCCTCGCTGAGTTCGAGCTGAGCGGCGATTTCCTTGTTTTTCAGGCCCTGCACGAGAAGCGTCACCAGCTGCCCCTCGCGCGGCGTCAGCCGGATGCGCCGCGACCGCTGGCGCACTTCTTCATCCGACTCCGGATAAACCATCTCGCCTTCCAGCGCGCGGCAGACGGCGTCCAGCACTCCTTCCGGATCCAGGCGCAGATCGATCAGCGCCCGCACCCCGGCTTCCCGCGCCTGGCAGACCGTCTCCATCGGCGCGTGGCGGGTGAGCACGATCACGGGACGCGGCGCGGCGTTGCGGCACAGCGCCGCCAGTCCGCTCCAGTCCAGCAGACCACCGCATTCCACCAGAAATGCATCCGCCTCCTGCTGAGCCAGGTCAGGCAAAGCCCCTTCAAAACAGCGTGCCGTGGATACTTCCATTTCCTCCTGCCGGGTCAGCATCCATCGGATGCTCTCCGCATACAGTGGCACGTCCGAGGCGACAACCACTTTCTTCCCTCTCACAGAATCCTCCGTAACCACAGCAGATGAACTCCTCCGGCGCCAGCTGACCGTGACTGGCGCTCTTCCTCCATTTTCTTCCTCCGGGGGAATGGCCTGAAACAGCCATTCCAGAATGGCCTCAGTGTGACTCAGAAACTCCTCTTAGTCAATGCCAAAATTAACCCTACCATCTTCCAGTACGGATTTCCGGCCCCTAAATGGATTAACCGTGGCACTTTTTCTCCATATCTTTGGTTAATTTTAACTAACTGGAGGATTGCCACTGGCCGGAGCCCGGGTTCAGAATGATCCAAACGGGGATATGGGCGAACAGCAGTCACAAGAGCCGCAAAGTCCGGCAGCGATACCGTGCTGGATCGTTCTGAGAGATCCGGGGGAAGCAGAACCGATCCCGGCCGAGGCCGTGCGGCTGGACCGGCGCGGGGGAGTGCTCCGCATCGTGGAGCCATTGGAGGCGCCTTGCGTGGAAGTTCAGTCCGAGGTGCTCGTCTCGATCGACCTGCCGGAGGGGCCGAACCAGCGCGAGCGGCGGCGGCTCTGTTTCCGGGCCGGGGTTCGGCATGTTTCCAGGGGACTGGCGCAAGACCACTGGGTTGGCGTATCGTTTCAGGAGGCCGCCATCTGCAGCTCCGGGCCGTGCTGCTTGCGGCTCTGGTCTCTCGCGGGCCAATGAAGACGCATGAAGGAAATCGTCGGCGCTCTCCATCTTGTCCCCGCCTGCCTGTTGATCGCGGCGGCCACAGCAGCGGCTGTCACGGACATCCGCGCGCGGCGGATTCCGAATGTTCTGGTTGTCAGCGCGTTTCTGGCCGGCTTTATCGTGAACACCGCGCTGGGCGGCCTTGACGGGCTTCTGCGCGCCGCCGCCGGAGCAGGGCTGGCCATGCTCGTCTATTTCCCGCTCTTTCTGCTGCGGGGCATGGGGGCGGGCGACGTCAAGCTGATGATGGCCGTGGGCGCTCTGGCAGGACCGCGGGTCTGGTTCTGGATTTTCGTCGTTGCGGCGGTGACGGGCGCCGCGGCGGGACTGATCCTGGCGCTGTCGAAAGGCCGGCTCCGCGCCACACTGATCAACACGGGCTTCCTCGTGCGTCAGCTGCTGTACTTCCGCAATCCGGCGGTGTCGCGCGAAGAGCTGAGCATTCACTCCGCCGGAGCGCTCCGGCTTCCGCACGGCGTGGCTATCGCCTTCGGTGTCTGGGTGGTGACGCTGGCGGCGCTGCTCGCCTGACCGGACTGCAGCTCAGCTTGCCAGACGCAGGATCTCGCTGGCGATGCGGAGAAACGCGTTGGTCAGCTGGGTGGAATCCGGCGAATAGACGTACAGGCCGCGCGGCCGGTCCGGCTGGATGCGGGGATCGCCGTCGTTGGCGATGCGGGTCATCAGCTCGCTATCGAAGGTCTCCGCACCGCCGGTTCCGCCGAGGCCGATGACGTAGATGATGGGGCTCAGAGTTGTGTCGCTGCGGATGCGCCAGGCGGCGTTGTCGGCAGCGTTGTAGGCGGCGTGGCGGAGCGCCCGCGGCACGTCCGGCCGGATTTTGCCAGCATAGGGATGGCCCGTGGGGAAGAAGACACCCGGCTTGTAGCTCTGGTTCACAGTGGAATTGCCGTAGATGTCCGTATCGGGGATGTAGGCCACGTCGCGCCGCACGGCGTTCGCATTCAGAGTCGTCATGGCGCAGCCCTGCCTTTGGGAGGAGGGAATCAACGAGGTGGACCCGATCGTTGTCTGATTGTACAAGCCCACGGTGCTTCCAGTGAGATTGAAGTCTCCAGCCGCGATGAATCCGCGTTTTGGCCTGGGGTTCCATAGAGGGTTCGGATATGTCCTGCCGGCTTCATCCTGGCAGGGGCTTGGCTGAAAGGTGTATTCCGTTGATGTGAGGAATCCACTGTTGCCATCCCCGTACCGCACGTCCGGCAGCGTCTTGATGGGGTAGTCTGCGGTCAGCGCTGTCGGGCGGCCGTCGGTGAAGAACAGAATCACGTTCAGAGCGCCCGGCTCGTTCAGGGCCACCAGCTGCTGGTAGCCCTCCCACAAGGCCTGCGACGTGTTCGTCCAACCCGAACAGGTAATCGTGCTGATCTGCGAGTAAATCGAGGGGGAATCCTTGAAAAAGAGATTCATCGGGTAGTTCAGCCGCGTGGCGCCGTTGAAAGTGAGCATGCCCAGCCGGTCCCGCCCGTTGGCGAAGCGGTCCACGAACGCTGTGGCCGAACTGCGGAGCGCGCCGCACGCTCCCGCCGTCTGCATCGAGCCGGAGATGTCGAGCACCATCATGACGTTCACGTCACGCCGCTGCGCGGCGGCGGTCACCCGCAAACGCGCCGTGTCATGGCCCAGCAGCCTCAGGAAGTACAGTGGTGCGTCCACGGTGGCAGCCATCTCCACGCGCCGCAGGCGCAGCTCCGGCTCGGTCACTGAGATGTTGTACACAACGTTGGTGGTCGCCCAGTAGCCGTTGGGGAAGTTGATGCGGAAGTACCGCTCGGCCACGGCCATGGCGTTGGCCCGCTGCGAGGCCAGGTCCTGCCCCCGCGCCAGGCTCCGGGCACCGGCCAGGCAAGCTGCGTCGACGGCCTGGCTCAATTTCGCCTTCAGCAGATACAGAATGCCGACGTCCACCGCGAGGCCGACCATCGGCCCGAACACCAGCAATGTCAATGTCGTCAGGATCAGCGCCACGCCGCGGCGCTTCCCGTTCCGGTGCCGTCTGATCGCGTTCATCAGAAGATCCCTCTCGCCGACACTCCCGTGCTCGTCATGAAGCCCGGCAGGTCCAGTTCACTCGAACGGTAGTACGCCTCGGCCACGTAGGCCGTTTCGCCCAGCTGCATATCCATCACGCTGGGATAGAAATTCACCGTGCGCGCCAATGTGTTTGTCTGGTAGTTGGGTACCATTCCGCCCGCGATGGTCGGCGGCGTCCCGTACCGGCTGGCCCGCAGAGAGGAATTGCCCAGGACGATCTGACGCACGAACACGGCCACGCCGTGGTTGGCGCAGGCCGGCGGTCCGGGGCAATCCACCCGCATGATCTGCGACAGGATCACCACGGACTTCCCCGTCGGCGTCAGGTCCAGGCCGCCCGCCAGGTGCTGCAGAATCGCCTGGTTGGCGGGGACCGAAAAGTCCACTCCGCGGGCGAACATATGCCCTGCGTCGCGGTTCAGCTGCGTCAGCTGGATCGCCCGGATCAGGTTCATGCCGATGACGATCGTGCCGAGAATCAGCGGCGTATAGATCAGCGCCGCCGCCAGCACGAACTCGATGATCGCCGCCCCGCCCCGGCTTCGCTTCCTTTTTACTGTCCGGTTCATGCCTGCGCTCCTCTCATGGCGTGGGCGGGATGCCCATGGGCGACGCCTCCATCCGGTCCGCCGCCCGCACGCTGAACCGGATCGGATCCGAGCTCCGCACCAGCGGCACCAGCGGCCGCACTTCGAAATTTTCCACCGCCACGATCACCAGGTTGCCGCCGGCGTTACTGCCCGGTCCGCTCACCGGCTGCAGCGTCTCGGGGTTGTAAAACCGCACCTGGATGTTGTTCAGCTGCGACTCCCCGATGAAGCCCATCGAGTTCCGCCGCACCACCTCCCGGATGGATGCGATGTGGCCCATGCCGGTCAGCGTCTGGCTGGTCACCGCAAACCGGCAGCCTTCCCGCACCGCATGCTGGATGCTTGCCTTGGCGAACACCACCCAGGACAGATCAATCAGCAGAAACAGCAGTCCGAACAGCGCGATGACGACGAACGACATCTCGACGATCGTCGCTCCGCGCCTCCTGTCAGAATTCTCACGCAGCCTCATGGCGCCAACCTCCTGCGCCCGGCGGGCGTCCGCATCCGCCTGCCCGCAGGCGCGTGCCAGTCCAGGATCACCGCATTCGTCTCCCCGCCGGTTTCAGCCTCTGCGCGCTGCGGCTTCAGATTCGCCCCCAGCGTGCTCATGTTGCGCAGAGCGTACAGCGCCAGCTCGAACCGGTCCTTCACATGGAGCTTGTTGAACAGGTGCGACAGGTACACCTTCACCGTGCCCACGCTCAGATTCAGCGCCTCGGCGATCTCCCGGTTCTTCATCCCCTGCGCCAGCAGCGCCACCAACTCCGCCTCCCGGGGCGACAGCGGGATCCGCTCTTCCGTGTACCCTTCCGGCAGCACGGAGGAATCAATCCTGCACTGCCCGCTCAACGCCGCCAACAACGTTGCGTGGAACAGTTCCACCGGGGAAGTCTCGCACACCACCGAGCAGCACCCGCTTTCCGTAATGTGGTGCAGCAGCTCCGGCGTCAGTTGCGTCGCCAGCAGCACGAACTGGCAGCCCCGCGCGGAATCGTGCATTTCATGGAGCAGCGGCAGGTCGAACCCGCCCGTCGCATCCAGCACGGCCACCTCCGGCTGCTCCTCGATGAGGAGATGAATGAAGTCGTGCCGGCTCGAAGCCTCCCGCACCTCGCCCGCAAACCAATCGCCGAGCAGCCGCGCCAAGCCCGCGCGCAGAATCGGACGCTCCGAGCACAGCAGCGCTTTCCGGACCCGGCTGCTGCCCGCCCGCCCCGAAACAGCCTTGCCCGGCCTCTCCTCGTATTCCATTCCTTCTCCTCCAGGGCTGCGCCCTCCGATACCGACAGCCGCAACCCTCCGGCCTCTCGAACAATAACATGAAACCCTCTCCACGCCAATATTGACATTGGTTTGCATTCCGGCCCCTTCCGCCGCCCCAATTCCGCCGATAATCCCCTGAAATCAATCACATTTCCCGAGAAGTCCCGCCGGTTCAATTTCGGACTCGTAGTACCGGCAGTACGCACCAAGGTTAGCTAACCAAATCGAGGATTGCCGATTATCCGCCCCGCCCCTACACTCACAACTGATGTTGTTCATCCGCCAGTCGCCGATGCTGCTGAACACGGCGTGCCGCGTCAGCCTTCCCAGGCTGGGCGTGCGGGCGCTGGCGGCGCGCACTCTGGAAGTGAGCCGGGACATAGTGAAGGTCCGCGTTCCCCGGTTGGGCAGCGAAAACTGGCTTCAGAAATTCCAGCACGGCGAAGAAGCCATTGTCGAAATTCCACTGCCTCACCCGGACACCTCGCGGCTGGCCCGCGCTCTCTGCTGCTACGGACTGGCCACCGCCACGATCCACCCCACCAGCCTCCGCCTGGAAGTCCAGGTGGCGCGGTTGACCATCCGCGAGCAGCGGGACTCGCTGCGGGCCATCCAGCCGGTGGAACCCCTCAGGATGCGGAAAGGAGCCGGACGATGAGCGCCGCCGCCGCACAGGTTCGCGCCTTGCCCGCCGCCGCGGCGCGGTCGTCCATGCTGCGCTGGTTCCCCTCGCTGCGCGACGCCGCCTGGCTGATGCCCGTGCTGTTCCTCTTCCTGAGGCTGAAGGGAACGGGCTACCTGCTCAGCGATGGCGACACGGGCTGGCACCTCCGCACCGGCGAGTGGATCCTCCAGAACGGACGGGTTCCCGCTACAGATTTCTTCAGTTTCACGCGCCCCGGCGAGCCGTGGTACGCCTGGGAATGGCTCTGGGATCTCTGCTTCGGATGGCTGCACCTGAATTTCGGCTTGGGCGCCGTACTGGTGACCAGCCTCGCCCTGATCTGCGCCACGATTTACCTGGTTTATCGGGAATCGGCGCGGCTGAGCGGCAACTATTTCCTCGCTTTTGGCGTGACGTTTCTGGCAGCTGCCGGCTCCTCCATCCACTGGCTGGCCCGCCCGCATCTGTTCACGCTGCTGTTCACCGCCGTGTCCGTCATCCTGCTCAACCGGGCCGCGGAAGGGCGCCTGCGCCTGCTCGCGTGGCTGCCGCTGCTCACCGTTGTGTGGGTGAATGTCCATGGCGGCTTTTTCGTCCTCTGGACGCTGCTGTTCGCTCATCTGGCCTCGGCGGGGCTCAACGCGTTTCTCGACCGGCAGCCGCTGATTGCAGAGGTCAAGCCGTGGATGCTGGCGCTTGCCGGCTGCGTGGCTGCCAGCTTTGTGAATCCTTACGGCTGGCGCCTTCACCGGCACATTTTCGGGTATCTCAGTGACAGCTATCACCGCGAAAAGATCCAGGAATTCATGTCGATCAGTTTTCACAATCCCGCGGCATATTATTTCGCCGTCATGCTGCTGCTGGGCGGCATGGCCGTGCTGTGGGCGCTGGAGCGCCGGCGTTTCAGCGACGCCTTCACCCTGATAGGCTGGGGCTGGCTGGCTCTCTACGCGGCGCGCAACATTCCCATCTTCCTCATTTGCGCCGCGCCGCTCGTGGCGCTTGCCGTTCGCGAACGGCTTGAACGTTTGGCCGCCTCGCAATCACGCCTGGCCGCGCCGGTGCGCGCCGTATTCGAGGCGCACCGCGAGTTCTCGATGCTGGAAGCTCCAGCGCGCATCGTCTGGCTGCCCGCGCTGGTTCTGCCCGGTCTGGCTCTGCTGCTGGCTGTACCGGCTTCAGCTGGTCCCCTGCGCAATCAGTACGATCCGAAAGAATATCCCGAAAACGCGCTGCCCGCCGTGCGCAGCCTCGGGCCGGAGGTCCGCCTCTTCGCCGATGACGAGTGGGGCGACTTTCTCCTGTACCGCCTCTGGCCCGAACGGCGCGTCTTTATCGACGGCCGCAGCGACTTCTACGGGGAAAAGCTTGGCGAGGACATGGGGCGCGTGCTCCAGGCCCGCCACGACTGGGCGGAGATGCTCGCCCGGTATCAGATCGGCGCCGTGCTCCTGCGCGCGGAGAGCCCGCTCGCCAGCGTGCTGAAGCTGCACGCCGGCTGGCGGCTTCTTCATGACGACGGAGTGGCGCTCCTGTTTCTGCCGGCATCCCCGGCAACCCGCGGCTCTGCGGCCGCGGAAACCGTCAACGCAGTCTCCAATCCCGAAAAATCCACTACGAGGTGAATCTCAATGCAACTCTGGAAGCGTTTCTGGAACGAAGAAGACGGCCAGGATCTGGTCGAGTACACCCTGCTGCTGGCGTTCATCGCTCTCGCGTCCGCGGCATTGTTTATCAACGCTGGAACGTCGGTGAGCCAGATCTGGACGCAGGCGCAGACGAGGCTGTCCACGGCTGCTGCATCCGCTGGCAGCTAGGCCGCACGGCAATTCGATTGGGAACGGAGGCGGGCCGTGCCTCGGAACGCCTCCTTCCTGGAGTTTTACCGCCATGAAAACCATGATTGACCGCCTGTGGCGGGAGCGCGGTGCGCAGGACCTGGTCGAGTACACGCTGCTGATGGCGTTCCTCGTCCTGGCCAGCGCCGCGCTTTACATGAACGTCAGCCAGACGATCAACGCGCTGTGGACGGCGATTTCCAGCCGCCTGGCTGAGTGACCGTCTGAGCTGGGAGGATACCGCAAGAGGAGGATCGCGCCCATGAATCGGAGATTCATCGCCGTTCTCGTGTTCGCCCTGGTTGTCTCTGCCTTGGCCAGTACGCTTGTTTATCAGCTGATCGTGGGCCGAATCAGCACGCAGGCCAAGCAGAGCACGGCCCGTGTGGTGGTGGCTGCCCGGGATCTGGCCGTGGGCACGCTGCTGAAGCCCGAGGACCTGCGCGTGGTGGACTGGAGCGGCGAGATCTCCCCGCAGTGGGTGCTGAAGCCGGAAGACGCCGTGGGCCGCGGCGTCGTCGCCACGATTTACAGAAACGAGCCTGTGGCCAACAACCGGCTCGCTCCCGCCGGGGCTGGCGCCGGGTTGGCCGCCGCCATCCCGCCCGGGATGCGCGCCGTGGCTGTCAAAGTAAATGAAGTGGTCGGTCTGGCCGGCTTCGTGCTGCCGGGAATGCGCGTAGACGTGATCGCCGCCGCCGCCCCGCCGGACGAGACCCGCGCGCTGGGGACGCTGGCAAAAACAATCCTCCAGAACATTGAAGTTCTCTCGGCTGGCCAGAACCTTGAGAAAGACGCCGAAGGCAAACCCGTCAACGTTCAGGTGGTGAACCTGCTGGTAACCCCGGAACAGGCCGAGATTCTCAGCCTGGCCGCCAACGAGGCCAAGATCCAGCTTGTTCTGCGCAATCCGCTGGACACGGAAGAGGCCAAGGCGCCCGGTACGGCCACGGCGCTGCTGTTCCGCGACAAGCCTGCCGGGCTGAATAATCTGATTTCCGGCGCCCCGGGTCGCCGCGCCGCGCCCGCCCGCGCGCCTGCCCAACAGGCGCGGGCGGAAGAACCGAAGATGGAGACCGTGGTGGTGCCCGTGATGATGGAAATCATCCACGGCAACAAAAAAGACGAAGCGAAGGTCGGACAGCGCATCGAGCAACGCCCCAAGGAGTCCGTGAAATGAAGCCCCTGCTGTTGCCGCTCTCTCTCCTGCTCCTGGCAGCCGCACTTCCCCTGGCCGCGCAGGACGCGGCCGCTCCTCGAGAACTGGTTCTCACGCCCGGCAAGTCCGTGGTGCTGGATAGCCCGGTGGACATCCAGCGTGTGTCCGTGGCCAACGACAAGGTGGCCGAAGCCGTCGGCGTCACCCCCCGGGAGGTACTGCTGAATGGCCGGGAGCCCGGCGAAACCACCGTTATCATCTGGCAGCAGGGCGGCGGAAGGCTGATCTTCGACGTGGTCGTGCGTCCCAAAGAGACGCCCGCGGACCGCATCCGCCGCGAGCTCGCCCGCGAGCTCGGCGAGCAGAAGGTGGACGTGGCCGTGGAAGGACAGAACGTCTTCCTCCGCGGCTCGGTCGAGGACATGCAGGCGGCCGAGCGGGCGGAAGCGATCGCCTCTGTCCTGGGTAAGCCAGTCAACCTTCTAAACGTGAAAATACCAGACGGCGAGGCACAGATCCTTCTGAAGGTCCGCTTCGCGGACGTCGAGCGCTCCGTGTCCAGCGAACTTGGCATGAATCTCTTCAGCACGGGGGCCACAGGCTCGGTAGGCCGGATTTCACCGGGTGGGAGCCAGCCTCCGGGGATTATCGGTCAAGTGGGCGGGGCGACAGCAGCAGACCCGGCTCGGTTCGTGCTCACCGACGCGTTGAATGTGTTTCTCTTCCGCCCCGATCTCGATCTTGGTGCAACAATCCGGGCACTGGCCGCAAAGAATCTCGTCCAGATCCTGGCTGAACCGAACCTGCTCACCTCGAATGGCAAGACGGCGAGCTTCCTCGCCGGGGGCGAGTTTCCCTATCCGGTGGTGCAGGGTGGCGGCATCGGCTTTACGCCGGTGACCATTCAGTTCCGTGAATTCGGCATCCGGATCAACTTCACGCCTACGATCACTTCGCGCGGCACCATCCGGCTGGCAGTGGCACCGGAGGTCAGTTCGCTCGATTATGCCAATGGCCTTGTGTTCCAGGGCTTCAACGTGCCGGCCATCGCCATCCGCAAAGTCCAGACGGAAGTGGAACTGGAAGACCGGCAGAGCTTCGCCATTGCGGGACTGCTCGACAACCGGATGACCGAGGCGCTGACGAAAATCCCCGGGCTGGGAGACATCCCCCTGTTGGGCAAGCTGTTCCAGTCGCGGCAGCTCAAGAAGAACAAGCAGGAGCTGCT